>OFGG01001664.1_pt1 | contig 13767 bp, 14 predicted proteins | sample 1521701 | NCBI WGS metagenome assembly OFGG01 (sample SAMEA3504081, study PRJEB24116) | mouse gut metagenome | biome: mouse gut; feature: mouse-associated habitat; material: faeces | place: Denmark | collected 2011
TTTGTTGTTATGAAAATGAGTTAGATGATTTAATCGTTGAGAAATCGTTTCAAGGACAGGGTATAGGACAAAAATTATTGTTATGGGGAATGAATCATATAAAGGAACAAGGCTATGAAGAAATTATTTTGCATGTAGCTGAATGGAATCAAAATGCAGTGAAGTTGTATTTGAAAAATGGATTTAGCATTAAGAAAAGAGAGAGGGTGCGTTAAAGGAAATAGTATTTTTAGCAAATTTTCCTTAATGATAGTTAAAGACATGGTGCTAGCACGTTTTTTCAGCATAAAAAATCCTCCTCATGTCAAGGGTTCTTGTTTGATATTCCGTCAGCAAAATTCAGCAGGTTTTGCCTTATGGCACAATAAATTTCATTCTATGATGGAATTGTCCGCCAGAATATCCGGAAGATGCCGCATGCTGTCCGCCTCGGTAAGCTTCCGTATCACTCTGCACGGAACACCTGCGGCAAAGCTGCCTGCGGGAATATCCCTTGTGACCACGCTGCCGGCGCCGATGACACAGTTGTCCCCAATCGTCACACCGGGACAGACTGTCACAGAAGCGCCGAGCCAGCAGTCATTGCCGATATGTACGGGCCTGGCATAACACAAGGATTTTTTCTCCCCGTTCGCTGTCAGCATTTCCCGCCGCTCCTTGGCGAGCATGGGATGGACCGGCGTCACAATCGTCACATTCGGGCCAAAATTGCAGTTATCCCCTATGGTAACCTCTGCATCATCCTGGATTGTCAGGTTGAAATTTCCGAAAAAATTTCTGCCGATTTTTGTGTGTTTACCATAGTGAAAGGCGATGGGGCCCTGGATACGCCCGCCTTCTCCGAATTCGCCGATAATTTGAGAAAGGATTCCCGCCCGTTTTTCTTCCTCTTGCTCATAGGTATTGTTATAGTCCACATTCAGATTGTGAGTTTTCAGCTTGATTGCCTTTAACTCAGGATCTGCGGGACTGAATAAGATTCCGGCCTTGATTTTTTCTTCCTCTCTCATATTTCCATTCTCCTCTCTGTTGTGTGATTGCCATAAATCTAATGTAAGTCCCCAATACTCGTTGCGCAATAGAAAATTCTGAAATAAAACTGTCTTTAGATTTGTGGCTACAAGCTGCTTCGCCGCTGTCTGTGCGCCTCATACGCAAGAAGCGATGCCGTGACCGCCGCATTCAGGGATTCCACCTTTCCTTCCATGGGAATCTTCAGATACTCATCCGCCGTCTCTGCCAGTTCCCTGCTTAAACCCATTCCCTCGTTTCCGATCAGGAATGCCGTACCCGCCCGGAATGAAAAGCTGTCATAATATTTCTCTCCTTCCAGATGTGCCGCATATGTCCTGATGCCATTTTCCCGCAGTGTCCCCACCGTTTTGACCAGATCTTTTTCATAGACATGGGGAACCCTGAAAACAGACCCCATGGTTGCCCTTATGGTCTTGGGATTATACACGTCCACTGTCCCTTCGCTGAGAATGACCCCCGTGACCCCGGCCCCCTCTCCTGTCCTTAAGATGGTTCCCACATTTCCCGGATCCTGCAGATTCTCCAAAACCAGGAGCAAAGGCCCGGAAGAAGAGAGCATCTGTTCCAGGCAGTATTCCGGACGCTTTACCACGCACAGAATCCCCTGGGGCGTCCGGGTGTCGGACATCTTTCCAAACACCTCCGGAGAGACCGGCTCCCAGCCGGTTTTATCCAGTTTATCACGGAGGGCAGAATCTGTTCCTGCCTTTTCCAGTGCGTCTTCCGTGACATAGACCTCCTGCACCCATTCTGCCGGCACTTCCTCGTACAATTTAAACCCCTCCGTCAGAAAAATGCCTCCACTGCGCCTTTCCCTGGCTTTTGTCTGCCACTGTATGATCTGCTTCACCCTCTGGTTTGAACTGCTGGTTATCATATCCGCTCCTTCCGCCTCCCCCTTCCTGATGTCTCTGTGCAATCGCAGGAAGGGGTGCATGTTGCGTCAGCAACTATTTTCCTTATGCACCCGTGTTCAATCAAGTAGGGGAATGCTCTTCTCCTCTACTTGCCGCGCCGGGTGCTTGTTGCGTCAGCAACTATTTTCCTTATGCACCCGTGTGCACAAAAAAGGCGGCCATTCCCTGCCGGACAGCCGCCACACCTTCCAAAATCTGATCAGATAGCCAGCATTTTTGCCACTTCATACTGATATCTGTCAATATCCTTCTGCATCATCAGGGCCTCTTCAATGCCGAAATCCGTAAACTCGCCGTACCGGTAAGCCACCACACGGTTGGTCTTTCCTTCCAGCATCACATCCACCGCATATGCGCCCATAATGGAGGCATAATAACGGTCCATGGCAGTGGGGCTGCCGCCTCTCTGCATGTACCCCAGTATGGTGGCCCGGGTCTCAATTCCCGTGGCGGCCTCAATACGCTTTGCCATGGAGGTGGAATGTCCGATTCCTTCCGCATTGATAATCAGATGATGAATTTTTCCCTTCTTCCGGCTCCCTATGATATGGTTGATGATCTCCTGCTCATCATAATCATAATTCTCCGGAAGCAGAATATCCTCCGCACCGTTGGCCACACCGCACCAAAGTGCAATATAGCCCGCATGCCGCCCCATTACCTCGATAATACTGCACCGCTCATGGGAAGAAGAGGTGTCCTTTACCTTGTCAATGGCCTGCATTGCCGTATTTACCGCAGTGTCAAACCCAATGGTATATTCCGTACACGCAATATCCAGGTCGATGGTTCCCGGAATGCCCACCGCATTGATTCCGTTCCTGGAGAGAGCCTGGGCACCCCGGTAAGAGCCGTCCCCGCCGATCACTACCACGCCGTCAATTCCGTGTGCCCTGCAGATATCAGCCGCCTTCTGCTGATACTCCGGTTTCTTGAATTCCAGACATCTGGCCGTACCCAGAACGGTACCGCCTCTCTGAATAATATCGGACACATTGCGGGGTTCCATATCAATAATGTCCTCATTCAGCAGGCCATTATAACCCTTCTTGATTCCTTTTACCTTCAGTCCCCTATAAATAGCAGTGCGGACCACCGCCCGAATGGCAGCATTCATGCCCGGGGCATCGCCGCCGCTAGTCAAAACTGCAATGGTTTTTATTTCATTCGCCATCTCACCAATCTCCTATTCCCATTTCACTTCTGCCCTTCCAGTGCCATCTTTGGCAGATTTCGTTCATTTATCCATTTTATACCTTTTTGCAACGGTTTTCAATAGGACCTGTCAAAAATTTAACGGATTTTTACGTTTTCCGTTCCAAACATTCCCCCCAGCATCTGCTGCAGGGAAGCGTCCGCATGCACCCGGCGGTTGGGCGGCAGCAGTTTAAATGATTTGGTATCCCTTATATAGATTACCACATCATCATTTCCATCCGAATCCGCAATGGCGGACAGCAGTTCTTTCTCCCTTCCCAGATAACTGTCCGTGTCGGGAAACTGAATCCATATCCCCCTGGGAATTCCCCCCTGATGCTGCTTCTCCCTATGGACATTTACGTTATTTTGTTTTCCATTATCCCCATAACCGTTTCCATACCGGCCCTGGAACAGATATTTTCCCTTTGCCTGCCCGGCCTCCTCAAAACTGATAATTTGTTCGCAGATCAGCTTGCCGTCCTTTTCCTCCTCCACATTGGCCCGTCCCTTCACGAAGATCCTGGCTTCCTCTGTCAGCAGGGCACTGTATTTTTCATAATCCCTGGGAAACACCACCACCTCCACATTGCCCACCAGGTCTTCCAGGTTTAAAAATGCCATCACCTGGTCTGTCCTGGTGTACTTGATGGTCTTGTCCGCAATCATTCCGCCTATGACCACTCTCTCCTGGTTTGCCACCCTCACTTTCCCGCTTTCCTCGTCCAGGACGAAATCACTGGTGGTTGCGGTAATATATTTCTGCCACAGTTCCTGGTCGGCCTCCAGCGGATGCCCGCTCAGATAAATGCCCAGCACTTCTTTTTCAAGGGCCAGGAGCATCTGCTTTTCATATTCGCCCACATCCGGCATCTTCAGTTCAAACTCTTCCTTCTGGGAATCGTCCGCAATGTCAAACAGGGAAATCTGCCCTGCCAGATTGTTCTTTTTCTCTTTTGCAATATGATCCATGATCTGCACATACACCATCATGAACTGTTTTCTGGTTCCCCCCAGTCCATCCAGCGCCCCTGCCTTGATAAAGTTCTCTATGGCACGCTTGTTCACATCCTTGTCGGAAATCCGTGTGATAAAGTCCTTCAGGCTGGTAAAAAGCCCCTGTTCCCTCCGCTCCCTGACAATGCTGTCAATGGCAGGACGGCCTACACCCTTGATGGCGGTCAGCGCGTAACGGATGCTGTCCCCGCTGACGGAAAATCCGCTCTGACCCTGGTTAATGTCCGGCGGCAGCAGCGTGATTCCCATGTTCCGGCAGGTCAGGATATACTCGGATACCTTCTTGGGACTGTCTATCACGGAAGTCAGAAGGGCCGCCATAAATTCCACGGGATAATAATATTTCAGATATGCGGTCTGGTAGGCCACCACCGCATACCCCGCCCCATGGGATTTGTTAAACGCGTACTCCGCAAAGTCAATCATGTCGTCGAACAGACCGTTTGCCACCTGTTCGCTGATTCCTTTGGCCATACAGCCCGGCACACCCTCTTCTTTATTTCCGTAAATGAAATTAGCCCGCTCCTTCTCCATGACGGAATGTTTCTTCTTGCTCATGGCGCGGCGCACCAGGTCACTCCTGCCCATGGTATACCCGCCCAGGTCCCGGACAATCTGCATCACCTGCTCCTGATAAATAATGCAGCCGTAAGTAGGGCTGAGTATGGGTTCCAGCTGCCGGCATGCGTACTCCACATGCTCCGGGTCAGCCCTGCCCCTGATGTACTTGGGAATGGAGTCCATGGGGCCCGGCCGGTACAGGGAGATTCCGTCTATAATGTCCTCCAGCGTCCGGGGTTTCAGTTCTTTCATCAGATTTTTCATCCCCGCACTTTCCAGCTGGAAGATCCCGTCTGTTTTTCCCGTCCCCAGAAAGGCATACACATTTTCGTCATCAAAATCCAGCCTGTCCGCGTCAATCTTCTTCCCCGTGGACTGCTCCACAAACTTCACCGTGTCCTGAATCACGGTGAGGGTTCTCAGCCCCAGGAAATCCATTTTCAGCAGACCCAGCTCCTCCAGGGTGGTCATGGTAAACTGGGTGGTGATGGAGCCGTCGCTTCCCCTGGACAGAGGCACAAATTCGTCTGCGGCCTCCGGACAGATTACCACTCCGGCCGCATGCATGGAACTGTGTCTGGGAAGCCCTTCCAGGCGTTTGCACATATCAATGAGGCGGCGCACTTTCTCGTCTTCCTGATATGCTTTATGAAACTCGGCATTTTTCTCCAGCGCCTTGGCAATGGTAATATTCAGCTCCCCGGGAATCATCCTGGCAATGGAATCCACAAAGGCGTAGGGCAGGTCCATGACCCGGCCCACATCCCGGATCACGCCCTTTGCCGCCAGGGTACCAAAAGTCACTATCTGCACCACTTTGTCGGCCCCGTATTTCCGGCCCACGTAGTCGATCACTTCCTGCCTGCGGTTATAACAGAAGTCCACGTCAATATCCGGCATGGAAACCCTCTCCGGATTCAGGAAACGCTCAAACAGCAGATGATACCGGATGGGTTCAATATTTGTAATCTTCAGGCAGTATGCCACAATGCTGCCCGCGGCGGAGCCCCGGCCCGGCCCTACCGGAATTCCGTTTTCCCTGGCGTAATTGATAAAATCCCACACGATCAGGAAATAATCCACATAGCCCATTCTCTGTATGACAGACAGTTCGTAGTCAAGTCTCTCCCGCAGGGTCTGTCCCGTGTCCCCCGCCGGCCGGTTTCCATCCCCATAGCGTTCCTTCAGTCCGTCGTCGCATAATTTATTCAGGTATCCCCAGGAATCATATCCTTCCGGCACCTCATACCGGGGCAGCTTGGTCACGCCGAAGGAAATCTCCACATTACACCGGTCGGCAATCTCCTGGGTATTCTCCAGCGCCTCCCAGGCATAGGGAAAGAGCCCCTTCATTTCCTCCTCGCTCTTTACATAGTACTGGCCTCCCTCATAGCGCATCCGGTCCTCGTCCGCCAGTTTTTTGTTCGTCTGGAGACACAGCAGGATATCATGGGAATCCGCATCTTCCGCATAGGTATAGTGGACATCATTAGTGGCAACCAGCGGAATATCCAGTTCCCGGCTCATTTTCAGAAGTTCCGTGTTCACCATTCTCTGCTCCGGGTATCCGTGATCCTGCAGTTCCAGAAAATAATTTCCCTTCCCGAAACATGCCTCATATTTCCCGGCAGCCTTCCGGGCTTCCTCCGGAAGTCCCTTGACAATATTCCGCTGCACCTCGCCTGCCAGACAGGCCGACAAGGCAATCAGCCCTTCATGATAGCGGTTCAGGACTTCCATGTCCACCCTGGGCTTGTAATAATATCCTTCCGTGAAACCTTTGCTGACAATCTTCATCAGGTTGGCGTAACCGGTATTGTTCTCTGCCAGCAGCACCAGATGATAATACCTGTCCTCTCCCCCGGTCAGTTCCTTATCAAAACGGGAGTTTGGCGCCACATACACCTCGCAGCCGATAATGGGTTTTATCCCCGCGCTTTTGGCTGCCCGGTAAAAATCAATGACACCGTACATGGCACCGTGATCCGTTATGGCAGCGCTGTTCATCCCCAGTTCTTTCACCCGGGAAACATATTCTTTGATTTTATTGGAACCGTCCAGAAGGGAATATTCCGTGTGGACATGCAAATGTACGAATGCCATGCGAAGACTCCTTTTTTTATTAAATATACCCCATGACAAGGGGATTTGTAAACAAGAAAAAACTCCGGAATTGGCAATCCGGAGTTTTCGGTCAATTTTCACAGCACTGCCATGGCAGGTATCTGTCCGTCCAGCTATCTTTTCCCTGATTTTACAAGTACTTCTTCAGACTTTCTGCCTTATCCACGGCCTCCCAGGGAAGGGATACATCATCACGCCCGAAATGTCCGTAGGCAGCGGTAGGACGATAGATGGGCCTGCGCAGGTCAAGCATCCTGATGATGCCTGCGGGACGCAGGTCAAAATTCTCCCGGATGATGGCCACTAATTTTTCATTGCTGACCCTGCCCGTGCCGAAGGTATCCACCATGATGGATGTGGGCTGGGCCACGCCGATGGCATAGGAAAGCTGAATCTCACACTTGTCTGCCAGCCCTGCGGCAACAATGTTTTTCGCCACATAGCGGGCGGCATAGGCGGCGCTTCTGTCCACCTTCGTACAGTCCTTGCCGGAGAATGCGCCGCCGCCGTGACGGGCATACCCGCCATATGTATCCACAATGATCTTCCTGCCCGTAAGACCCGCGTCTCCCTGGGGTCCCCCGATCACAAAGCGGCCTGTGGGATTGATGAAGATCTTGGTGTCCTCATCTACCATCTCCCCGGGCAGAACCGGATCAAAGACATATTTTTTAATATCCTTGTGAATCTGTTCCTGGGTCACATTCTCATCATGCTGGGTGGAGAGCACTACCGCCTCCAGGCGAAGGGGCTTTCCGTTCTCATCATATTCCACGGAGACCTGGCTCTTGCCATCCGGGCGCAGATAGGAAAGTGTGCCATCCTTGCGGACCTTTGCCAGCTGTCTGGCCAGTCTGTGCGCCAGGGAAATGGGATAGGGCATCAGTTCCGGGGTTTCGTTGGTGGCATAGCCGAACATCATTCCCTGGTCGCCTGCCCCTATGGCGTCCAGCTGCTCGTCGCTCATGCTGGCTTCCCTGGCCTCCAGGGCTTTGTCCACGCCCATGGCGATATCCGGGGACTGTTTGTCCAGGGCCACCATCACGGCACAGATATTGCCGTCGAACCCAGTTTTTGCGTCATTATAGCCGATCTCGTTGACAGTCCTGCGCACAATGCCGGGAATGTCGAGATTTGCGGTGGTAGTGATCTCGCCTGTCACCAGGATAAAACCTGTGCAGCTTGCTGTCTCACAAGCCACGCGGCTCATGGGATCCTGCTCCATGCAGGCATCCAGGATGGCATCCGATACTGCGTCACACAATTTGTCGGGATGTCCTTCCGTAACGGACTCTGAAGTAAATAAATGCTTTTCCATCTGTTTTCTTCCTTTCTCTATGTACAATATCCATTTCCGTGACAGAAACTTCCAAAGGTTCCTCTTTACCCGTCAGCCTTTGCCGACATTCTTCCTCCGGGTGACCGTGTACCTGATGCACCCGTGTGCACAAAAAAAGTCCGCTTACGGAATAAGCGGACTAAGATTTTGTACCCAATCCTCTTATTGTTCGAATAATACTCGCTCAGGGAGGCACCTTCCACAATGGGGTTGCCGTGGCTTCATCGATCCTATGTATCTCCACCAACTCTGAATAAGAGAAATCCTATGAAATTTCTATCTATTACCTTACTACAGAAGACCCCTGCTGTCAAGAGCCTGTTTTTACCATAATATCCTGCCGTTTACCCGATTATTATGTGGAATATGCCGGTATCACTTTATTCCATGTTCCCAAGCCTTTTTTCCATGTATTCATACCCATAATGGGTCCGGTACTTCAACGCGGTGGATTTGGTAATTTTTCCCTCCCGGCACAATTTCAGCAGATTCCCGTCCATGGTGCACATGCCTTCCCCGGCGCCGGACTGCATCACGGCGTTCAGCTGGTTCACCTTATTTTCACGGATCATGTTCTGGACCGCGTCCGTGGATTTCATAATTTCAAAGACCGGAATCCGGACCAGACCGCCCTCTCCATCCTCCTCGGTGGAGGGCACCAGCTGCTGGCAGACCACGGCCTTCAAAACCTGGGCCAGCTGCGTTCTGGCCTGCTCTTTGTCAGGAAATACATCCACGATACGGTTAATGGTATCCGCCGCGCTGCTGGTGTGCAGGGTAGAGAATACCAGCACGCCTGTCTCGGCCGCAGTCAGGGCTGCCGAAATGGTATCATAATCCCTCATTTCCCCCAGCAGTATTACATCCGGGCTCTCCCGCAGGGCAGAGCGGAGGGCCTCCAGATAGCCGGGCGTGTCTATGGATATTTCCCTCTGGGTCACTATGGACTTTTTATGCCTGTGAATATACTCTATGGGGTCCTCCATGGTGATAATATGGCAGTCCCTGTTATGATTGATACGGTCAATCATACAGGCCAGTGTGGTGGAATTCCCGGTGCCCGCCGCACCGGTGACCAGCACCAGCCGTTTCTGTTGTTCCTGTCCCCCTGGTCGTCCGCCAGCAGAAGCACTTCCTGGGCTATTCCCAGCTTTTCCGGATCCGGGAGTTCAAAACGGATCACACGGATCACCGCCGCCAGGGAGCCCCTCTGCCGGAACACATTGACACGGAAACGCCCTCCCGGAAAATCATTCTTTCTGGAAAGTGAAATGGAAAAATCGTCATCCTCCCCCCGCTCCAGCCTTGTCCTGCCGCGCCCGCCTTCTCTATAGATCTCATCCACCAGTGCATCGATGTCTTTCGGCATCAGCATCTGCTTCCCCACCCGGTTCTGCCTGCCGCCGCTCTTCATGGTAACCGGCAGACCCGCCACCAGAAAAATATCCGAGACATCCTCATCCTTCACCGCCAGTTCCAGAATCTCCTGTAATTCCATCTCTCCTGCCCGTCCTTCCGCTTTATACTCATTCTCCCGTCCAGAGCCCGCCAATGCTTTCTTCCGGTTCCCATTCCTTCTGAATCCGCCATTCCACCACCCGGAAACCTGATTCTCCATCCGGTATCATTCCCACCTTCAGGCTGAAACTTCCTCTCTCGATATTCCTGCGCACCACGCCCGTCTCGTCTTCAACGGCCCCTTCCAGAGAGGAGAGGCTTCCTCCTGCCGCAAGGCATTCCTCCGCTTCCCGGAGAAAAAACTGCCCCTCCCGCTCCAGTTCATACCGTTCCCGGACCGTGTCGGCATACTTTTCCGCCAGGCTGTAATCTGCCCGGGCCGTGGTAAAAGCCAGGATACCCAAAGTCGTCATACAGATGCTGATCACCGTCAGCAGCAGCGCCAGCGGTCCCAGTCTGATCGGAATATGTTTCATAGATTATCTCGTTTCTGCGCTGCTTTCTGCGTATCTTAAGTTTGTGGATGCAGCGCGGACACAAACATCTTCTCACCCTATTGCCCCAGATATACTGCCGTCTCCATACGATATACCGGGCCGGTTTCTTCCTGCCAGTACACTGCGATGGCACTCTGCACCATACTGTCGTCCCCTTCCCGCACCCAGGAGATTTCCACCCGGATTCCCGCTTCCGACTCCGGAACCGGATTCATTTTCTCATCATACCATGCCTGAAGCACCGCACTGCCGCCCTCTTCCTTCATCCCCGCATTGCCGTTTTCGTCCAGAAATCCCAGCAGGGTTTCCGCGCTGTCAGACGCTGCCACCGCCTCTGCCGCATTTTCTGCCAGGTGCACCGCACTGGTGAGAATCCCCGCCTTTCTGCTCAGCTCACCGGACACGGCAAATATCTTCGTCAGAATCACAATGACTACGGTAAATACAATCACGAGAATCAGCGTCTCCATGTAAAAGCCTGTATTATGCGGCTTATTGCCCTTGTCTATGCCCATGCCGGCCCTGCTGCTCATCTGTCATCAGCCTCCGTCGTTTTTTTGCCTTCCCCGCATCTCGTCCGAAAAAACACCTTTCCTTCATCGGTGGTGACAATATAGGTGCCGGCCGCAGCTTCTTCCACCGCAAATACTTCCGTCCTGCCAATCACATGCGCCATGCGGGGATTCAGGCTGTCTTCCAGCCTGCCGTAATCTTCCACCAGGTTTTCCCCTTCCTGGTAAATACGTATCCCATACCCTGTGTGGCCATCCGCAATGATCAGCACCGGTCTGTCATCTTCCCGGGAAAAAGTCACCGCCCCCTCCATGTCGCCGGATCTGACACAGGTGGAAATATAGGACAGCAGGGCTCTTTTCTGGTTGTTCCCGGTCTGACCTGCCACAATATCCCGATAGGTCTTTGCGCCGAAAACTATGGTCAGAAAAAAGACTGCCAGAAACAGACAAGCCACTCCCATCATATAAAAGCCCATCGCCGAACTGCCTTTCCGTTTCATGATCCGCCCCCTTCCCCGGTCTGCGGCCCAAAATCATTTCCCGCAGCCGCAGCGTCATTTCTCCCTCACCACCACCCTCACATCAGGCGGCACATTGGATGCAAACGCGCTGTAGATAACGTAAAATTCCTCATGATTAATCTGTAAACCGTAATTTTCTTCCAGATACTCCAGGCTGGGTGGATAAACGCCCTCCACCACATAGCACTGCATGGCACTGCGCTCCACTGCCGCCTTCAATGCCGCCATGCCTTCCTGGTCCATATCCCGGCCGGATCCGGAAAACACCCCCTGCCACAGCAAGACCGCCGCAGTCAGCACAAGCGCCGCCAGGAAAATCACCGGGCCGGAACCTCTTTTTTTGTCAACATACATTTCCATTCACCTGTTTTCGTCTCTGAAACGAAATATTTACCCTATGGAATTCATCATTCCGATGAGGGGAAGCATAATGCTCAGCAGGGACAGCCCCACTGTCAGCATCAGGACTCCCGACAGCACCGGATCCACGATTCCCACCAGCCGCTCCACCAGGCCCGAACAATGCCCTGCCAGCAGATCCGTCAGCTTTCTGAGCACGGACTCCAGATTGCCGCTCCGCTCCCCGGCCAGAAGCATTCTCCCGTAAACCGGCTCAAACAGCCCCTCGTCGTAAGCCGCCTGGGCAATCCCGTATCCCTGGCCCATACGCTGTGCACAGCGATGTATTTTTTCCTCCACCGGCCTGCAGGCAGCCATCTTCATGCTCTCTGCCACCGCAATATCCTGCATCTCGCCGCTGGCCAGAAAAGTGGACAACGCCGCGGTAAAACGGAACATGCCAAGACTTTCCATAATAGAGGCACAGATGGGAATCTTTTCCAGTATTTTTTCGGCCGACCTTCTCTTTTTGCTGTTCCAAAGCGCAAACCCGGCCCCCAGTCCCGCCGCCAGCAGCACCATAAGGCCCAGCGCCAGCCAGCAGAACCCGTAGGCCCACCGCACATAAGAATACGCAGAGACAGTCAGGCTTCCTGTCAGGTGGTCATATACATCCGAAAAAGCAGGCAGCACCATGGTCAGCATGATGATCAGCACCGCGATAATGATCACCAGCATGGCCACCGGATAAATCACGGAATTTTTCAGTCTGGCGCTCATTGTCTTCTGATCCGCATAGTACCGGGCAAGCTGGAACAACACATCCTCCAGACGTCCGAAGTTCTCCCCGGCTGCCACCATCCTCACGGCATATTCCGGAAATATTCCCGTCTTCTCCATGGCTGCGGAAAGCCCTTTTCCCAGCTCCGTCTCTGTCTGCATGACTACAAGTCCTTCTTCCAGGATTCCTCCACCGCCGTTTCCCGACCTTAGCAGCGCCACAGCCTCATCCATCTGGATTCCGGACTGGCACATCATCGCCATACTCTCGCAGAACGCGCTGACTCCCAGACTATCCAGTTTTCCACGTCTCATATTCTCCCTCCCAATCCAAAGCAGCGTTTCACCCGGACCAGCATATACCCCCAAACGCATATTTGTCCCGGCCATTTCACACTAATAGAAATAGACATCCGAATAGTTGCCCCCATCTCCGATAAACTGGACGTCCGTGCCGTTTGCCGAAAACGTCAGGTCCAGCCTGGACCAGCTGTCTGCCTTTACTTCGTATCCCACCGTCACCCAGCCGGTTTCTTCCGTATAAAACATATTCCAGGCGTGATAGACATCATCCGGCGACACATACCCCATCACAAGTTTTGTGGGGATTCCCTGGCTGCGCAGCATGGCCGCCACCAGCGCGGCATAATCAAAACAGATTCCTTTTCCCGTCCCATATGTCTCATCCGGGTCCGGCAGATATCCAGTCTGAACCGAAGCCGCCTTCTCTTTGTCATATTTCACATTGTCACAGATGTATTCATACACCTCTTCCACCACACCCAGCGCGCTCCCCGCATTCTGGGCCAGTTCCGCGGCTTTCTTCACGCAGTCGGAGTCCTGGTCATAATCCACATATGCACTGGGTCTTAAAAAAGGCTGGAATTCATCCTTCAGGGTCACATCCGCCTCCATCGTATAAAGGACGGCATATTTCTTGTCCACCACATGCTCCCTGAAAATAAAAGTATATGTGCCGTTCCCGCTCTGGAGGGGAAAAATCTTCGGTGTACCGTCTGCCGGCAGGTCATATGTATATTCCTCATCCCCCTTGATCACCTGGAACTTCAGCCGGGAAGCGGAAGTGGCGGAGACTCCCACGATCCCCAGCTCCGCGCAGGACAAATCAATCCTGGCATTTTCGATTCCCTCTGCCTTGTCTTCATGGAAGACCGAATCCGCAAACGCCGGTGCCTGATAGGGTTTGGAATCTCCCTGCGGCCTTCCCGGTTCCCCTTCTGCGCCGCACCCGCAGAGACCCAGCAGCAAAACCATCACCGGCACAAGGCACAGTTTTGTGTTCGGCCGCATGATTTACCACCACCTCTCCATTCTCTCCGGCCATCATACCGATTTTAAGAAAGAATCCCTCCTTCTTCCGGGAATTCTCACCCTGTGGGAAACTTTCCCCGGAGCGTGTTTGAAAATTGCTTTCTGCCAGATGTGCGTCACAATTTGTGGGAGATT
>OFGG01001667.1_pt1 | contig 13759 bp, 11 predicted proteins | sample 1521701 | NCBI WGS metagenome assembly OFGG01 (sample SAMEA3504081, study PRJEB24116) | mouse gut metagenome | biome: mouse gut; feature: mouse-associated habitat; material: faeces | place: Denmark | collected 2011
TGCGGGGCGCATCGAAGCACTCGCCGATACCGACCTGGATCTTCATGGCGTAGGCGGCGCCTTCACCAAACTTGCCGTCCAGCATGGCCTGCTGGTCTTGGTTTAAAATCATAGCGTTGTCCTCCTTTATATTTTGATATTTATCTCGTTCTGGAGAGGGAGATCATTCCTCCACCAGGGAGAGCCTGGGGTCGGCCGCCACATCGGGGAGCAGGGCCTGAGAGACTTCGATATATTCCAGGTGCAGGGTGTTCTGGATGCGGATGAGCTTGGGATTGTCCCGGTCGATGCCCCGGCAGCACTTCAGGGCCACCCGGACAGCGGTCTCCTCGTCCTCCACCGTGCAGGGGACGCTGGCATCGATCAGACAGTTGCAGGCGATAGCGTTGGCGTACATGGCTTCCAGGTCCAGCTGTTCCGCCACGTGCCTGGTGATTACGTCAAAGAGGCCCACGCCAATGCCGTTGCCGTGGCTGGCAGGCGTGATGCCGGTGAGCACCAGCTTCTGGTATTGGGGGATGGGCAGAACAAAGGTTTTCAGGGCCGAGCTCCGCCCTAAAATATTGGGGTCGAACCCTGCGCCGGATACGTCCTTTCCGATCTCCCTGCAAATGATAACGTCCGCCCGAGGCAGCATGATGCAGGGCATGTTCCGCTTGGCAATTTGGACCAGCTCCTTCTCCCGCCGAATCAGGTTCCTGGCCGGGACGGCCTCCACCGCGCAGGTCCGGTCGTAAGCGTTTTCCAGAATGGCAATCCCAAAGCCTACAGGGGCCTTTTCCAGAATAACGGACGCGGTCTCCTCAATGATAGCGGCGAAATGCTCCGGGTCCTCCTCGTGGACGGCGGAACAGCCCTTATGGTTGCCCAAGCCAATGACCAGCATCTTGCACAGGCCGCTCTGGAGCGGCCCCACAAAGTCGGTGTGCAGCTTGACCCGGTTAATGGGAACAATCAGGTCGGCCTCGAAGGCGGCCCGGTCGAACCAGATGGGCCGTCCGTTGGCGCAGTGGCCCAGATGGATGGTGTCCACCGTGGTGACCACCGGGACCCCCAGGTTCTCCTCTGTGATCCCGTAGCCGGCCAGCACCTCTCGCTGCCCCTTCTGCGTGCCGCCGCCGTGGCTGCCCATGGCGGAGACAATGAAGGGGTCTGCGCCCAGCTCCTTCAGACAGGTCAGGGTGGTCTCCACCACCGTGCACAGGTCCCGGATCCCCCGGCTGCCAACGCCTACGGCCACCCGGGCGCCTGAACTTACCAGAGAGGCCACCTCCGGCCGGCTCAGCTGGGCGCGTACTGCGCCGGCTGTATCCTCCAGGCAGACGCTGTCAAACTGCTGTCGTACCCGGTACATCTTAGGCAGAGGGCGGGCCAGGTCCTCCTTCAGTAAAATAGGCACAGACAGTCTCCTCTCTATCCTGCGAATGAAAATCTGCGGCTTTTTAGTTGTATACAGGTTGCATACATCTTTGGTTATTGTACAGTTATTCGCGCTTTTTGTCAATACATTTTTGGATTATAAAAAAGAACTACGAGCAGCGGCCGTAGTTCTTTTTCGTTACAGCAGTCAGAAAACCTGTTTTAAAACATAGGACTTTTCCTGCATCATTTCACACAGTGTATGCAGGATTCCCTCCCGGCCCAGTCCGCTTTTCTTATAGCCTCCGAAAGGCATTTCGGAGCTCCGGAAATCACTGGCGCCATTGATTACCACACCGCCGCACTGCATCTGGCTGGCCATTGTCATCGCGGTTTGTAGATTGCGGGAAAAGACCGCGCCCATCAGGCCATAGCAGGATTGATTCGCGATTTTAATGGCTTCCTCCTGCGTATCAAAGGGAATTATGGGAAAGACAGGACCAAATATTTCTAAATCGGAAGCGATGTCCATTTCCGCAGTCACGCCGGTCAGGACTGTAGGCTGAACGTAGACGCGGTCGTACCGCTCTCCGCCTAACGCACATATTGCGCCCTGGCGTTGGGTATGCTGTATCTGTTCCACTACATGCTCTGCCGCTTCTGGACTGATCATACAGCCCTCATCCAATTCTGGGTTTTGGGGGTCTCCCAGTTTAATCTGTTTCAGCTGCGCGATAAGCTTGTCTGTAAATTCCCGCTCCACACTTCGGTGAACAATAAATCGTTTGCTGGCGCAACAGGTTTGACCACAGTTTCCCATCCGGCCAAAGATGGCTTCACTTACGGCCAGATCGATGTCCGCATCCCCGTTAACAATAAAGGCGTCGTTCCCACCCAGTTCCAAAAACACTTGTGTTAAATTGGGGGAGGCTTTCTGATAGGCGGCTGCGCCTACCTCGGTGCTCCCCGTCAGGGAAATTGCCGCGACACGGGGGTCCGCAATCAGCTTGTCCCCCACGGTTCCGCCCCGACCCGTCACCACCTGGGCCGCTTTCGGCGGGACGCCCGCTTCATGCAGAAGCGCAACAAGCCGCATTACGGTGAGGGGGCAGTCTGTCGGGGGTTTGATGATGACCGCATTTCCTGCAGCCAGTGCCGGCGCCGCTTTTTCCGCGTAGAGATCCACTGGAAAATTAAAAGGGATAAAGCAGGCGACTACGCCCAGGGGTTCCCAGCGCGTAAATACGAGGTCCTCTCGTGCGCTGGTCATCTGGTTTCCGCTTGGCAGTGTACTGCCGCAGAGGTGAGCCGCCTTCTCCGCGTATCCGGTAAACAGTGCGTGGACAGCATCGAATTCCATGGCGGTATTTTTAATATTTTTCCCATTTTCCTGGCATAAAAGGATCTGCAATTCTTCCCGATGCTCCTCTACCAGCGCCGCATAGCGATAGAGTATCTGATTGCGCTGAAAAACCGTCATGGTGGACCATTCCGCAAAGCCTTCCTGTGCCGACTGGAGAGTCAGCTCAAGTTCTGCCTCTCCGGCCGCTGGAACACGGTCAATCCACTCCTCTGTGGCCGGGTTAATGACATCAATCCAGTTGGTTCCCCCGATACGAGTTCCCCCGATTAACATATCCATTTATATAACTCCTCCCTATTGCCTGGAGAAGCTTCCACAAACGCCCTCCGACGCACCAGAGCTATGTCTCTGCAAGGACAACATTCACTTTGCCAGACAGGCCTGCATAAAGCTCGGATGACAGTCCAGTATCGGTAATCAGACCGTCAAACTGCCCCCAGGCGGCATATTCAATCAGAGCGTGGTCCTTAAATTTTGTGCTGTCCGCGACAATGTAGCGTTTTTCGGCGCTCTCCATCATTTTCCATTTCACATGAGCCTCAGGGAAATTTTCTACACAGGGACCGCGGGAGACGCTCAGTGAGCTGGCCCCGATAAACGCCACATCTGCTCGAATATTTTTTAAACACAGGTCTGCCCACTGTCCTACCGCCGCCAGATTGGAGGGATGTATTTCTCCCCCAAGAACCAGCGTGTTAATCTGGTGTTCCGCCAGAACCGTGGCCACTGTCAGGCTGTTTGTAACCACGGTGATATTTTTCTTGGCGGTCAGCTCCTCCGCGATCCAATAGGTAGTGCTGCCAGAGTCCAGAATCACCGTGCTGTGGTCATCTATCATTTTGACAGCTTCCCGGGCAATCTGTCGTTTGGGCGTAATATTCCGCTTCATCCTCCTGTTAAGAAATACATTGCTCCCTGCAAAATAACTGTCAACAATCACCGCTCCGCCGTGTGTTTTCCGGGCAATTCCCCGCTCCTCCAGCGCCAGCAGGTCCTTGCGCGCGGTTTCGGAGGACACATTAAACTCCTCGATAATTGTTCCGATCTTGATATGTCCGTCGGCTACCAACATCTGAGTAATTTGCGCCTGGCGTTTTTCCGCTAACATACGAGCCAATCGTCTCATCACCTTTCATAACATGGAAAAGCAAAATACTGGATTTTTCCCCGAAGGGCAGGGGGAAAACGGCTGAACAAAACGCAAAAACGCCTTTCCGGAACCATTATAACACGAATTGGATAGCAGAGCCATTATTTTGATGAATTTTCTTACTGCGCTTTTTGATCTCCCATACAGGTTTTGATCCACTCCTGCGCAGCCCCCCTGATCTCATTTCTGACAGGTTCGATCAGGTCCATTATGAAGGCGTTTTCCCCGTGGCGCTCCAATTGAGCCTTCATGCTGTTCATGTAAGTGCTGGTAATACAGGTGCCCACGTTGACCTTCCGAATGCCAAGCTCGATGCAGCGGCGGACATCCTCCCGACTCAGACCGGTCCCGCCATGGAGCACCAGAGGAATGTCCACAGCCCGATGTATTTCGGCCAGCCGGTCAAAGCTGAGACAGGGCTGTCCCTCATAGTAGCCGTGAGCCGTACCGATGCCCACGGCCAGCGTGTCCACACCGGTCTCCGCCGCGATGCGGACACAGTCCTCCACCTGGGCGAGGTAGCCTTCTCCATTGTACCCGCCCTCGTAGCCCTGGCCCTTGATCCGGCCTATCTCCGCTTCCACCACGCTGCCCCGTGCGTGGGCATAGTCCACCACATCCCGCACAGCGGCTATGTTTTCCTCCAGAGGGCGGAAGGAGGCATCCAGCATAATGGACGGAAAGCCGCAGTCTACCGCCGCTTTGCAGAGCGCCGCATCGGTACAGTGGTCCAGATGGAGAATCACCGGTACCTTGGCCGCTCCGGCCATGTGCTGGACAAATACACCATAGACCTCCAAAGGAAGCTGAGAAAAGTTTTCCTGGTGAATTGCAATCATCACCGGCGCGTTCAGCTCCTCCGCCGCCGAAATGATTGCGCTGACATCCCATACGTCGGTACAGTTAAACGCATTCAGCGCGTAACCGCCCTTCTCCGCCTGCGCCAGCAGTCGTTTCAGGTCATTGCCATTCATAATTCATTCTCCTAAATCTTTTTCCTTACGTTCCATTCGGCACAATAACCACCTTGATTGCCTCCGGGTCCTCCACTGCGGTCCGATAGGCCTCGTCCCACTGTTCCAGCCCGAATTTGTGGGTTACAACGCCCTGGGTAGGCAGCAGTCCGCTGGCAATTCCAGAGATAACCGCGTCAAAGCAGCGGGGCCCCAAGTGCGATCCCAGAATATCCAGTTCCTTCTCGTCGCCAATGATGTTCCAATTTGCCATAATATCCCGGGAGAAGATGCCGAACTGAACGTACCGGCCTAAATTCCGCACGGCAGCCAGACCTTGGGATACGCTGGCTTCGCTTCCGGCCGCCTCAAGATAGACATCGCAGCCATACCCGCCGGTCAGTTCTCTGATTTCCTTGACCACATCGCACCGGGAGGGGTCCAGGACCAGGTCCGCACCAAATTTAAGGGCCAGCGCCCGCCGGTTTTCCCGCAGGTCCAGACCGATGATTTTTCTCGGGATGGCCAGTCTGGCTGAGGCGACCATGCTCAGGCCAATGGCGCCCAGGCCGCTGACCACAACGATGTCATCGTGCTGAATCCGGGCCCGCTCTACCGCATGCATCCCGCAGGCATAGGGTTCGATTAATGCGGCCTGTTCTACTGTAAATTCTTTCGGAACGTGGTGATTCACACCCCGGCGGTGAATCTTCATATACTGGGCAAAACCGCCGTTGGCCTCGTTCTGGAAGCCGTACATCCGCAGATTCTGACACATCCAGTACTGTCCGCTTCGACAGAAGCGGCAGTTTCCGCATGGAATAATTTGCTCGGAGATCATCCGTTCTCCAACTTCGTAACCCTTTACTTGGCTCCCTTTCGCAACAATTTCGCCATAAAATTCATGTCCCGCTGTAACCGGAGTCTCGATAAATCGTTCCTCCGGCGGAACATTCCACTCATGTCCTCCGGCAAAATTTTTCAAGTCGGAGCCGCATATGCCGCATCCAAGTACTCGAAGAAGCATTTCGTCCTCTCTGCATTCCGGGATATCCAGCTTCTCCAGCTGCATATCCATAGGGCCGTACAATCGCAGGGCGTCCATGGTCCTTTTTTCTTCACTCACGCTCGCATTCCCCCTCCCGGATAGACAATTCCTTTCATATAACCGCTCTCACCGGAGCGGTCCATGGTTTCCGCCAGCCCATCCAGACCGCAGCTGTGGGTAAAGAGCCGTTCCAGACCCTCCCCCCTGTCTTTCAGGAGAGTAAACGCCTTGTGGAAGGCGTGGGGGGTGTTTACCGTCATGCCCACCAGTGTGGCGTGCTTGGCGCACAGGTCTTCAAAGGGGTCGAAGGTCACTGGCGAGGGCTTCATGGCGTTTCCGCACTCCACCAGGGTCCCCAGCCGCCGGAGCAGCCGCAGGCCCTCCCGAAAGGCCTGTCCCGTCCCGACGCACTGAAACACTACATCCGCGCCCATACCGTGTGTTCGTTCATAGAGCAGTTCACAGCGCTCCTCGATGCTCTGTGTCCTGTAATTGAGCAGCAGGTCCGCATGTGAAAGCTCTTTGCAGGTTTTCATGCGTTCCTCCCGTCCGCCAACTACCACAATTTGGCCCACGCCCAGCAATCGGAGGTAAAAGGCGACCAGTGTCCCGATAGCACCGTCTCCGACAACCAGGGCTGTTTTTGTCTCATCCAGGCAGTTTTCCAGTACGCCAGGGCACCGCTGGGCCAGCTCTACGGTCCGAACTGCCACAGCCAGAGGGTCCAGAATCACGGCCCGCTCATCCGGCATATCCTCCGGCACCTTCCAGAGGTAGGTCCCGGGATAGAGGTACATATACTGGGAAAAACCGCCGGTTATGGCCGGAACTCCTTCCGGCCGAGGATAATCCCCAGCACCCTGGTATGGAAACCAGTCCCCATAGCCAAAGGGCTTGTCACATACGGAGTAGGCCCCATTTCCAAACTCCAGGCAGCTGCGGCATCTGCCGCAGGTGACAGTGGGGTAGAGTGACAGCCGGTCCCCCTCCTTCAGCGGCCCGCCTGAAATATACATCGCTTCATTGGCTTTGGAGCCGATAGCGGCCACTGTCCCGGTCACCTCATGGCCCAGCACAACAGGGAAAGGAGGTTTTTCGGTTCGGATATGCAGGTCGGAGCCGCAGATGCCGGCGGCGTTGACCTGAATCAAGATGCCGTCCTCCCTCACCTGGGGAATCGGGAGCTCGCATAGGGAAAACTGGTTTTCTCCGTAAAATACCGATGCGTTTGTATTCATCTTCCACCTCACATCAGGACTGTTTTTTTACGAGGCCCTTCTGGATGTTGTCCACTGCCACCGCAAACAACAGGACCATGCCCTTGACTACCCATTGGGTATACTCGCTTAGGTCCAGCATCACCATGCCGTTGGACAGGATGCCCATAATCAATACACCGGCTGCTACATTGATGATCCGGCCCTCGCCGCCCATCAGGCTGACTCCGCCCAGCACAGATGCTGTAATGGCATCCATCTCAAAGCCAACACCCACCGCGGGCTGGCCTGAGTTCACCCGGGATGCGGTGATGATTCCGGCCACCGCCGCCAGTGTGCTGCAAACCACGTAGCAAATCATCTGCACCTTTTTCGTATGAATGCCAGACAGCCGGGCCGCCTCCTGATTACCGCCCACTGCGTAGATATGGCGGCCAAAATAGGTCTTCTCCAGCAGGATAAAGCCCAGGATAAAGGCTGCCACCATAATGCACAGCGGTACAGGCAGTTGTCCTATATAGCCCTGCCCAAAGACACGAAAACCATCTGGCAGGCCGGTGATGGGGATGCCTCCGGTGAGCAGATAGCCGCACCCTTTCGCGATGGTCTGCATCGCCATGGTTCCAATCATGGCCGGGATTTTAAAATGTGTACACATAAAGCCGTTAATGCTTCCGCAGAAGGCGCCCACCAGCATGGTAGCAATGACAGCCGCCCAAATGGGGAATCGGGCCTCTACCACCAGCTTGGTACAAACCACGCCTGTAAAGGCACACATGGTTCCAACGGAAATATCTATTCCACCCACCAGCAGCAGGATGGTCATTCCCACTGCGGCAATCCCCGTTGTGGCGACTTGGCGTCCGATGCCCAGCAGATTGCTCATACTGAAGAAGTTATCCGCTGCGACTGAGAAAAAAATGAGCTCCGCTGCCAAAATCAAAAAAACGCTGATTTTAGACAACTGTATCTTTTTACGGTTCACCTTCCAATACCCCCATCCATCAAGATTTGGCTCCGCCGGAGGCAAGCTCCAGAATAGCCCCTTGGGTTACCTCCGCTCCACGGAGCTCCCCGTTTATTTGCCCTTCATGCATGACCAGCACGCGGCTACTCATTCCAATCAGCTCCGGGAGTTCCGAGGAGATCATGATAATGGCTTTTCCCTGTTGCCGCAGGCGTTCCATCAGCTGATAGATTTCCTGCTTGGCTCCTACATCAATTCCTCGGGTCGGCTCATCAAAAATCATGATGTCGCATTTGGCTGCCAGCCACTTGGACAGGGCCACTTTCTGCTGGTTGCCACCGGAAAGGTTATTGACCTCCTGCCGGTCGGAAGGGGTTTTGATTTCCAGTGTGCGGATGTATTGGTCAATCAGCGCCTGCTCCCGGGCCTGCTGAACCAGCAGAAACCGGCTTAATGCTTTAATCTGTGTGAGGGAAATGTTGTTCCGAATACTCATATGAAGGTGGAGACCCTGGCCCTTCCGGTCTTCTGGAATCAGGCAGATTCCGGCCCGGATGGCGTCGGCGGGGGAGTGAATTTGCCGGGCGCTCCCATGCACCAGGATTTCTCCCCCTGTTTTGGGGTCCGCGCCAAATACTGCCCGGGCAACTTCGGTGCGGCCTGCGCCCACCAGTCCGGCAAAGCCAAGAATTTCCCCACGGTGCAGGGAAAAGGAGATGTCCTTCAGCTTGCTGGTGTTCAGATGTGAAACTCTGAGCACCTCCTCGCCGGAGCCCTCCCCCTCCCTGGCGGGGTAGCTCTCTCCCAGCTCCCGGCCTACCATCAGGCTGACCAGCTCTTTCCGGCTGGTCTCCTGAGTGCGCAGGGTCCGGATTACCCGGCCGTCACACATCACGGTCACCTTTTCCGCCAGTGCAAAAAGTTCTTCGATCCGGTGGGAAATGTAAATAATGGTAATGTTCTGCCGTTTCAAATCCCGGATAATGTCAAACAGAATCCCCACCTCCTGCTCGGTCAGTGGAGCGGTGGGCTCATCCATAATCAGGATTTTAGCCCTTTCATGGATGGCTTTTCCGATCTCTACCAGCTGCTGATAGGCTATGCTCAGCTCCCGGACGGGGACGGTGGGGTCTATGGAAACCTTGAGCTGTTCAAATATGGATCTGGTCGCCTGAATCATGCCTGCTCGATCCAGCATTACCCCCTTTTTCCGTTCCTTGCCAAGAAAAATATTTTCATACACGCTGAGCGCGGGAACCAGATTAAATTCCTGATAGATGATGCTGATTCCCGCCTGCTTCGCCTGGGCCGGCGTGAACCCTGTATATTCCTCTCCACCCAAATGGATTGTACCGCTTTCGGCACGGTAGGCCCCCGCCAGTATTTTACAGAGCGTGGACTTTCCTGCCCCGTTTTCCCCCAGGAGCGCATGGACTTCTCCGGGGTAAAACTCCACAGTTGCATCGCTCAAAGCTTTTACACCTGGAAACGACTTTGTCAAATGCCTGACTGTTAAGCTTGGCTCTGGCATATTTTCACCTCTTTCCGTTCACCGCTGCCAGTTAGATGCCGGCAGCGGTGAGCGACAAACACATTACTCTGTCAAATAGGTATCCACGTTGGCGCTGTCAATTGCAACACAGCCCAGATAATAGATATTATCCAGTGCCTCTCCGTTGATAGCCTTCACAGCATAATCCATACACAGCCGGCCGATATCCTCGTTGGGCAGTTCAAGCCCGGCGGAAGCGCGGTAGATCGTTCCGTCCTTGATTTTTTTCAGCGCATCTCCAGCCCCGTCGCAGCCGCCGATGAAGAAATTTTCCTTTTCTACACTGGAAGCCATGACCGCCTCATAGGCGCCCAGCGCCCCGCTGTCATTGACACCTAAAATAACCTGGATGTTCGGATTGGCCTGCAGGATGTTCTCTGCGGCCCGCATTCCGGTATCGGTCAGATTAGCTGCGGCGGTGGCGGCCAGCTTGGCGTCAGGGGCAAACTCCGCGACCCCCGCCTTGATGCCGTTCTCGCGGTCGATGACCTGAGGCAGGGTGGGTTGATTTAAAATCGCGTATTCTGCATTGCCGTTGAGGTGTTCGGAAATCCATTTGCCTGCTGCGGCCCCAAGGGCATAACCGAAATCATATTCCTCAAAGGTGACGCAGGTGGTTGCCGATTCGACAAAGGTGGTTTCGGTAATCACACGGATCCCCTTCGCCTCCGCTTCTGCGATGATGCCCTTGCTGGACTCTGCGTCCAGGGCACTGACCACAATGGCGTCGCAGCCAGAGTTGATAAAATTCTCAATGGCGGAGACCTGTTTCTGAGTGTCAGACTGGGGGTCGTTAATGATCAGCTTGATGCCGTTTTCATCTGCATATTTCTGCGCGCCGTTGGAAAACTCAGCAAAGTAAGAGTTGGACAGGTCCATCACGGACAGACCGATTTTCAGCTCCTTGCCCGTTCCTCCGCTGGAGCTGGATTGGGAGGACTGGCTGCTGCCTCCTTTGGTTGAGCATCCGACGCAGGCGGCGATTAGCATTCCAGTGGTAAGTATGCAGCAAATCAATTTTTTCATCATAGCGCTCCTATCTTTGTTGTCAATTTGTTGATTCGTCCTCATCTTATCGTCTTTACAATAAAACGGTCCCCCTTTCTCCCTTAAATTTCGTTTTGCTCTGGTCCCTGGCAAAGCGTCTGATACAGCGGATGGAGCCGCTTATAGCGGTTGAAACGCTTCTGATACCATCCATGTTCCGCCTCCCTCCCGTGAAGCCTCGGACCGAAACGCACCATATGGCTCACCGCCTGTTCCCAGGTGGGGTAGGCCCCACAGGCCATAGCGGCCAGTATTGCGGCACCCAAAACCCCGGCTTCGTTGTACCTCAGTGTAACAATATCTTGCCCCATAATATCTGCCTTCATTTGCAAATACCCTGTAGAGCGGGCCAATCCACCTACCGTGTGGAGTGCGCTGATGCGCAGGCCGGACTGTTTCAAGCACTCCAGATTGATCTCCAGCTCAAACGCAATCCCCTCCAGCAAAGCTTTCAGCAGAGCTCCGCGGTCTGTATCCAGGGTCACGCCGGTCAAAATGCCTTCTGCCTGGAGATTGTTGAACGGCGTTCCGGCCCCGGAAAAATAGGGGACCCATATGGGATACCGATTCCCCTCCGGAAGCTGATCAAACATTAAGCTGTACACATCCTCGCCGGTTTGTGCCGCCCGATGAACCAGGTCTCTGCACAGGTTGTCCCGAAACCACTTGACGGCTCGGCCTGCAGTCATGGTACAGCCGTAGACGGAAAACATTCCGGGAATCACATGGGGCTCTACAGAAAGCCCATACCGGGAGAGAAGGGCCGTTGAAAGATTGTCCTCCACCACCACGCCGATTGCTTCCACACTGCCCATGCCGTCCAAGGCTTCTCCGGTGTGGATCACACCTGCCCCCAATGAGACGCACGGTTGGTCATGCCCCCCTGCAACCAGGAGGGGGGTGTTCTCAAGACCCAGTTCTCGGGCAATCTTCTTGTCCATTTGCCCAACTGTCGTTCCTGGAGGGACTGCCTGAGGAAGCTTGGACGGATCAATCTGTGCCGCAGACAAAATGTTCAGGTCCCACCGATTTTTCCAAATATCAAAGGCCTGGAAGGTAGAAGCCAGTGTGAAATCAATATGGGCCTTTGCGCCCAGCCGGTGCAGCAGAAGCGCATTGAGCGGGAGGAAGCATACCGCCTGTTCATATAGCTCAGGCCGGTACCGCTTCAGCCACATGATGCGGCATAGAGAGGAAGCCCGAGAGGGCATGTACCCTGTGACACGGTAAAAACGGTCCAGGTCTACCCGGCCAATCAGTTCCTCCTCCAGTTCCTTTCCCCTGGGGTCAGAATACAAAATCCCAGGGAACAGAACGCGCCCGTTGCGGTCCAATGGAACGACTGTCTCTCCCAAGGAGGAGACGCTGAGTGCGGCAATCTCCTCCCCGCCGCACTCCGATGCAACTTGCTGTATTACCTGTATGGCGTGCGCTAAAACTGCCTCCACATCCAGCTCATGGCCACCCTCCGACGTCAGGACAGGTGTATACTCCTGGTAAGCATCTGATAAAATGGTTCCATCTGTACGGATAGCTGCCGCCTTGCAACCGGACGTCCCAAGGTCCACCCCTATGGTTGTCACAAAATCATCGCCTCCTGTCCGTGTCTTTTGTTGCGTTTAAACTTGCTATTACTTGCGGTTTTTATTATATCACAATGTTTTCAAATTTATATTCGCAATTATAACTAATATTTTGTTGAATTTTTGTGTAGAATATACATGTATAAATTTTTCCAGCTATAAAATCGCAAATAAACGCAACTTTACGGGTTGCAGATACTTGGCTGTCACACATTTAAGCAGTGCATAAAAACGTTGAGGACACATCCCGATTTCAGGGATGTGCCCTCGACATTTTTGATACAAACATTATAAAACAGTCGGTGAAATTGACGCACATCTGCGCCGAGAATAGGGATGTATGCTCAAAGGCTGGGGCCTTCCACCGCCCAAAGCCGCCTTGTGTCCGCTACCCCCGCTCCTCGGGGTAGACCACGCCCCACTCCCGGCGCAGGGCGGTCATAATCTCCATCACGTCTACGGTATAGGGCAGCAGCATGTCCCCCTCCCCGGCGGCGGCACACTCCAGGTCCTCGATCTCATACCGCAGGGCGTCGGCGGTGCAGCCCGCTTTGACGGTCTCCCGGGCTCCGGTGGCGGCGTCCACAATGACGCACTCCTCTGCCCGGGGGTAGTCGTCAATCTCGATATAGCCCTTCTCGCAGGAGATCACCGCCCGCTTGGGTAGCTTGGAGTGGAGGGACAGGGTGATATTGGTCATCTGCCCCTGGGGGTTCATCATCAGGATGCCGGCGGTCTCGTCCACGCCGGTGGGGGCCGGACGGACGAAGGACTTCACCTGGTCGGGAGCCGAGACCAGGAACAGCCGGGCCAGGGAGAGGGCGTACACCCCGATATCCAGCGCCGCGCCGCCGGCCAGGGCGGGGTTGAAGAACCGGTTTGTCATGTCGTAGGGCTTGAGGCTGCCAAAGCTGGCCTGAATCAGATTCACCTTTCCCAGCGCCCCGGACTCCAGCCGCTCCCGCAGCAGGCGGTAGAGGGGCATGTGGTAGATGGTCATGGCCTCGGCCAGCACCAGCCTCCTCTCCCGGGCCAGCCGGACTGCCCGGTCCAGCTCGCCGCTGTTGAGGGTGATGGCCTTCTCGCACAGCACATGCTTGCCGTGGGACAGAGCCTCCTCTATAAACGCGATATGGGAGTTGTGGGCGGTGGCGATGTAGATGGCGTCGATGTCCGGGTCGGTAAACATCTCGCGGAGGTCCTTGTAGACCTTGGGAATTCCGTATTTTTGGGCGAAGGCCTCTGCCTTCTCCGGGGTGCGGTTGCCCACGGCGGACAGCTTACGGCCGCCCCGGGCCAGGGCGGCGGCCATCTCGTTGGCGATGCTCCCCGCGCCCAGCACCGCCCAGCGCAGCGGATGGTTCTGTTTCATAGGGTTTCGCTCCTTCCTGTGTGGTTGAGGTGGGTTCAGTTTACCACAGGCCGGCCCCGGCTTCAAGCCTGGAGTTCGGCCTCAGGCGGTGTCCCCCGTCCCCCGCAGGGCAAAGCCTTCCACCCTCAGGGGGGAAGGTGCCGCCGCA
>OFGG01001672.1_pt1 | contig 13701 bp, 14 predicted proteins | sample 1521701 | NCBI WGS metagenome assembly OFGG01 (sample SAMEA3504081, study PRJEB24116) | mouse gut metagenome | biome: mouse gut; feature: mouse-associated habitat; material: faeces | place: Denmark | collected 2011
CCCCGTCCGGCTTTTTTACATGCGCTTCCCTGCCGTTTCCGTCCGCAAAGCGGCGTCGTAAAAGCTGGACTTTAGCATCCCGCAGGCATCCGCCGCCTCACACAGTGTCATTTGTTTTGCCCTCCATGCCTGGCGAAAGACCTCAAAATTCTCCGGCGGAGCCTGGGCCCTGGGCCCAAAGTGGACGCCCCTGGCCTTTGCCGCGGCAATGCCCTCCATCTGCCGCTGGCGGATATTCTCCCGTTCCGTCTGGGCGACATAGCTAAGAAGCTGAAGGACGATGTCCGAGATAAGCGTCCCGGTCAGGTCCCGGCTTTGCCGGGTGTCCAGCAGAGGCATGTCCAATACCACAATAGCGGCTTCGCGTTTCTTGGTGATAAGGGTCCACTGGTCCAGAATTTCCGTGTAATTCCGCCCGAGCCGGTCGATGCTTTTGACGACCAGCACATCCCCCCGCCGCAGATTCCGGACAAGTCCCTGATAGCGGGGCCGCTTGAAATCCTTTCCGGACAGCTTTTCGATGATGATATGAGTTTCCCTCACCCCGAAGTCCCGCATGGCGTTCAGCTGTCGAATCTCGTTTTGCTCCTGTGTGGAAACACGCACATAGCCATATGTATTTCCCATCTAAGATACCTCCTTTCTGCAAGATATTGTAGCATTTTTTTGATATCTTGCGGAAACGAAGCGGCGTTGTACAAACCGGCTGATACGGATTGGTCTGCCGGCGGCGTGTCCTTTTCCGCTATAGAAAGTGCAGCGCCGTGTACCATACCCAAGGTACACGGCGCTGCACGACGCTTTTTGTAGGGTTTCATTTCTCATAGGACTTGGCGGGATACGGGAAGCTCCGCCGCTCACGGCGATTCCTCCACATAAATCGGGCTGGTCAGCGCCAGCATACGCTCCCCCTGGCTTTCCCGGTAGGTTCCCCAGACCTCCATGCGGAGCCAGCCGGAAGCGGCTGTCGAAGAAACCTTCCGCCTGCCATCTCCGCAGGGCAGCTCAGCCACCGTCCGGCCATTCATCACAAGGCGGATACATTCCGGCTTCACTTCCCAAGCGCGGTTGTTCGGCAGGGCGGAGTCAAGCCCCACGGCGGCGGAAATCTCTCCCGCCGGGACGCTCTCCCCCAGGCCGTAAATTCTGTCCCCGTGCTTCACCGAAAATACGGGGACAGGCCCCAGGGTAACGAGACTGCGCCCTTCCCGAAGCGCGGCCATCGCGCCGCCTGTGTCCTCCGATTCCATCCCCAGACAGGTCGCCGTCAGAAGCGGCGGATTTGACGGGTCCGAATCGGCGGCGTGCCAGTCCCTTCCGGCGCTGACGCCAAGCCGGTGCCCGGCGTTCAGCAGCGCGTCATACCACGGCAGCGCCAGGGCGTTCTTTGTCCGCTTGTGGGGGTTCTCTTCAGACCAAACCTCCACATAGCTCACAAGGTCCCACCGCGTCACCTTAAAATCCCAATGGCACCCGCACATCAGCGGCGCGCCAACCTCGCAGGGGTGTGCGATTCCGGCGATGCCGCCCGCCTCCCGAATTTCCATCAGCGCATGGTCGATGGTATCCGGCGTTACAAACCGCCAGTCGACGTACCTCTTGCATCCAAGCACCAGGAGATGCCCATAAAAGGTTGTCCACTCAATTCCGGGGATGACAATCATCCCCGTCTCCGCCAGCAGTTCCGGGGTAACCTCGCCAACAGCCGTAAACACATTGTGGTCCGTCAGCGCCGCGCCGCGGTAGCCGTAGGCCGCGCAGGAACGAAGCAGCTCGCCGGTCAGGAACCGGCCGTCGCTGTGCCGCGTGTGGTTGTGCAGCTCAAACGGCAGGTATTTCATCAACGCGCTCGCCCCCTTTCAGTCCAAATACCGCGACGTGGCAGTCAACCGTGCCCGCCACCACCGCCTGCACGTGCAGCACAACCCGCCACGGTCCCTTACCCGCCCTGCGGCGGAAGAAACCAGGGCTTGCTTCCCTTTCCGACACCAGGATGGTCTGGTCCGGCGGATGCCGGTGGGCGCAGCCCACATACTCCTCTCCGCAGTCCAGCGAAAGTGTGACAAAGTTGAGCAGGCACGGATACTCCTCCATATCCTTCTCGGTCAGCGTCACGCCAGGCGGGAAATATTTCCGCACGCATTCCTCAATGCGCGGCCGGATGATTTCCGGGTCCCGCACCTCCTTCGGCCCGTAGTGCAGCCGCACGGCAAGCTGCTCGTAATCCTGCGGCAGCGTAAAGGGCAAAAGCACGTTGCGCTGTACATCCTCCAGGCAGAACACCGCCTGATACTCCATCAGTTTGTCCATAGTTGGCCCCTTTGAGAAGAGGGAGGGCGGTTTTGCCCTCCCCCCTTCATTCCGTTTTTATTTTTCCCATTCCTTCTCTTTCAGATTTGTGTAAATATACACGCCTGCAGAAACCGAGCAGATCAGGAAAATAATGACCGACAGCGCCGCTGCCCGCTCATAACGCTGGTACTTGTTAAACTGGTCAAACAGCGAAATGCCCAGCATCTTGGGGCTGTTGCCGCCCATCAAATAGGGCGTGGTAAAGGAGCCGACGTTGGACATAAACACGAACGTGCCCGCAATGACCACATCCTTAATCGAAAGCGGAAGGACCATGCTGGTGAATACCTTCCAGCGGTTGGCGCCAACGTCCCGGGCACCCTCAATCACGGAATCGGGAATCGCGCCCAGGCCGGCGGTGATCATCAGCGCCGCAAAGGGGATGTTGAACCACAGATTCATCGTGATCATTCCGCTGGCATGGTACATCATGCCAAGCTCCACATCCGCGCCAAAGAGCTGGGAAATTCGATTGATCAGACCGGAATCCCGGATAATTGTAATCATTGCGTATACCGCTACCAGACCTGGCACAAAACGCGGAACCAGGTACAGGTTTCCGATGGCCCGGGAGATGGGCGACTTCACAAAGCGCAGGTACATCGCCAGCAAATACGCAATCACAATGGCCAAGAAAACGGTCACAAGCACCACATAGAGCGTGTACAGAAGGTTCCGTATCTCATTGGGCGTTGTAAAAAAGAATTTGTAGTTTTCCAGCGTAAACGTTCCGGTGTCGGGATGGGTAAAGCTCTGTTTCACCGCCTCCAGAATCGGCCACGCCACAACCGCCATTACCACCAGGAACGCGGGGAGTACCATTCCATAGGCGGCGAGCATTTTCTTGGATTTTTTGATCATAATGTTTTACCTCGGACACATGATGCCGTTCTTTTAGCCCAGAGTGCTGATCTCGTTGTCCCAGCGCTCGTTGAAATAGGTATCCAGAGAGCCGATGGACAGCGTACGGAACTGGGTGACGTCCAGATCCGCCAGATCCTCCACGCCGTCCAGGTTCATTTCGGAAGTGTCAATCAGCGGAATCGCGGCCATCTTCTCCACCAGAATCTGCTGGGCCTCAGCGGAAAGCATATAGTTGATAAACTCATACGCGCCCTCCGTATTGGAGCCGAAGGTGGGAATCGCCATGCCCTGCAGGGAGCCGGTGAAGGAGGGCGTGATGGTGGTCATCTTCATGCACTGCGGAACCGTGCCGGCGGAGCGCTGAGAGAGGAGCATGTCCGCCCACATCGGGCACATATCAATTTCCTTGTTGGACAGCAGGTCCAGCGCGCCCTGGTTCTTGTTGGGATAGGTGACGGTGCCGCCGGAGGTATACATATACGGGTGGATCGAGGCCAGGAACTCGAAGCCGGAATCCCACTGCTCCATCCATTTCTCATCGTCGCTGGACCAGGCTTCCGCATCCTCAATATAGTTGTAAACCGCTGTGCGGACAAAGGCGTCGCCCGCGCCGCCGGTGCCGGGAACGTTATACGCGAAGCGGCCCGGATTGGCTTCCATCCACGCCACCAGCTCGTCAAGCGTCTTGGGGGGAGTCGGAACCGTCTCGGAGTTATAGGCCAAAACCACCGTCGTGCCCCGGTAAGGCTGGAGGATATCCGCGCCTTCGGCAGGCTCGGCGTCCACGCTGGCCGCGTTGGGCATCTTGGCGCTGTCCAGCGTCAGGAAAGCTTCCGTGCCAATGAGGGAGAGAAGCCTGGAAAAATCATCGCCGCCCAAGTCGATCAGGTCATAATCCGTGTTGGTCTGACCAGACTTGTAGGCCGCCGCAAGCATATCGACCATCGTCTGGGTGCCGGTGCCGGACAGCATGAAGTTCAGCTCCACCTGCACGGAATCCGACTGTGCGTTAAACGTTTCCACAAGAGTTTCAAACACCTGGCGGACATTGTCCGAACCGGTCGCCCACAGGTGCACCGTGCCGGAAGGCGCGGCGTTGGACGCACCGGCATCCGAAGCACCTGCATCTGAAGAACCCGCATTGGACGCACCGGCGTCCGAAGAGCCGCCGGAATTTCCGCCGCAAGCCGCAAGGGAAAGGACCATTAACGCGCAGAGCAAACAAGCCAATAACCGTTTCATTTTCATCTCAATTACTCCTTTTCATCAAAACATATGGTACTTCTCGAATTTGAGGCCAATCTTGTCCCCCAGATCCAATCGGTCGCTCACCTCCCTGTCCAAAAAGCACTTGACGACTGCTTCCCCGCATTGAACATGCACTTCCACATAGTGTCCGAGAACCATGATCATCCGCACTGTGCCGTTGACGTCCGCTTCGCCTTCGGGCACAATGGCCACGTCCTCCGGGCGGACCGCAAGGGTTTTTCCCTCTTTATCAATGAAATTCATCTCGCCGATGAAGGACGCCACATATTTTGACGCCGGGTTGTCATAAATTTCCGTCGGGCTGCCCACCTGCTCGAACACGCCCTTATTCATAACCACAATCCGGTGGGAGAGGGCCATGGCCTCCTCCTGGTCGTGGGTCACGAATACCACCGTAATTTGCAGCTCGGACTGAATCCGCTTTAGTTCCTCCCGCATCTGCTGGCGGATCTTTGCGTCAAGGGCAGAAAACGGCTCATCCAGCAGCAGCACCGCCGGCTGGAGCATCAGCGACCGTGCAATGGCAATTCGCTGCTGCTGTCCGCCGGAGAGCTGTCCAGGGTATTTCTTCTCCGTTCCGCTCATGGACACCAGCGCCAAATGCTCTTGAACCGAGGCGTCGATTTCCGCTCTTGACCGCTTGCGCAGCTTCAGGCCGAACGCGAGATTCTCATAAACCGTCATATGGGGCCAGAGGTTATAGCTCTGGAACACCATTGCTGTCGGCCGCTTCTCCGGCGGGAGTCCGATGATGGACTTCCCGTCAATCAGGATGTCTCCGGAAGTCGTGTCCAAAAAGCCGCCCAGTGTACGCAGAATGGTGGATTTTCCGCAGCCGGAGGGGCCCAGCAGCGTGATGATCTCCCCCTCGTAAATTTTCAGGTTGATATGCTCAACGCCGTCTCCGTTGCCATATTTTTTTGACATATCACGGATTTCCAGTTTGACATTTCGTTCTGACATTGCTATCCTCCCAACACTCGTGTATGGAAATAATCAAGAAACCTGACATTTCAAGGGCCTTTGCAAGACGCAAAGCGTCTTGCAAAAAAGGGATATCCCTTTTGCCCTCTTCGCCGCGGGGATTCACTTCATCTTAAAGCCGCCCGCAATGGCCTCCGGACCAATGTATTTCCGCATGGCGAAAATCAAAACGATGGACGGAATCAGAAGCAGAATGGAAAAGACCGCGCCGGCCTGCCCCGGGTAGTCCAGGATGATTCCGTACATTTCCACCGGCATGGTCTTGATGCGGGCCAGGCCCACCAGCATGGTGCCCTGGGCCTCTTCCATGGACCCAAGGAAGGTGTACAGCGTCGCCACCGCGATACCCGGCGTCGCCATGGGAAGCGTTACCTTAAAAAATGTACGGATGGGACCAGCGCCCACGTCCCGGGCCGCCTCCTCCTGCTGGCGGTGCACCGAACGGAACGCGCTGGCCGGCAGCCAGACCATAAACATCATGGAGTTGATCATGTGTATGATGACAACGCCCGGCAGCGACCCCATCAAGTTATAGCGGTAGAACAAGATGGCGATGGAGGTGTAAATTCCAAGCTTCGGAAATGCATTTGTCAGCAGGAACGACAGCATAAACAGCTTGCGCCCGGGAAATTTGAACCGGGCAATGGAGTACGCCGCCGGAATGCACAGCACCATGGAGCATATTGTTGTAATAATCGCCACCATATAGGACTGCACAATTGACGAGCGCAGGCTTTTCTGCTGCAGCACAAAGTCCCACCACTTTAAGCCCCACTCCTGCGGAATCACCGCAGGGGATTCGTAGATGTCCGCAAACGCCAGCATGAACATGTTCAGCAGCGGACCATAGAAAAACAGCAGAAACGCCGCCAGAACAATGAACTCCCAAAAGTTTTTCTTCCCAACTGCGTGGTAGAAGCGTCTGGGGTTCAGGTATTTGAACATATACCTTTCACCTTCCTTTCCTTTTTTGAAAAACCGCGCTTGCAAAGAGCTGCCGGCCATGTTTCACGGCGCGGTATTTTCCCCAGAGAACAACATCAAAGGAGCCGCATGTTGAAAGCGGGCCCGTTCACCGCCCCTCTCTCCGGAGGGCCAGAGCCGAGGCGATGCGGCGGGTGGTGACATTTTGAACCCCGCGCTGGAAAAACCACTCCAGAGCCTCGCTTTCATCAACAGTCCAGGCCGAAACGCCGATCCCCTTCCTGGAAAGAAATTCAATAAACCGGCGCGTCACCAGGCCATGATATATGTTGGCCGTTTGGATCCCCGCTGCCAGGCAGGCCTCGCAGATTCTGTCCGCCGCCTCCAGATCAAAATCGGGGATATCCCGGTAATTCCAGTACAAATTCGGGACATACCCCTCCACATCCAAATAAACGTCGGCAATCTTCAGCAGATCCGGACGGCACGTCAGCGCGGCGACGTCAAAAGACCCGGAGAAAATCAGCCGTCCTCCCAATCCCGCGCGTTCCGCCAAATGGGAAACCTCCACCTCCAGCCCGCGCTCCTTCAAGTCGCAGTTGATCTTCATCGAAGGATGCTCCGCCACGCGAAGGAACGTATCCCAAAGCGTGGGGGCGGAGGCTCCGGCGGCGTCGTGTCCCAGCGCAAGAACGCCTTGCGAATTGCGGCGCACGTCAACCTCCAAGGCGTCCGCATCGGAACGCAGCGCGTAGTCTACAAATTCAAGGCTGTTGTCCGGCCTGTTGTCCGCACCGGAATGCGCTGTTAAAAGTACGGTTTTTCCCATGAGTGCCCACCTCTCTTTGATTTTTGCCTGCGATCTGAGCCAAAGCCAACGCTTCTCCAGCATTTCCCTGCCCGGATCTCCCATAAAAGCGCTCACCTATCCGGGCTCTCGCCGTTGGGAAGGGCGCTGTAAAACGCCTGCTCATCATCCGGCGAGTCAAACGCAGCAAGAGGAATGACCACGACCTCTTTCTCCGCAGTGGTAAGGAACAGGTGCTTTTTGGCGCGCACCGTGCTGCTGATTCCGCTCAGTGGGATTTTCTGCTCTCCGGAAGCATCCGAGATTTTCAGCTCGTCATCGGAAAGGAAAATCGTGCGCTCTCCCATTGGCAGCGAATCCGCTTTCTTATCCACCATGCGCCGCACCCATTTTTCAATAGTACTCTTTTCCTGATTCGGCACATACAGCACAAAGAGCAGCGCGGCAAGCAGAAAAAGCGCCATTCCGCCCGGCGTAACGCCGCCGCGGCCAGCCCCAACAGCCAAGCCAAGGGCAATCAGCGCCCCCGCGCCGGCACACTGGAGCAGGCGGACCCGGCGGATGAACGCGGGATCATGCCGGGCATAAAACAGGTTGAACGCAATGTAATCGTCCTCGCTCAGGGTATATACTACCTTCATTTTCTCACTACTCCACCAGCTCTGCCAGGGACGCGGCTCTGCCATGCGTAATATAGAAGCGGGCGGCAGCGTTGGCAAAGGCGATCCGGTCCTCGTCGCCAAGGCCCTGGACCGTGGCAAAGCAAAAGGCGCCGTTGAAGTTGTCTCCCGCCCCTGTTGAAATTTTCGGCGCCGGGACAAAGTCGGAATGCCGGCGGGCCAAGCCGCGGCCAGTGAGCAGATAGGTTTCCCGAATGGTGTGGATAATAACCTCATCTATCCCATAACCGGCGCAAAGCTTCTCCGCAATGCCGGGCAATGCCTGCACATTTGGAAAGAGCTGTTCCGCAATGACGCGGGCCTCATTTTCGTTCAGACTCAAGACCGTTTTGCGGCAGGCGGAAAATCTCCCCATCAATCGCAGGACAGCCTCCAGCTCCTCCACCGCTTTCCGGGAAACGTCACAGAGGTCGAAAAAGGCATACCGTTCCCGGTCCGGCGGATAGCTGCGCACCGCTTCCAGCGTGCGTTCCCACAGCCCGTGAGCGAAGGAAAGTTCGCTCCAGTTCATCAACGCCAACAGATCGGGACTTGTGAGAAGCTCCTCTGCCCTGCCTCCGGCGGCGGCGTCAACCAAACGCCACACATCCTCAGAAAAGGCGCAGTCCGCAGCAAGCAGAATCTTGCCGTCGCCAAACTCCAGGCAGGTGGACTGTCCCGGCGGCGCGAAGGGATAGAGCTTGCAGGGCATCTTCGCAAACACGGGGTCCGGCCTGCCCGGCTGTCCCAGCATACCGAGACCCAATCCATCCGCCCCCAGCCTCCCCGCCGCACAGGACAGATAAGGAAGGTTCCCCCCCAGGCGGCGCGCCACCGGCTCCAATTCGATGGAACAGCTTTTTTCCGCCTTGCCAATTAAAAACTCCCCAAATTCCCGAATCGTCCCAAAGGGCACCGCCGGAGTTCCGGCTGCCGCCGCGTGCCGCAGCGGCTTTACAATGGTGTCCACAAACCCGTCGAAGCCGACGGTGATCCGCTTTCCCGTCAAGACGCGCTCATTTAGAGCGCCCTGCCAGTTCACAGCATGGCCGCAGCGGCTTTATCCGCCACGACGACACAGCTCGGGTGCGTCTGCAAAATAGAAGCGGGCACTTGGTTCGTGACGTCTCCCCGCACCGCTTCGCGAAGGATGTTTGCCTTGTGCTCGCCGCTGGCCAGCAGCAGCACCGTCTCCGCAGCCATGATCTGGCGGATGCCTTGGGAAATTCCGTACTCAGGGTGAAACTTCTCTCCAAAATACTTGGGCATGACCCGCTTGGTTGTCTCCGACAGGGGAATAACATGGGCGTTCAGATCAAAGCGCACGCCCTCTTCATTAAATCCCAAATGGCCGTTCATGCCGATTCCCAGCGCCGAAAGAGTCAGCGGGCCATGGGCGGCAATGAAGCCGTCCAGTGAGCGGCACTCCTCCTCAATGTCTGCGGCGCCGTTGATGACATGCGCCTGAAGAAAGGGTATGCGCATGCGGCCCAGCAGCTCCTTCTGGTTAAAGAGACCGCAGGAACCCTCGTCTTCCCGGGACAAACCGGCCCACTCGTCCAAAGAGACGTAATACGCGCGGGACGGGTCAATCTGCCCGCTGTTCACCATGTCCGCAAACCGGTGGACAAAGCCCAAAGGCGTCTCTCCTCCTGCAAAGCTAAGCAGGGCGTCCGGCTTCCGGAGAAGCGTTTCCGCCGCGATTCGCGCCGCCGTCCGGCTCATCTCCTCGTAATTCTCACAAATGATCAGTTTCATGTTTGACCACCTTTTAGGCAATGATGCCCACTTCCCGCAGATACGTCAGATTGCGCTTGGCCGATGCAAACGCCTGGGCGTTGGTGGCACGGGGCATATCCGACTCCACGATGCCAATGCCGTGAAATTCGATTTCCTCCAGCACGCGGCGGATTTCCTGAAACGAGATGACGCCGTCGGGCAAATCGCACATGACGTCGATGTCAAACGCCTCGTCGCTGGTCAGGTTCTCCCTTTGCACCCTTGCGAAAACCGCGCCGTCCATCTGCTTGAAGTGGAGGTAGGCAATTCTCTTAGCAAAGCGCCGCAGGAACGCGGGAGCAGACGGCTCCTCCGGCTGGCCGTTTCCGTTGGCATACGCATGGTGTCCCGTGTCAAAGCAAAGATCCAGGCCGGTTGCGTCCAGCAGCCGGACAATTTCCTCTTCGTATTCAACCATGGTCTTTATATGGGGGTGGTAAACGACGTCGATGCCAAATTCCCGTTTCGTAAACTCCCCCATATCCCGGACTTTCCGGAAAAAGCAATCCCACTCACGGGGCGTAAGCGCCTTCTTTTTTTCGCTGCGCGCCCCCACATCCGACTCATCCATCGTCACCAGATACTTCGCGCCCAGCGCCGTCAGGCGGCGGCAGAGGGCCTCTGTCCGGGACCGAAAGGCCGCGAAATCCGCGCCTTGGTCAAAGGCATAGCACGCCGTCCCCGCGCAGACCGACAGGTTCCGCTTGCCCAGCTCCTCCAGCAGGCGGGACTCCTCCGTAGGGAGATACCCGTCCGGGCCAAGCTCCAGCGCCTGATAGCCGGCCTCCGCAGCCTGGTCCAAAAACAGCTCCCAGGGCGTGCCGGAGGGCGTGCCGTCCGCATACCAAACGCCCCAGGAGCACGGAGCTGTGGCGATTTTCACCTCAAACATACTTCCGCCTCACTTTCCGCCCATCTTGCGGACGATCTCACGAAACAGCTCCAAATCCGCCACGGCATCCTCCAGGTTTGTCTTCGGCTGCTTCCCTGTGGAAATGCAATCCGAGAACAACGCCAGCTCCGTCTGGAAGGCATCCCGGAAATCCGGTCCGTAAACCGTGGTCTTGGTGTCCTCGCCGCCAGATTCCGTTACGGTAACGGCGGCGGGCTGATAGCGCAGATACGGCGTCTCGTACTTTACATGGATTTTTCGCGTTTTCTGGAACACCTCGATGGCTGCGTCAAACTGCACGATATCCTGGTTGTTGACCAGCTCGTAAGTCCCCAGGAAGCCGCCCTCAAACTCCATGACAATTACCACATGCTCGCCGCCGCTGGCCGTGGCCACCGAAAGCACTTTCTTCGGCACGCCGAACAGCTCCCGCACCGCCGCGAAGGAATGGCAGCCCAGGCCGGTCATCATCTGATACGTTTTGCGCTGCTCGTCCGTGGCGTCCGCGCCGATGGCCTCATCCAGCTGGGCGCGGCGGCGGCCATGCTGGCCCTGCGCGGGGCGGTCCTGGGACTGGAGTACCGGGAGGAGCGCTGAAAAGCCCTCTTTGCAGAAGGCGGGACCGCCTTCTGCCGCGGTTTTGGGACAAAACCGCAATGACACTGTGAACAACGGGGATTCCCGTTTTTGTTCAAAAATATGACAGGAAGGAACCATAGAAACCATGAAAAGAAGCAACCGTATCCTTGCAATGCTTCTGGCTCTGGTGATGTGCATTGGCCTGCTGGCCGGCTGCGGCGGCAATACGCCCGGCAGCAATGCCAACAACAACGACAACCAGACCCAGCAGCCCGACAACAACAACGACAACCAGACCGATGCCCCTGCGGCTCCCGCCAATGACACCCTTGTCATTGCCCAGGACACCTTCGAGGGCAAGTTCTCCCCCTTCTTCGCCTCCTGCGTGCCCGATCAGGACGTGGTTGACCTGGTCAGCGGCGGCACCATGGTTCTGGACCGCGAGGCCGGCATCATCTACAACGGCATCGAGGGCGAGACCCGCACCTACAACGGCACCGACTACACCTACAAGGGGCCCGCCAACTGGACCGTCACCGAGAATGCCGACGGCACCGTTACCTACACCATCGAGCTGATGAAGGGCCTGAAGTTCTCCGATGGCGAGGAAGTCACCGCCGACGACCTGATCTTCTCCATTTACGCCTACTCCGATCCCACCTATGACGGCAACGTCACCCTCTTTGCCACCAACATCCAGGGCATGAAGGAGTACCGCGCCAACATGACCACCCTGGCTGCCATGCTGGCTTCCCTGGGTGAGGACAACACCGACTTCACCTATGTCACCGAGGAGCAGCAGACCGCCTTCTGGGCTGCCGTCAACGACGGCGGCGTGAAGTTCGCCCAGGAGATCGTGGATTACCTCATCGCCGCCGGCGCCAACACCGCCGAGGATCCCATCGAGAACGTGGCTCCCAACTGGGGCTTCTCCCTGGAGGCCGGCGCCACTGTGAAGGATTTCTTCATGGCCATCGGCAACAACTATGACTGGAACTTCTCCGCCATGGAGGCCGAGACCGGCGGCAGCGCCCTGAGCGACCTCATTCCCGCCGACGTGTATGCGTACTCCACCATGGGTATCAGCACCGGCGACTCCGCCCCCAACATCTCCGGCGTGAAGAAGCTGGACGAGTACACCGTGGAGATTACCGCCAACGGCGTGGACGCGGCCCTCATCTACCAGCTGAGCATCAGCCCCACCCCCCTGCACTACTACGGCGACGAGAGCCTGTATGACTACGAGAACAACATGTTCGGCTTCCCCAAGGGCGATCTGAGCACCATCCGCGCCAAGAGCACCGTGCCCCTGGGCTTCGGTCCCTACGTCTTCTCCAGCTATGACAGCGGCACCGGCGTGGTGGCCCTGGACGCCAACCCCCACTACTACAAGGGCGAGCCCAAAATCAAGCACATCAACTTCAAGTTCATGAGCGAGGCCGACAAGATCAACGCCATCCAGTCCGGCGCCGCCGACATCGCCTCCCCCACCTTCTCCAACGAGGCCGTCGCCCAGATGGCGGAGATCAACGGCAGCGAGAGCCTGGACGGCGACGTGATCACCATCAAGACCACCGACTACCTGGGCTACGGCTACATCGGCATCAACTCCAAGAACGTCAGCGTGGGCGGCGACGGCAGCTCCTATGAGTCCAAGTGCCTGCGCAAGGCCATCGCCACCGTGCTGAGCGTGTACCGCGACGTGGTCATCGACTCCTACTACGGCGAGTTCGCCGAGGTCATCAACTACCCCATCTCCAACACCTCCTGGGCCGCTCCCCGCGTCACCGACGAGGGCTATAAGGTCGCCTTCTCCGTGGACGTGAACGGCAACGACATCTACACCGCCGGCATGAGCGACGAGGAGAAGTACGCCGCCGCCCTCCAGGCCGCCCTGGGCTTCTTTGAGGCCGCCGGCTACACCGTCACCGACGGCAAGCTGACCGCCGCTCCCGACGGGGCCAGCCTGGAGTACGAGATCATGATCCCTGCCGGCGGCAACGGCGATCACCCCAACTTCATGATCATGAAGATGGCCAGCGACGCCCTGAGCACCATCGGCTTTAACCTCATCGTCACCGACCTCTCTGACGGCACCGCCACCATCAGCAGCAAGCTGGACGCCGGCACCGCCGAGATGTGGACCATGGCCTGGCGCGCTACGCCCGACCCCGACATGTATCAGATCTACTACTCTGACATCGCCAACGGCGCTAAGGCTCCCGGCGGCAGCAACAACTACTACCTCATTCAGGACGCCGAGCTGGATACCCTGATCATGGACGCCCGCGCCTCCCTGGATCAGAGCTACCGCAAGATCATCTACAAGGAGGCCCTGGACATCGTGGTTGACTGGGCCTGCGAGATCCCCATCTATCAGCGCACCGACTGCGTGATCTTCTCCACCGAGCGTGTGAACGTGGACAGCATCGCCAAGGATATGACTCCCTACTGGGGCTACGCCAGCGAGATCGAGACCCTCGAGCTGAAGTAATTCCCGGCGGCGCGCCTGGGGGCGCTCTGCCCGCAGTCCGCGCAATCCAAAGGAATACTCTGCACACGCAAGCGGCCCGCCCGGCGGCGGAAACGCC
>OFGG01001676.1_pt1 | contig 13669 bp, 10 predicted proteins | sample 1521701 | NCBI WGS metagenome assembly OFGG01 (sample SAMEA3504081, study PRJEB24116) | mouse gut metagenome | biome: mouse gut; feature: mouse-associated habitat; material: faeces | place: Denmark | collected 2011
CAGGCCCAGCCGGCAGGCGGTGTAATAGGCGTTCTCCCGGCTGTCCTTGTCCGCGGCCTCCGGCTCCAGGGCCGTGCCCTGGAGACTGTAGACCAGGGCCACCAGCTCCCACTGGGTCACGTTCTTGCTGGGACGGAACTTGCCCCCGGCGTAGCCCGCGCCGTACTGGGCCAGCTTCTCCGCGTCCGCCCGGGCGGAGCTTCCGGCCAGGTCGTCATAGGACAGGGGCTGCCGGAGGCTTCCCGTCTCCTCCCGGACGGGTTTGCCGGTCTTGGCGTCCACGCCCGCGTAGTTCTCCGTCCGCTCCAGGCCATAGGTCAGGCGGAGGGCATAGCCGTACTCCATATCCTGCTCCATCTGCTTCGCCTGGGCCGGGTCGGACTTGCTGAGCTTCTGGGGGACGCTGCGATAGGCCAGGACCGTCTCATAGGTTCCCGCCCAGGCGGAGAGGGCCGTCTCCATGGACACCAGCCCGCTGGCCTCCTCAAAGGCCACCGCTTCATCCCAGGAGAAGGACAGGCCATAGACAGAGCCGTCAGCGGCGTCGATGGACACTTGATAGCTGTCCTCCGAAAAGGGCAGGCCGTTCACCGCCCGGGCGAAGCGGAAGCGATAATAGGGCGCATCGCCTTGCCCCCGGGCCACGGGCACGGCGTAACCGCCGTCCTCATAAAGGGTCAGGGCCCGGTCCGGGCAGAGGGCTTTCAAAAAGGACTCCGCCTTTTTCTGCGCCGCCTCCCCCGTGAACGTCCGTTCCCGGCCCCAAGGGGCGGAGGACTGGACGGAATCCACCGCTCCGGTTCGTGCGTCCACGGTGATGTTTCGGGTAAGGCGTTCTCCGGCGTCGGTCCGGGCGTAGCGCAGGGTGCAGAGGACCCGGCCCGCCGCGCCCTCCTTCCCAGGCTCGATCTCATAGGATGAGCCGGTCAGGGCGTAGCCCCGGAGGCCGTAGGCGCTCTCCGCCCGGAGGGCCTTGTCCAGCTCCTCCTTGGGTAGCACGCCTTCCAGCTGCTGTACGCCCTCCTGCTCCGCCTTGGTGAGTCCCGCTTCCTCGGCGGCCGTGTCCGCCGTCTTGGCGGAGGGGGCGGCGTTGGCCCCTCCGGCGGCGGAGCGGTAGCCCAGGCGCAGCTGCGCCTCCAGCTCCGTCAGGTCTATCAGCTCCCCGGTTTTTGCGTCCGCCAGAAATTCGTGGGCTTCCGGGTCCGGCACATAGCGGAGAACGGCCTTGGCGCTGCCGGGGTCCCGGACATACTCCAGCCGGAGCTTCAGGGTTCCGGCCAGGGCCTCTTCCGCCTCACCGGCGGAGGCGGCGGCCTCCGGCCCGGGCACGCCGCCGATGGCGGCGGTTTCCGGCACGTCCCGGCTGAAATGCTCCACCAGCCCGTCCTCCACCCGGATGGAGTAGCGGAGGGGAGAGGGCAGGCCGTTTAAAATGAGGGTCCCGGACCAGGCCCTGTCGGAGCCCCCCAGGGAAGCCGCGCCCTCCGCATCCTTCAGCTCCGCCGCCTCTCCTTTCCGAAGGACCCGGGCCAGGAATGCCTCCGCCGCCGCCCGGTCCTCCGCGCCGCCGTTTTCCGGGAAGGAGGGGAAGCCTCCTTCGTTGGAAGCGGGGGCGGAGGCCCGGGATTCCCAGCGGGAGAGGCTGACGACGGCGCCGTCCTCCAGGGCCTGAATGGAAAGGGAACGCCGTTCCCCCTCCCAGCTCAGGTCCCAGACAGGGACCAATTCTTCGGACAAGCTGCCCCGGAAGGTCTCGTAGGAATCGGTATCCAGGGCCAGGGCCTCCTTCACCAGGGCGGTGACCTTGGCAAGGCGAACGTCCTGGGATTCCTCCGCCGCCGCGGCGGGCAGGGTCAGCGCCGCCAGCAGGGCGGCGGCCAGGGTCAGGGAAAGCAGACGTTTCATAATCATCCCTCCAAATCTTCCGTTTTCCGTTTAGACGGCGTGGCCCGGGAAAAAGTTCCCGGTTATTTCAGCTCGTCCAGCGTCAGGGAAAAACTTTCTAAAAAGGTCTCCAGGAAATACTCCACCTCCGGCAGGCCAAAGCCCTCCAGGGCTTTCCTGGTCTGGGCGGCGGCCTCCCGGAACTCGGCGTTTCCGGCTTTCAGCTCCTCCACGCACTTGATGTACGCCGACAGCTTGTCCGCCGCCTTCACCAGCCGCTCCACCTCCGGGTCCACCTCCGTGAGCACCGGGGCATAGGCCCCTTGCAGCTCCTGGGGCAGCATGGTCAAAAGCTTTCGTTCCGCCACGGCCTCCACCTCTTTATAGGCGTTTTGAATGGCGGGGTTGCCGTATTTGATGGGCGTTGGCATATCCCCGGTGAGAATCTCGCTGGCGTCGTGGTACAGCGCCGCTGCCGCCGCCAGGCCGGGGTCTATGCTCCCGCCAAATTTCTCCCTTCGGATCACCGCCAGGGCATGGGCCAAAACGGCCGCCTGATGGCTGTGCTCCTGGACGTTCTCCGGGGCGGTGTTCCGCATCAGCGCCCAGCGCTGGATGAACCGCATCCGGGAGATGTAGGCAAAAAAATGGCTCCTCATATCCTCACTCCTCCAGTTCCCCCAACAGGACCTCCCCATCGGCGCCGGTGATATTCACAAGACGGATCTGGTTGCGCAGGTCTTCTCCCTTCACCCGCACCTCCGCGTAGTTGGGGGCATGGCCCAGGAAGAATCCCTCCTCCCCGGCGGGCTGCTCGAACAGCACCTCCTCCGTCCGCCCCACGCACTCCGCCAGATAGGCCCGGCGCATGGCGGCGGCGGCCTCCGCCGCCGTCCGGGCCCGCTCTGCCCGAAGGGCCTTGGGAACCTGCTCCATCTCCGCCGCCGGGGTGCCGGGGCGCTGGGAGTAGGGGAAGATGTGCATCCGGGCGAAGCCGCACCTGCGGATAAAGTCCAGGGTCTGTTGGAACTCCTCCTCCGTCTCTCCGGGGAAGCCGGTGATGAGGTCCGTGGTAACAGCCGGATGGAGGAAGGTTTTTTTCAAAAGCGCCACGGACTGGAAATACCGGGCGGTGTCGTACTTCCGGCGCATCCGCTTCAAGGTTTCGTCGCAGCCGCTTTGGAGGGAGAGGTGAAACTGGGGACACAGGTCCGGAAGAATCGCCGCCCGCTCACAGAATTCCTCTGTAATGGTACGGGGCTCCAGGCTGCCCAGCCGCAGCCGCACGCCGGGGACGGCGGCGCTGACGGCCTCCAGCAGGTCGATGAGGGAGGTCCCTTGATGGAGGTCCCGGCCCCAGGAGGAAATTTCGATGCCCGTCAGCACGATTTCCTGATAGCCCAGGCGTTTCAGCTCCACCGCCTGGACCGCCGCCTCTCCCATGGGCAGGGAGCGCACCGGCCCCCGGGCGTAGGGAATGATGCAGTAAGAGCAGAAGTTGGAACAGCCGTCCTCCACCTTCAAAAGGGCCCGGGTCCGGCCCTCCAGCCCCCCGGCAGGGAGCCACTCAAAATGCCGCCGCTCAAAAGGCGGATCCACGGCCTCCAGGGGGGTCCCGCGCTCCGGGGAAGCGTTCCGTTCCCGGACGGCCTGTTCCAAAAGGCTTAAAAAGCCCATGCGGTCCCCGGTGCCCGTCAGCACGTCGGCCCCCAGGGCCCGGGCCTCGGCGGCGTGGGTCTGGGACCAGCAGCCGCAAACGGCCACCACGGCCTCGGGATGTTCCCGGCGGGCCCGGTGAACCGCCTGGCGGCATTTCTGGTCGCTGGCGGCGGTGACGGAGCAGGTATTAATGACGTAGGCGTCTGCCTCCTGGTCAAAGGGAAGGGTCTCATGGCCCCGGGCCCGGAGTTCCTGCTCCATGGCCTGGGTCTCGTACTGATTCACCTTGCAGCCAAGGGTGTAGATGGCGACTTTCATATTGGCTCAGATTCTCCTTGCGCTTTGTAAGATTGTCCTTTATAATAGCTTGGCATGCTTTATTATACTGGAATCCCTCCTCTTGAGCAAGTCCCCGGAAAGGAGTTTTTGCCCTATGATCTATCTGGACCACGCCGCCACCGCCCCCGTCCCCCGGGCCGTGGCGGACGCCATGTATCAAGTCCTGACGGAGCAGTACGGAAACCCCAGCTCCCAGTACCCCTTTGGAAGCGATATGAAAAAGCAGGTGGAGGCGTGGCGGAAAACCGTGGCCGCCCTTCTGGACTGCCCGGCGGACCGCCTGTTTTTCACCTCCTGCGGCACCGAGGGGGACAACTGGGCCCTCCGGGCCGCCGCGTGGCAGAACCGGCACGCGGGGCGGCACATCGTCACCACGGCAGTGGAGCACAGCGCCGTGCTGGCGTGCTGCAAATGGCTGGAGCGGGAGGGCTGGGAAGTGACGTATCTCGCCCCGGACCAGGATGGCAATCTCTCCGCGGAGCAGGTGCTGGAGGCCGTCCGGCCCGACACCGCCGCCGTCTCCGTCATGCTGGTGAACAATGAGCTGGGAAACCGCTATCCCGTCGGGGCCATCGCCCGGGGTCTTGCCGCCCGTAACCCGAAAACCCTTCTCCATACCGATGCGGTTCAGGGCCTGGGGACCTTTTCTGCCAAAGACCTGGGGGCGGACTTTGTGACGGTCTCCGCCCACAAGATCGGCGGGCCCAAGGGAGTAGGGGCCCTGTACATGGGGCCCCGGGTGAAGAATCCCAGGCCCCTGCTGGCGGGGGGCGGCCAGGAGCGCGGTCTCCGCTCCGGCACCGAGGCCACGGCCCAGCTGGCGGGCTTCGCCCAAGCGCCTGGAGCGGCGGACGGAGATCCAGGGCCGTCTGGCTGGGCTGAAGGCCCACGCGCTGGATCGTCTTCTGGGCTTTCCAGACCTTACGGTTTTGGGCGGGGTTTCTTCCGATACGGCCCCCCACATTCTGGCCCTCTCTCTGGCGGGCTGGCCCAGCCAGAACATGGTCAACGACCTGGGGGCGCAGGGCATCTGCATTTCCGCCGGCTCCGCCTGCCACCAGGGCAAACCCAGCCACGTCGTCGCCGCGCTGAAGCTGCCCAAGCGGATGGCCTCCGGCGTCATCCGTCTCAGCTTTGGGCCGGAGACCACCGAGGCGGAAATCGACGCCTGCGTCCAGGCTCTCCGGCGGCACCATGATTCCCGGATGCCTATGCTGTAAGCCCGTGCTCTCCATTTTGAATACTTGAATAAAGGTGCGATATGTTCAACTTTCTCCGCCGGGAACCCGGCTTTTACAAGCGGCTTTTCAAGCTCTCCCTGCCCATGATTCTGCAAAACCTCATCACCTTCTCCCTGGGACTCATCGACACCTTCATGGTCTCCCGCCTGGGGAACGCCGAGATGGCGGCGGTCACCACCGCCAACGTCCCTGTCTTCCTCCTCACCAGCATCGTCTTCGGCTTTCAAAGCGGCCTGGGCATTCTGGTGAGCCAGTACTGGGGCAAGGGCGATGAAAAAAGCGTCAGCCGCAGCCTGGGCGTGGCCTCTCTCCTGGGCACGGCCATCACCCTGCCCCTGGCCCTTATTTTCTGCGCCGTTCCGGTGCCTGTGATGGACCTTCTTTCCAATAAGCACGAGCTGTCCCTGCTGGGGGCGCCCTATCTCCGGGTCATCGGCTTTTCCTATGTGTTCAACATGCTCTCCTCCATCTACGTCAGCGCCCGGCGGAGTGTGGAGGACCCAGGCTTCGGCATGAAGCTCTTCGGCTTTTCCACCATCCTGAACACAGGGCTAAACTACCTGCTGATTTTCGGAAACTGCGGCTTTCCTGCCCTGGGGGTGGCTGGGGCCGCCATCGCCACGCTGCTGGCCCGGGTCAGCGAATTTCTCATCTGCGTTGTCTGCGCCCTGCGCAGCCGGCTCATCCCCCTGTACTTAGGGCTGTTTTTCCGCCCCGGCACAGACATGATGCGCCGCTTTGTCAAATACGCCTCCCCGGTGGTCCTCAACGAGACGGTCTGGGGCCTGGGAAATTCCCTGCTGACCGTCATCCTGGGCTACACGGACAACTCCGTGGAAATGCTGGCGGCCAACGCCGTCATGGGCAATCTGAACCGGCTGTTCCTGGTGGTGTGCTTCGGCCTGGGGGCCGCCACGGCGGTGATGGTGGGCAAGGCCATCGGCGAGGGCCAGGGCCGGGATCGGGTCATGGATTTGAGCCGGACCCTTCTCTGGTTCGCCGTGCTGGTGGGAACGGTGCTGGCGGTATTCTCCCTGGCCCTGGTGCCCCTGCTCTTTGTCCCCGTCATCTTCCCCATGTTCAAGCTCTTCGGCCTCTCCGCCGAGATCGCCGCGGCCCTGGCGGTGATGGGCTTCGCCTCCATCCCCCTCCACGCCTGCGCCATCTCCGCCGTCACCGGGGTCCTTCGGGCCGGAGGCGACGTGATGTGGTCCACGGTTCTGGACATCGCCCCCCAGTGGGTGGTGTGCCTTCCCGCCACGGCCCTGGTGGCCCTGGTTCTGAAACTGGGCTGCTGGCCCATCGCCTTTGCCATCCAGCTGGAGAGTGTGGTGAAGTTCCCCCTCTGCCTCTGGCGGGTCCAGGGCGGGAAGTGGATCAACGACGTGACGGGAGGGGGCGGAGCATGAGCCTCTTCCGCTGCCCCCTCTGCGCCGCTCCCCTGGAACGGGAGGCGGGGACTTACCGCTGCGGCGGGGGGCACAGCTTCGACCTGGCCCGGGAGGGCTACGTCCACCTGCTGCCCCCTAACCAAAAGCACTCCGCCCTCCCCGGCGACGACCGGGAGATGGTGCTGGCCCGGCGGGATTTTCTTTCCAAAGGGTATTACCATCCATTACTAAATACATTTTGCAGTCAAATTTCGGCCCTTTCCAGCGATGCGCCCGTTCTGCTGGACGCGGGCTGCGGCGAGGGGTATTACGCTGCGGGGATATACCAGGCTCTCCTGGCCGCCGGGAAGTGCCCCCGGATGGCGGGGACGGACATCTCGAAGTTTGCCCTCCGCACGGCGGCGAGGCGGGAGAGGAAGGCGGAGTTTGCCGTGGCCTCTTCTTATCACCTGCCTCTGGCGGACGGAAGCGTGGATGTGCTGCTGAACTGCTTTTCCCCCCTGGCTCTGGAGGAGTTCCGGCGGGTTTTAAAGCCCGGCGGCTGGTTTCTCTACGCGGTCCCCGGGGCGAAACACCTCTGGGAGATGAAGGAGATTCTCTATGACAACCCCTACCCCAACGAGGAGAAGGAAACCCCTTATGAGGGCTTCGCCTACCGGGAAATTGTCCCGGTGGACGGAAGCGTCCGGCTGGACTGCCGGGCGGATATTCAGAACCTCTTCCGCATGACGCCCTATTTCTGGAAAACTCCCCGGGCCGGGGCGGAACGCCTGTGTGCCTTGGAGACGCTGGCTGTGCGGACCTCCTTCCGGGTCCATGTGTTTGAAAAGCTGTGAAAGGAGCGATTTTATGAAACCCAATCCCACCCGTTCCGCATTGGTCCTCATCGACATGGAAAACGGCTTTGTGGACCACCGGGGCGGCCACTGCATCCAGGGGGCCCAGGCCACGGTTCCCGCCTGTGCTTACGCCTGTGACCTGGCCCGGAGCAAGGGCATCCCCGTCTTTTTCGTCAAGCGCATCTATCGGGCCGACGGCAGCGACGTGGAACTCACCCGATACGCCGCCTGGAAGGCCGGGGGCCACGCCTGCCGCCCCGCCTCCACCGGCCCCAACAGCGCCCAGGCGCCGGAGGCCCTGCGCCCTCAGCCGGGGGACTACGCCATCATTAAGCCCCGGTGGAGCGCCTTCTTCCAGACGGAGCTGGACCTGATTCTCCGTCGCCTGGATGTGCGGACGGTGATTCTGGCGGGAACCACCACCCCCAACTGTGTCCGCACCACCTGCTATGACGCCATCGCCCTGGAGTACAATGCCGTCGTCCTCACGGACTGCTGTTCCTCTCAGACGGAGGAAATTCAGCGGGTGAACCTGGAGGACATGGAGCGGGCCGGAGCCCTGCTGATGGACAGCGCCGCCTTCGCCGCCTATGGGCCCGAAACCGTCCCGGACCTCTCCGCCGCCATTCGGGAGGAAATGCTGGCCTCGGACGCATTCCCGGAACCCTTCAAGACGGACGGGGACACGGTGAGCTGGACGGACCGCTGGTGAGCTTCCGCGTGCAGATTGTGAACGTTTGCGTAAATTCTGTCAAGCCTTCCGTCAAAGCGTAAAAAAAGCCGGAGAGCCTTTGGCGAATTCGGAAAATTTTCGGAAACGCGGAGAAAAACCGTTGATTTTTTACCGGGGAAATGCTAATTTCTTTATAGCGAAAACGATTGCGGCAGCGTCTCGCTTCCGCCGGTTTTCCCCTTTGGCCCAGAGGGCCCGCCGGGGCCCCAGGACGATAATTTACAAGGAGGTCCCTTTCCATGTTTGATTCCAAGAACGTTTCCCTGGGCATCGCGCCTATCGGCTGGTGCAACGACGATATGCCGGAGCTGGGCGGCGAAAATACCTTCCAGCAGATCGTCAGCGAGATGGCCCTGGCGGGCTTCACCGGCTGCGAAATCGGCAACAAGTACCCCACCGACCCCGCCGAGCTGAAAAAGGCCCTGGATCTGCGGGGCATGCGCATTGCCAGCCGCTGGTACTCCTCCTTTATCCTGACCCGCCCCTTCGAGGAGGAGGAGAAAGATTTCAAGGCCAACCTGGATTTCCTGGCCGCCGTGGGGGCCAACCGGATCAACGTCAGCGAGCAGAGCTATTCCATCCAAGGCCAGATGGACACCCCCGTCCTCACGGGGAACCGCAAGCACGTGATGAACGACGAGGAGTGGGCCCGCTTCTGCGACGGGCTGAACAAGCTGGGCAAGATCGCCGCGGACCGGGGCTTTAAGCTCTGCTTCCACCATCACATGGGCACCGTAGTCCAGACCAGCGAGGAGACGGACCGCATGATGGCCAATACCGATCCCCGGTATGTATTTTTGTGCTATGACACCGGTCACTTCACCTTTGCGGGGGAGGACCCCCTGACCATGCTGAAAAAGTATGTGGACCGGGTGGGCCACGTGCATCTGAAGGACATGCGGCTCCCCGTGGTGGAAGAGGCCCGGAAGAACAATTGGAGCTTCCTCCAGTCCGTGCGCAGCGGCGCGTTCACCGTGCCCGGCGACGGCGATGTGGACTTTGATCCCGTGTTCAAGGCGCTGGCGGACGCCGGGTATCAGGGCTGGCTTCTGGTAGAAGCCGAGCAGGACCCCGCCAAGGCCAATCCCCTGGAATACGCCATGAAGGGACGGAAGTACATCAAGGAACATACCGGGCTTTAAACCGCAAAGAGGGGGCTTCGTCCCCCTTTGGATTCCCCCAGTGACACCGGTCACTGGAGCCGCCGCCCCAGGCAGCTGACGTCAAGGAATTTTTGTAACGCGCATGTCGCGGCAAAAATGATTTGAATTACAATTTGGGAGATGATTCCAATGACCTATTTTAACAAAAACGCCCAGCTTAAGCAGGGCTACAATGCCTACATCGACGCCGCGGCGGACGACATGGGCACCCAGATGGACGTGGGCCTCCTGGTCATGGAGCCCGGCGACGTCTTCACCTTTGAGGAGGCCGAAAAGGAAATCGCCGTCCTCCTCTTCGCCGGTACGGTGACCTACCAGTGGGCCGGGAAGACCGTGGAGGCCGACCGCCCCGACTGCTTCCACCACGAGGCGTACTGCCTCCTGGCGGGCCGGGGGGAGAAGATCACCCTCACCGCCAAGGCCCACAGTGAGCTTTACATCCAGAAAACCTTAAACGACAAGCCCTTCGAGGCCGTCCTGTACACCCCCGACACCGTCCAGACCCAGCACGCCGGCTGCAACGGCGAGCTCCTGGGCTGCATGGAGCGGGAGATCAAGACCTTCTTCGACCACGACAACGCCCCCTTTTCCAACATGGTCCTGGGCGAGGTGCTGAACCACCCCGGCAAGTGGTCCTCCTATCCCCCCCACCACCACCCCCAGCCGGAGGTCTATTTCTACCGCTTTGACTATCCCCACGGTTTTGGCGCGGGCTTTGCCAACGGGGAGATTTACCAGACCGGGCACAACGGCCTGGCCGTCATCACCAGCGGCTTCCACTCCCAGACCGCCGCGCCGGGCTACGCCATGTGCTACGCCTGGGGCATCCGGCATCTGGAGGGGGACCCCTGGCTGAAAACCCGCATCGACGACGAGGAGCACGCCTGGCTCTGGAAGCCCGACGCCAACGACCACATCTATCAGGGATAAACTTTAAAGGAGGTTTTTCCAATGGAAACGATTCGCTTAACGACGGCCCAGGCCATTGTCAAATTCCTGGATAACCAGTACGTCTCCATGGACGGCGCGGAGACCAAATTCGTGGAGGGCTTTTTCACCATCTTCGGCCACGGCATTGCCGTGGGCCTGGGGGAGGCCCTGGACACCAATCCCGGCGGCCTTCGGGTCATGCAGGGCCGGAACGAGCAGGGCATGTGCCACGTAGCCATCGCCTTTGCCAAGCAGAACCGCCGCAAGCGGATCATCGCCTGCGCTTCCTCCGTGGGCCCCGGCGCGGCCAATATGGTGACGGCGTGCGCCACGGCTACGGTCAACAATATCCCCCTGCTGGTCTTCCCGGCGGACACCTTCGCCTCCCGCCAGCCGGACCCCGTGCTCCAGCAGCTGGAGCAGAGCAGCAGCCTGGCCGTCTCTACCAACGACGCCTTCAAGCCCGTGTGCAAGTATTGGGACCGCATCACCCGGCCCGAGCAGGTCATGACCGCCCTCATCAGCGCCATGCGGGTTCTCACCGACCCCGCCGAGACCGGCGCGTGCTGCATCGCCCTGCCCCAGGACGTGGAGGGCGAGAGCTATGACTTCCCCACCTACTTCTTTGAAAAGCGGGTCCACCGCATCACCCGGCCCGTGGCCGTGGAGGAGGAGCTGGAGGACATCGCGCAGATCATCTCCAAGGCCAAGAAGCCCCTGGTTATCGTGGGCGGCGGCGTGCGCTACTCTGACGCGGGAGAGGCCGTGGAGCAGTTCTGCGAGGAGTTCCGCATCCCCTTCGGCGAGAGCCAGGCCGGCAAGAGCGCCTGCAAGTCCAGCCACCCCTACTGCCTGGGCGGCATCGGCGTGACGGGGACCTACGCCTCCAACCACATTGCCAAGGACGCCGACGTGGTCATCGCCATCGGCTCCCGCCTCAGCGACTTCACCACCAGCTCCAAGCGGCTCTATCAGAACCCGGACGTGAAATTCGTCACCATCAACAACTGCCGCTTCCACGCCTATAAAATGGACGCGGTGAAGGCCGTGGGCGACGCCAAGGTCACGGTCCAGGCCCTGGCGGAGAAGCTGCGGGCCCGGAAGTACGTCTCCGCCTACACCGACGAGATCACCAAGGCCAAGGCCGTGTGGGACGAGGAAATGAAGCGCCTGGGGGCCATCGAGTACACCGGCGACGATTTCGACCCCATCATCAAGGCCCGGGACCCCCGCACCATCCCCGAGTTTGTGAAGCTGACGGACGGCAAGATCACCCAGACCGCCGCCCTGGCGGCTATCCGGCGGGTTATCGACGCCGATGCCACCATCATCACCGCCGGCGGCTCCCTGCCCAGCTGCATGCAGCGGATGTGGACCACCGACAAGCGGGGCGGCTATCACGCCGAGTACGGCTATTCCTGCATGGGCTATGAAGTGGCGGCGACGCTGGGCGTGAAGTTCGCGGAACCTAACAACGAGGTCTACTGCGTGGTGGGCGACTCCAGCTTCCAGATGCTCCACAGCGAGATCATGACCATCCAGCAGGAAAAGCAGAAGGTCAACATCCTGGTCTTCGACAACTGCGGCTTTGGGTGCATCAACAACCTGGAAATGAACCACGGCATCGGGAGCCTGGCCACCGAGTTCCGCTATACCGACGGCAAAAAGCCCTGCGGGGACCTCATTCCCGTGGACTACGCCAAAATCGGCGAGGGCTACGGCTTGAAACCCTACACCTGCCGGACCATTGCCGAGCTGGAGGCCGCCCTGGAGGACGCCAAGAAGCAGACGGTTGCGTGCCTCTTCGACCTGAAGGTCATTCCCAAGACCATGACCGACGGCTACGAATCCTGGTGGAACGTGGGCCTTGCCGACGTGTCTGAGAAGGAGAGCGTCCGCAAAGCCTGGGAAGGCGTGAAGGCCGGACGGGACGAGGCCCGGAAGTATTAAACTTCAAAAGGGGCCGCCTGGGCGGCGGCCCCTTTGAATATGAAAAGAAAGGTTGATCATCATGGATAACGTTCTGAAAATCGGCATCATCGGCTGCGGAGCCATCGGCAAAGACCACTGCCGCCGCATCATCGAGACCGTCCCCGGCGCCACGGTTGTGGCCGTGTCCGACTACGTAGCCGCCGCTGCCGATGAAACCGCCGCAAAATACGGAATCAAATCCTATGGAAATGACTGCGACGGCATGATCAAGGCCCCCGACGTGGAAGCGGTGGTCATCACCTCCATCGATCCCACCCACCACGACTATGTCATGAAGACCCTGGCGGAGAAGAAGTGGTGCTTCTGCGAAAAGCCCCTGAGCCAGAACGCCAAGGACTGCGAGGAGATCATCAACCGGGAGCTGGAGATCGGCAAGCGGCTGGTGCAGGTGGGCTTCATGCGCCACTATGACCGGGGCTACGCGGAGATGAAGCGCATCATCGACTCCGGCGAGATCGGCGCGCCCCTGGTGATCAAGGCCTGCCACCGCAACGTGGCCCAGGGCCCGGGCTTCAAAACCGAGAACGGCGTCACCAACGTGGCCATCCACGAGCTGGACATCTGCCGGTGGCTTCTGGACGACGAATATGAGGATGTCCAGTGCGTCAAGGTCCGTCAGTCCGCCAACTCCGACAAGGGCTATGACAACCCCCAGGTCATGCTGATGCGGACCAAGAAGGGCTGCTTCATCGACGTGGAGGTCCAGGTAGCCGACGGCTACGGCTATGACATCCAGTGCGAGGTGGTCTGCGAGAACGGCACGGTCAAGCTGCCGGATCCCTACGCCGTGGTCCGCCGCTCCCGCCCCGCCGGCTGGGACAGCCTGAATCCCGCCGAGTCCATGCCCATCATGACCGACTGGAAGGAGCGCTTCATCGAGGCCTACGACATCGAGTTCTGCCGCTGGGTCCAGTCCGTTGAGGAGGGCAGACTCACCGGTCCCTCCGCCTGGGACGGCTACGTGGCCTGCGTGGCCGGGGACGCGCTGAACGCCTCCCGTGGCACCAGCCAGTTCCTGAAGGTGGAGACCATCGAGAAGCCCGCTATGTATTGCTGAAATAGAGGAGTCCGCGCGGCGCTGTCAGCGCTGCGCGGATTCCTTTGCTTTGTCGTTGACAAAGGCAACCACTGGCTATGCCAGTGGGAAAAAAGAGCTTAAAGCGAGGGGAAAATTAGACAAGAAAAGGCCTCCAAGATAAAGTAAAGTCAAGGTTTGTCGACCAGACTAACCCAATCAAGGAGGACTTTCCCATGAAAAAAGATGGGGACATCAGTAGTTTAGAACATACAGCATGGAGATGTCAATATCATGTTGTATTTGGGGAGTGTCCAAACCCGCAGTTAAAGGAAGTCAAAAAGAGAAAAGGGGACAGAAGAGCCGGGGTGTCTGGAACGATAGAGGTGCTTTTGAAACCCGAAGAGGTTATAGGCCCGTACGAAAACTGTCAGCGCCAGTGATAAAATGTAAAAAAACGCCGAGGAAAAAATGTAGTTTTGT
>OFGG01001678.1_pt1 | contig 13663 bp, 4 predicted proteins | sample 1521701 | NCBI WGS metagenome assembly OFGG01 (sample SAMEA3504081, study PRJEB24116) | mouse gut metagenome | biome: mouse gut; feature: mouse-associated habitat; material: faeces | place: Denmark | collected 2011
TTCATCATGATAGAGTTCAGCGTCATCCGCCATATCCTCCGGGATATCTGTGATCGAGATATCTTCTCCCTTATCATCATTATAGATATAGGCTTTCATCTCAAAAAGGTCGATGATTCCCTTAAATTCATCTTCTCTGCCGATCGGCAGCTGAAGAATAATTGCATTTTTTCCTAATCTTGTACGGATCTGCTCAACAGCTCCGTAAAAATCAGCACCCAGAATGTCCATTTTATTGATAAATGCCATTCGCGGTACGTTATAAGTGTCAGCCTGCCGCCACACGTTCTCTGACTGGGGCTCCACACCGCCCTTCGCACAGAAGACGCCGACAGCGCCGTCCAGCACACGGAGCGAACGTTCCACTTCCACCGTGAAGTCAACGTGTCCCGGCGTATCAATAATATTGATACGATGCTCAAGGGCACCCGGCTTCGGCTTTGTGAATTCCTCCAGCGTCCAGTGGCAGGTCGTAGCGGCTGACGTGATCGTGATACCTCTTTCCTGCTCCTGCTCCATCCAGTCCATGGTAGCAGTCCCCTCATGTGTATCACCAATCTTATAGTTTACACCGGTATAATAAAGAATACGCTCTGTCAGTGTGGTTTTACCCGCATCAATATGAGCCATAATACCGATGTTCCTGGTTCTCTCTAATGGATATTCTCTTCCAGCCAAGGTATTTCCTCCCTAATAATAGACAATCGCGGGCAAATCTTAGAATCTGTAATGCGCAAAAGCCTTATTCGCCTCTGCCATCTTGTGCATATCTTCTTTTTTCTTTACAGATGCTCCGGTATTATTCGCCGCGTCGAGAATCTCATTTGCAAGTCTCTCCTGCATGGTCTTCTCGCCTCTTTTTCGTGAGTAGGCTGTCAGCCAGCGAAGCGCCAGCGCCTGACGGCGGTCAGGTCTCACCTCGATCGGAACCTGATAAGTTGCACCGCCGATACGTCTCGCCTTCACCTCAAGGACCGGCATCACATTGCTCATGGCTGCTTCAAACACCTCAAGAGCAGGCTTGTCAGCTTTCTCCTCAACTCTTTTAAATGCTCCGTATACAATCTTCTGCGCTACACCTCTCTTACCATCCAGCATAATGTTGTTGATAAGCTTTGTAACCACTTTATTGTTGTACAGCGGATCTGCTAATACATCTCTCTTCTGAGTATGTCCTTTACGTGGCACGTCTCTTCCCTCCTTAATCATCTCTCTGAAACTTTGTCTCGATTAATTCAACGGTACTCACAATGTCCGGGACACATAATGCCCCTTTTAAGTGTTCGTGCGGAACTATATCTCATCATGAAACAATCCCAACACTAAACTTTCCACACTGTCCGGGACCGCTGACTACTTTCCAGCCTTCGGTCTCTTAGCGCCGTACTTGGAACGTGCCTGTTTTCTGTTTGCAACTCCCGCTGTGTCAAGCGTACCACGGATAATATGATATCTTGTACCTGGTAAGTCCTTTACACGACCGCCGCGGATCAGAACAACACTGTGCTCCTGCAGATTGTGTCCCTCACCCGGAATATAACTTGTCACTTCGATTCCGTTGGAAAGACGGACCCTGGCGATTTTTCTGAGCGCTGAGTTCGGCTTCTTCGGGGTTGCTGTCTTGACAGCTGTGCACACTCCTCTCTTCTGCGGAGAAGACGTATCGGTCGGCTTCTTGTGCAGGGAGTTGTAGCCCTTCTGAAGTGCAGGTGCGGTAGACTTCTTCACAGATGTCTGGCGTCCCTTTCTTACTAACTGGTTAAATGTTGGCATTGTTTTCACCTCCTGTTGGCGTATGAAATGTTTCATGTACTCTATACCTGTATGGCGTACACGCCTGACTATTATACCAGGATGGCTTCTTCCTGTCAATGAGCTTCTGCATATTTCACAAAAAAATAATAACCGGAGACGTAAAGCACTCTTCTCTCCGGTTATTATTTCCATTTTTCTCCACTTTTATTCGTTTTCCGCCTGCCGGTACGCTATGTTTCCTATGCTGCTGCCCGGCACTCCTCTTTTCTACTGCTTAAGATCATATACAACCCCAGAAGCATCACACCCAGGCACATAATATATTTTGCATTCAGCCCGGGCCCTGTTTTTGGCGTGTCATCCTTGGCATCCGGATCTGTCGCGATGGTTGTCTCCGCCTCCGAAACGGGAAAACCCTCCACGACAATCACATAATCGGATGCGTGACTGAATGAAAATGCCGCGTCTCCGCCTGTCGCTATTTTAGAGCGGTCAATATACTCCATTTTCTTCTCCTGCTCATTATAATAATAGAGAACAGCCTCATACTCCGCCTTTTCCTTCCCAAGGTCAATCGTGAGGGTTGCGGTAAGCCCGAAAATTCCGTCGTATGCAAGCCGCATCTGCATCGACCAGCTTTCCTTTGCGATATCCTTCTGAAGTGCTTCCGGAACACTGCCGGTGTCTTTTGTAACGCCAAAATCGATATCTTTGAGATTGTCGCTCACAATATCCGTTCCTTTCAGCGTCCAGCTGATCCCATCCCCCATATCCAGAACCAGAATCAGTGTTTTCTGCTGAGCGAGCGCCAGTATCTTTGAGGGAACAACCGTCGCGCCGTTCATTGTGATATAGATCGTTTCACCTGAGGCAGACTCCTGCATATACCTGTAAATAGCATCCCAGCCGCTGATTGTCTGATTGCCGGTAATATAGGGGATTCCCGTCTTCTCAGACACGGTTGTACTGGCCCTGCCGGTTCCGCCTCTTTTGCCGCTTCCGCTGCCTCCGCCGCTTCCACCTGCGGTCCCGCCAGTACTTCCGCCGCCTGTTCCACCTGTGGTTCCGCCACCAGTACTTCCACCGCCTGTTCCACCTGTGGTTCCGCCGCCTGTACTTCCGCCGCCTGTTCCACCTGTATTTCCGCTACCTCCGCTACTGCCACCCTGATTGGTATTGCCATCTCCGGAATTCTCTGAGTCGTCTCCGGTTCCATCTCCAATTTGTCCGGTTCCGGTTCCGCCGCTGCCGACCCCCCCGGTTCCGCCTGATGTTCCTTCATTGCTGCCGTCGCCGGAATTCCCCGGATTGTTCGGGTCATCCGGGTTCCCGGGAGTACCCGGGTTGTTCGGGTCATCCGGATTTCCGGAATTCCCCGGATTGTTCGGGTCATCCGGGTTCCCGGGAGTACCCGGGTTGCCGGGATTATTCGGGTCATCCGGATTTCCGGGAGTACCCGGGTTGTTCGGATCATCCGGATTTCCGGGATTGTTCGGGTCATCCGGGTTCCCCTGATAATCTGTCTCCACGTGCTCCCTCGTATATTCTTCCAGAAGCCGCTCTACAATCGGGCTGTCTGCAGGTACATAAATCTTCCCGAGCTCCTGAAATGTCTGCTCGTCAAACGTAGAGACCGAGGAAGTAATCATAAGTTCCTGAATATAGCTTCCCGTAAACGCATCCAGCTCCACCGTGGTCACACTGGCCGGAAGGGTCACTCTCGAAATTCTGCACCCGTAAAATGCCCCTGCCTTAATCACCTGTGTTCCCTCCGGGATCGTGATACTGGTCGCCCCCTGAGGACAGCGGTGCAGCGCCACTCCGCCTTTGCTGTAGAGCGCACCCCCGATTGATTCAAAAAAGCCGTTAGACCCCTCCACATTGATGGACGTCATGCTGGTACAGCCGTCAAATGCATCCGAGGCAACCGCATTCGTCCCTCCCGGAATTGTGATGGAGGCAAGCGATGTACAATTTTTAAAAGCTCCCGCGCCAATCGAACTCACCGCGGACGGCATCGTGATAGATGTGAGTCCGGAACATCCATTAAAAGTATCGTCCGGTATGGAAGCGGCGCTGCCAAGCGTCACGCTCTGCATACCGGTGCTCCCCTGGAATACCCCTGTTCCCAGTGTGTTCACGCCTGGAAGAAGTGCGCTCACAAGATTCGGGCACGACGCAAACGCATGTGAACCGACTGAGGATATATTTCCCGGAAGGGCAATCGCTGCAATCGAAGTTCCCTGAAACGCTGAATCGCCGATCGCCGAGACACTCCCGTCTCCCAGCGACGGTATCGCCCCCGGCGACACTTCCGTCTGCACGCCGATATAACTGGTCAGCACGCCGTTCTCTTTCACGCAGCCATCGCTCTCCTCTGACGCGGAACTCGGTGTGCCCGGATAGATCATGACAATCAGCATCGCTATCACCAGTACAAAGCCAACCTTTCTTTTCATCCGTCTTCCCATCTCACACTCTCCTAACTTCCATTCTCCGTTGCCATATGCCGCTCCATCGGCAGACCGCAACCGTCATTCTGCATCCATGCATCTTTTTGCGATCAGAAACAGCCTTCCATCCTCCGTAAAATTATTACAGGTGGACAGCGTCAGAAGTTCATCCCCAAACACCGGCTTTTCCTTCGACATAAACACCGCAAGCTGCTCCACATTCGCGAGAAATTCGTTAAACGCCTCTTCCGTATCCGCCTGAATAAAATCATAATACCGGAAGGTATCTGCACTCTGATACTGAACCTGAGCCAGACAGACTGCAAAAATTTCATAGGTGCCCTTTTCATATATTGTATCAAATGTTACCTGCTTATGGGAAGTAAAATAGCTCTCCTCGAGATAATTTTTTAAACCTCCGAACATCTGGCCGCTTTTCATATTATGACCATAGATGATTACATTTGTATTACGGCTTTTCAGGTTCGTTCTCGCATCCATAAACAATGTTCCATTAATATCTTCTTCTTTATTAAAATTACGTCCGAGATAATAATCCGTATCACCTCTTGTCAGCATGACCGGATAATCTACCTTCGTATCTTCTATTTTAAGCCATCCCGCAAAATCCTGATTCTGCATATAAACAGCTGAATACTCTGGAAGAATCTGCGCCATTTCAACAGCTTCCCCCACCAGGCCCCCTGTCTGTTCAAATTCGGGAGCATTTTCCATAAAAAAAGTATTATTACTGACCAGATCCTGAGACTGTTCCTGCAGCTGCTTTAAATATTCATTTGCCTGATTTCCGCGATGATTCGTATAATCGGACCAGAAATACCATGCAAAGCAGGCAATCGCCGCCACGAGACAGACCCCGCCCAGTATCCGGCGGCTCCAGTCCGTATGCTCCGGCAGCTCTGCTGATTTCCCGTCCCTGCTTCCACGGGAACGCTTTCCGGGCTCCGGTTCCCTTGCGACCGTCACTCCGTCCTGTACACTTTCCGCGACAACATCCGCAAGATCCAGAAAAAACTGTCTTCCTATCTTACTGTAAAACCGGACTTTCCCCGTCCGGATCAACTGATACAGGCGCGAGGCAATTTCCGGCTCATAAATATCAATGGAATGTGTGATTTTGTAAATTTTCCTCACATCCAGCATTCCGCGGACATACTCCTCGTGTGTTTCGAATTCGTATTTCCCTATCTTGTATCTCTCCGCCATGTCCGGAATGCTTCCCGCCTTTCTCTTACTTGTTCTCACATCCGCGTCCCCCGGACGCATTATACCGGCAGTCCGGGCACCGGCAGACAACAGCCTGCCGGTACAAAGCTGCCGGACACATCTGTATTCTGCCGATGTGCGGGCCGCTCCGCCGGGATGTTTTAAATTCTTCCCTGTGCGACAGGTGAAAATGCACTGTAATATACTTCCCCGTCCGTCACAAGGTATGCGCGCACCTTATAGGAATAATTCTTTCCGGCTGTGATCTGGGTATCCGTAAAATCTTCCACAACCATCTTTCTGGCGACGCGCACATACGAGCCGTCCTCTCCTGCGCGGTAAATCTCATAGCCGGTCACAACTCCCTCGCCGCTCCACCGGAGAGTCAGTGAACTTCCCGATGTCGCTACCACCGCAATGGATGAAACCGAACCCGGACGGATATTGAACGGAATCCTCTTCGTTGAAGTATAGTTCCCGATTCCGGTAACGATCGCCGCACCTGTTCCGGGCTTGCGGTTGTCACTGTACATCAGGCTGTAATCCATATCTCTGACCAGCCCGGATACTTCAACGCCCGGTTCAATGTCATACCCGGTATAAATCTGTGTGGGAATACTGCCCACAGGTACATTCTGTATACTCTTCCGGTTGATCTGGAATGTCACTTCCTTCTCACCGGTATAGTTGCCCGTACCTTTCAGAAGAATCGTCGCGATTCCTGCGTTTACATTGTTCTTCACTTCCACGATCTCGTAATCCCGGTTCAGTTCCAGACGCTTTCCGCCCAGCTCCACCCGCAGGTCCGGTGTGATCGGCTCTCCCGTATACGTGTACACAGAGGCGTAATTTACAACTTCCGCATCACCGATATCCTTCTGATCCACCACGAAATTCTTCTGAATCTCGCCAGCATAATTATTGACACCCTTCACAGTCATCCGCCAGGTGCCGCCGCGAAGCGGCGCGCACTCCACTGTAAAATCTTTATCCTCCCCTTCTTTCAGGTATATATCCCCCCATTTCAGGGTGATCTTCTGGGTAATCTGCGGTTCATATGGAAGCTCTTCCATGAACCCTGTCATCTCCACATCTGCATCCGAAATCTTTTTCGGCGTGATCTCAAAAGTCTTTTCAGCCCTGCCGCCGTATACGCCCAGCCCGATCAGAACAAGGGTCTGCGTCCCCGCGCTGATTCCGTTGCTGCCAGCTGCATATTCAAGCTTATAATCGCCGGAACTTAAGACACGGTCTCCCATCGTGACTCTCACAATTCCGAGTCCGTCCGGCTTCGGTGCAAATATTTCATACATCTTCCCTGTATACGGGTATGCCTTTTCCAGCCCTTCGACAGTTGCCGCCTCCAGGTTCTCACCGATATAAAATGTCACTACCCTTGTTCCGGTAAAACCTCCACGACCGGTGATTTCCATCGTCACCTCACCGATATTGGTATTGCCATTCGGGAAGTTCAGCACATAATCCCTTGGGCTCTGCAGATGGTATTCCCCACAGGTAATATCGAGCGGCGGTATAATCGGGCTTCCCGTAAACGCCTGATTGTCAATTACCGGCACATAGACGTCATCCGCGTTGATATCATGCTGCGTGATATGGAATGTTGTCGACGCGGTACCGCGGAAATTGTTCTGCCCGTTCACTGTCACCCTGACGTCCACATCATAGCTGGTGTTGTTGGAACCGTATGTCAGCGTATAGTCCGTTCCCTCCACGAGAAGCAGTACCTTCTGTCCCAGATGCAGCTGCACATTCAGCGGCGGTTTCACGCCCGCCGTCCCCATAAAGGGATATTCTGTAATCCCGTTCGGGAACGAGAGAATAACATCTCCATTGTTCTGGAATGTATACGGTAAAATCTGGAAATTCTTTGATACTTCTCCGGAAAAATTACCTTTTCCCTTTACCGTGACGGTGGCGGATCCTGCATTGATATTGTTGCTATAGGATACTGTATAATCAATGCCCTCCGTCAGAATATCTGCGCCATCCCGCACAATCACCGTCGGCCGCTGTTCCTCGCCATTGTATACCAGGCTGGTCGCCGGCACTTCGACGCTGTTTGACGGCAGTTCTTTTGCAATAATCTTAAAAGTAAGATCTCTTCTGTCCTTGACATTTACGCCGTCTCCGATCAGAAGCAGCCGCCCTGTTCCTGCACTTGTGATATCAGCATCCGGCAATACCGCTGCTCTGCAGTAAGGCTGTCTGATCTCATACTCCTGCGTTCCTTCCCTGTACCAGAACGTCAGATCATTGCCAGGATAAATCGGCTGGCCGGTATACGGTTTATCCGCAATCCCTTCCTTCCCGTTCTCCTTCACAATCAGATCGTTTACAGACAGTGGCGCAATCTCAAACTCCGCTCTGGTCACTCCGTAAGACTCATATTTTCCCGCGCCTGCTATGACAACTGCTGCCGTGCCTGCCAGTATATTATTCTCGTATGTCAGCACATAGTCGGTCCCGGGTCTTAAAACCGTATTCCCTGTGCTCACGGTAACGGCGGGTTCTATTTCCACTCCGCGGAATTTGTATGATGGCCGGAGCCCGTTCACGGTAAACGGTTTATCCGTTCCCTGAATTTCAAACGTCCCCATCAGCTCATCGTCACCGTAAAGAATCGGTATCGGAACACCTGTGGCAGCTTTAATGTACACTTCTGCCAGTTTTCCAACCGTTGATGCATCTGTATTGTTTTCATATCTTGAAACAATAAAATGCGTCCCGTACGCGAGAGGCCAGTCATAGAACTTAACAGTCGGTATCGGTTTTATCTCCTGCCCCGTCCATATCTGCGGTGCAACAGAAATTGTTATATTTTTATTGTCTTTGTCCAGTTTTCCCTGGACATATGCAAATCCCTGGCACACTCCCGCGAGATCAGAAGTCTTCGTCGGTGTAATTGTGACCAGCACGGCTCCAAGGCCGCTGAAGCCTGCGCATTTCACTTCATATTTCGCCTTATCAAGAGGCTTCGTGGTGTCCGGCGTCCCGTCCGGATTCTTCTCGAGATATACCTCAATCTCACTCTGCACAATCGCCTGAATCCCCTTGTTGATATCATCCAGAGGCTTCATGGTCTTATCCGCATCGTTGTTCACAAATTCTTTGTTGAAGTCGATATATACGGGCTTAATAACCGCATTATTGATGCTTGCCTGTATCTTAAACTTAATTCTAAAGGTATCCTTATAATTCCCGATACCTGTCACAACCACTTCCGCATCTTTTCCCGACTGAGCTGTCGGAACCGTATTGTTCTCCCATCTGCAGGTAAAATCCGTCCCCGCAACAAGCTCCCTGTTCATGGCGGAAGCATCCTTCCGGAAGAAAATTCTCGGCACCGGCTCAGCCACACCGTTCACCAGCGGCTGCGGTACAATTTCCGAAACGCGGAAACCGCTTGCCGGCTCAAATCCGGCTCCGATGCTTCTTGGGGTGATCTGAAACTTCGCGGCCGGAGTCACGCTGCTGTCGATCGTTCCGGTAAAATTCCTGCCCACTGCATCCACTGAGAAAAGGACATATTCATTGCCCGGCCTGGTCGATGTGACATCAATATTGTTTCCCCAGGTAATCCGGAACTCATCCTTATACTTCGGATCATTAAAGACATCAATTACCGTCCCGTTCATCTCAAGATATACCTTGATCTCCGGCGTGATCGGCTGCCCCGTATACTCTTCCTTATAACTGCCATCCGCGATCTCACTTCCATTTCCCGGATGTATGACAACCAGACGTCCCTGTGAAATGTCTTTCTGCAGAATATTAAAACTCTTTGTCACTGTTCCGCCGTAAAGACCTTTTCCCTTCACAATAACTTCGACTTTTCCGGCCCCGACATTGTTCTTACACTCTACGGTATAATCTTTGTCTTTTTCCAGCGGCGCTCCGGGCCCCTGCGGATTATCCGAATCCAGGCGGTACAGCCGCACGTCCGGCTCAATGGGTTCCCCGTTAAAGATCTTATCTGCCAGGTCGCCCCAGTCAATCCTCACCTTACTCTCGTCCGCAATATTGATGCCTATGCGGAACTTTTCATCCCTGTTGCCTGTAAAGTTCCCATTTGAGGACGCCTCGATCTTTACAATCGAGTCTTTATTATAATTTCCTTCACTAAGCGTATAATTGTTCTCATATGTAAGTGTGAAATCTGCCGGCGTCGTCAGGTAATAGTACTCCCCATCCGCAAATTCATACCGGATCACCGGTACGGGCTTAACTGCCTGACCATTCGGGTCCTCCCCGTAGGTTTCCTCGAGAAATACCGTAATATCCGGCTCACCTGCGGCAATCGATTTTTTCTCAATTTCAAAGGTTTTGCGGTATATTCCCGTATAGTTCCCGGTTCCCCTGACAACCACAGCGGCATTTTTCCCCGCGTTCCGGTTGTTTTCATAGCTTATCGAATAATCTGCAGATGTCAGTTCTTTATAGTTTGTTCCGTTTTCAATATCATGCCGTACCCTGATATCCTTAAACGTAATATCCTGGGAAGTAAACGGTACTTTTGCATCCACATTCTCGACCTGTGTATGACTCCCGATATCCCGCGGCAGTATCTCAAACGTCAGGGTCTCATTGATCAGACCTGCATACTGTCCGACTCCTGTCACAGTCACCGACGCAGTACCCGCGTTCAGATTATCCTTATAGCTGCACGTATAATCATCCCCCGGAACAAGATCTTTAATTCCCGGCTGTCCCGGCTCCTGATAGTGAACCTTTACCTCCGGTTCCTGCCTCTTTCCATTATAGGTAACAGGTCCTGCAATCTCAAAGGCCTCCGGGTTTGTGATCTGTTTCCCCCGGATCTCAAACTGGATCCTCTTCCATCCGGTAAAATTGCCTTTTCCCTGAACCTTCACCGATGCGTCTGTTGTCACCCTGTCATTTTTACTATAAGTATCATCCGCCGTCGGAATCTCAAAGGAAAGCCCGGGAGCTGTTCCCTTGCCGCCTGCCAGCGCTATGCCGTTAAAAGTCAGCGAAATCTCGCCTTCATCCAGCGTCACTTCAGCGCCTTCGAGCACTTTGGTAATCGGCTTTGCCAGAACCGCCCCGTCCAGCGGTGCCTGTTTGATCTCAAATGTTCCGCTGAGCTCTGTCGCACCGGCAGCATAAGCCACGCATCCATTGGCTGTCGGCAGTTTCGACATATCCATTGCTTTTACCGTTACTTTCGCATCCGTACCGGAAACAGGCCTGGAATCTGTTGCATTCTGGTATTCCAGCCAGTAATCCACGCCTTCCTGCAGGGTACTGCCAAACCAGCCGGGCCCCAGCGTCCCGACTTTTACCCTGATGCCCTGGGGATGAATCTCAGAGCCGGTATAAACCGGTTTACCAGTCGGTATGGTCAGGGTGCACTCATCCATTTTTTTTGCAAGCAGATACCCATAAGACTTCCGTCCGAAGTATTCCCCGATTCCCTCAATGTGAACCTTCGCGCAGGCACTGCTGCTGGACATCTTTCCGGTGTTCTCATAAGAGAGCTGATAATCCACGCCTTCTGTCAGCGTCACGCCTTCCGGACTTCTGACCTCAACTGCAAGCTCTTTCTGATCATCAAACCAGAGCATTGCCATATAGAGACCATTTTTATAACTGGCCACATTTCCGCTATTTACAGCGTTCGACGTATTGGTGAGTACGGTACAGTCCTCAATCGACTTTCCCCTGATCTCAAATTTCTCCAGCAGGGAGCCTGTGTAATTCCCTGTACCCACAATATGCGCTTCCACCATTCCACGGTCTACACAGTTGGGACTGTATTCAATCTTATAATCTGTCCCCAGATCAAGCTTCTGTCTCTGCTGGCCATCCTTTGATACATGCCATACTGTAATCCCCGGGTCTTTTTGCGTCCCGTCATACTGAACCACACGGTCCCTCACTTCGACCACAATCCTGCCGAGATCTTTTGCCTCCTGAAGCTCACACCTGTCAATGACATATGTCTGTGTGGCTGTGCCGGTAAAGTTGCCGCTGGTTCCCGTTTTAATAGTAACTGTCTTTGATCCCGGCGTCTGGCCCGGCCATTCGACAAGATAATCCTGTACCGGTGTGAGCAGCACCTGTCCGACTGCCTGATCATCCGAGTCAAACCGTACCGCCACGTCCGCTGTCAGGTCTTCCGGAAATGGAGAATAAAAGATCTTTTTCCCGCCCGTCGCAAGCTCAATTGAAATATGCGCGGTATCTCCCAGATCAACCGGAAGTATATTAAACGCGTTGTCTATAATCATCGTTCCGCTGTATGAACCGGTTCCCATAATAACCGCTTTTACTTCCGAACCTGCATTCACATTATTCGAAAACGAAATCGTATAATCCCGTCCCAGCGACAGCGGCCCTTTTCCGGTATAATACTCCAGCTCAAGAGTTCCGGTCGCGTCCGGCCGGATGGGCGCCCCTGTGTAAAGATATTCCTTGTATATAATTCCTTTGATGACCGCGCCGATATCAAACTCCGAGACATTTGTCTGTACCGTAATGGTTCCCTCAAAATTCGTCAGACCCTCAATCGTACACGATCCTGTGCTCCTTGTCACCCGGTAATCCTTGTTTTCCTCCAGCTTCATTCCAAAATACCGGATATCCTCGACCGGAATCAGATTACCTGCCGGGTCCCTGCCTGCCGTAATGTTTACAAGCACTTTTTCCGGAAAAGTGGCAGTATTGTCCGAATTATCCATCTTCTTTCTGGCAATTCTGAACTGTACTGTTTTTTCCTCATAATACTCGTGCGCACTGTTTGCGTCATTGCCGGTCCCTACGACTTTTACCGTGGGGCTGTTCAGCCCTCCCGGCTCACCTGCGTCTTTATTGTTGAAATACTGGATCGTATAATCCCGCCCCAGGGAGAGAATGTCTCCACCCAGCTTTACGATAACCCCAGGCTCTCTCGCCTTCCCGGTATATATGCAGCTTCCATCCGGAAAATCGCTCCCGCTGCCTGTAAATTCAATTGTTGCATCTGCCAGGGACAGTGGTTTCTTCACCTGCAGCTCTCCGTAATAATTTCCTTTTCCAGAGACTTTCACCGGATCCGTTGCAGATATGTCATAATCTTTCCCGGAAACAAGCGTTGTTCCGGCAGTACCGATCGCTTCATCTTTTAAGGTAAGATACTGGGAGGGCTGTGACCCGGAGGGCTTTGCCGCATTCCAGTTAATCTCTGTCTTAATCTCCGGCCCGTTAATACTCTTCGGGTTAATCACAAAATCTCCGGGAATAGATGTATTAGCCGGAAGGTTCGTGTTCTTAATTCCCGAAATCTCAAAATGATACAGACCTGCTCCGATATAATCCAGATTGGTGGCGGACTGCTGGCCATCCAGCCTGTTTGTGTAAGTACACTGGACTACATAATCCCCCTTTGGGATCTCCACACCGTCCACGATCACAATCAGCTCCGGTTCATGCGGTTCTCCGTCATACTCTGCCGTCGCACCGCCCTTGAACGAAACGGTTGCATTTGTCTTCTCATCCGTGACAATTACCGTACAGGCATATGTCTCGCCAAGATATGTGGCGGTCACAGTCGTCGTGCCTGTGGACTTCCCCCGGATCATTGTACTCCGCAGACCGCTTCCATCTGCAGTTGGCTCTATCTCAGCAATTGCCGGATCAGCGCTGGTCCACTGCACACCGTCCTTTCCACCGGTCAGAAGCGTCAGCTGAACGGCATACCCCACGCCGACCGTCAGCGTATTTGCACTCAGCTCTATCCCGGGAGCACTGGGATCAGCAGTTGCAGACGCACCGTCTTCCGCCCAGGTTGAAAACTCCCCTTCTGTGCCATCCGCCGGTGTCTCTGTCTCCTCAGCGGGCTCTTCTGACGGAATTTCCGGCGTCTCTGACTCTGTCGCTCCTCCTTCTGTGTCTGCCGGATCCCCGGTCGATGTCCCAGTATCCGGTAATCCTGTGTCCGGTGTCTCACTTCCCGGCTGTTCTGTCGATTCAGTGTCTGCCGGATTCCCTGCCGGCGGCTGACTTTCCGTATCCGCAGGCGCCCCGTCCGGTGTCTCACCTGCAGGCGGCGCCACCTCCGTCGATGGCAGCTCTTCTGTGGACGGCACTTCCTCTGTGGACGGAATATTCCCTGCGGGCGGTACCTCTTCCGTTGACGGCGGCTGCTCTGTGTCAACCGGCGGAACAGCCGGCTGCTCTGTGGACGGCTGTTCCGTCGGCTCCGCTGG
>OFGG01001681.1_pt1 | contig 13651 bp, 22 predicted proteins | sample 1521701 | NCBI WGS metagenome assembly OFGG01 (sample SAMEA3504081, study PRJEB24116) | mouse gut metagenome | biome: mouse gut; feature: mouse-associated habitat; material: faeces | place: Denmark | collected 2011
GGCGGGGGGGCATACCCCGCCATGCGTTTCCTCTCGAACAAAAGCATTTCGCTAACTGAAAATCAAAATTTCCGCTATCTCTATGAAGTTGTCAAGGTGCTCGCCGCCGCGCAGCGGGGTCCATGCGGCTTATGCGCCGCTCCACTCGCGGAGGAGGTCTTCCTCCTTCTCGGTGTATTTATGCTTGAAGTCCACAAGCTGACGGTTTTTCTGGTACCACTCCCGATCGGACTTATCCAGCTTCTTACCTCTCGCCAGGTGGTCCCGAATACGGACCACCTGCGCAAAGGTACAATCTCCGATCTCGTAGTACGCGGAGAGGAACGTCCACCAGTGCATATAGTCCAGCGCCCGGACCTCCTGCCCCGCCACACGGTTGATAGGCGCTATAATCAGGCGGTAATCCTGCTCCCAGTCCACCAGCTTCGGGGCCTTGTGCGGCGCCTCTTCACTGTCGCAGTTGATGAACCGGAAGCAGGCTTCCAAAGCCTCGCGGTAGACCTCTTGGGGCATTTCCTCAAAGTCCGGGTAAAACGCCACCAGGGCCACATAGGACTTCTCTTGACCCGTGAGTTCCGGGTCAGCAACGGCGGACAGGATGTCCAGAATCACCCGGTAATCCGTGCGCACGGCATACTTTGTGCCTCCAACATCCACGCTGACCGGCAGGCCCCAGGTCATCTGTGATACTTGACCGCGTACTTCTGGTACTTGGCTGTGTACTTTTCAATCCTGGGGTCCACGCGCTTCTGAACGTCATCCAAGTTCTCAAATATTTCGTCCAAAATGGACAGCATCAGATTCATCCAGACGGGGAAGCCATCCGCAAACGCGCAGGGGCTCATATCCCCCAGCACGTTCTTGCAGACCGGGGCGCGGAACAGGGCGTCGATGGTGTTGGACATCTCTTCATCACGCTCCCTGGCAAGGCGGAAAGATTCTTTGACATCGCCGCCGCTGTCCGGACGGTTAGCGTATTTCTCCTGCGTCTGCCCCAGTTGGTCGAAGGTGTCATAGAAGCGCTCCACAAAATCCCGGTCCGCCGGGTTGAAGCTGACCTCGAACTTGCCGTTGATGGAATAGGTTACTACGCCGGATTCAAAGACAAGTTCTTTCATCAGATTTCATCCTCCAGAGAAGCACCCGAAGCGCCGCCGTCGCTAAATGTGACAGCGCCATCCGAGCCCTTGCTGACGGTTCCCTTGATGCGCTCGCCGCCATAGGTCACGTCAACGGGCATACCCAGGTTTCCGCCGCCCTCGCCGCCCAGGCTGGTGGGCTTGACCATGCAGGAGAGGTAGCGCTCTGCGAACGCCGCAGTTGTGCTCCCGCTGTAGAAGTGGGCGATCATGACATCCTGGTTCGTCAACGCCTGGGCGTCCTGGTCGATTACTGCGAGCTCATAAATTTTCTGCTGTGCGGCGTCTCCGCCGTCCAGGTCCCAGGGGTCGAAGGTCTGCGTCATGGTAGGCTTCTTCATTGTGGTGAAGGTGTTGCCCAGGATGTCCTTGCTGGTCTCCTCGCCCCAGTCGTAGTCGATGGAGCTGTCCGTGGTGCGCTTGCCGAAGGGGCTCCAGACAGGAGATTCCTTTGCACCCGTGTTCAGGTAAGCGATCATCAGTTCGCGGGCGATGGTCTGCCCGGCGGGGGTGTTGAATGTTTTCGGCATAAGCTATATCACCTCGTATGTAATTTTCATTGTGATTTGGTGGTCTTCGTCGCCGTTTTCATACGGCGAATAGAGACGTGCCGGAGAAGTCGGAGACACACGCACTACCTGGATGCCCTCCCCCAGGTCCGGCTTGTTTCTGGATGCCCATTCCCCCAGGCGGTTGAGCAGTTCGTTTGCCCCCAAGCTCATACTCATGTCTTTTCCTGGCTTGATGCGGTATACCACATTGAAATTGTAGTCCGCCTCATAGCCGCCCAGGATATACCGCCGGTTGACGTAGGCTGTGGTGATGGTGGACAGGGCCATACCAGGAATATCCGGCAGGAGATGGGATTCAGGGGTAATCATGTCCTTGTTGATACCTTCCGGCAGGCCCGGGAATTGGTTAAGCCACACCAAAACATTGCGGTCAATCTTCTCCCGCTCCACGGTCCCAACCGGAACGAGGATGGTATCGTTATTCTTCAAGTTCATCTTTCATAAGCTTTCCGGCCGCACGGGCCCATTTTCCCATATTCTGTGCTTTGGATGCCTCGAACCAATGGTCTGTTGCCTGCGGATGGACATCTTTTTTGATATCCAGTGGGCGGTCGGTTGGTTTTAACTTCGCCCCCTTGTGAAACCGGATGACCTCGCTCCCGTCTTTACTGACGATACGCATGGGACCTTTCCCCGTAGCGGCGTCCACCATGACCTTACCCTCATACAGGTATCTTGCGTAAGGCCCTGGGTAAACGATCCGGTTTTCTACTACCTGCGTTCGGTTCACCTGAGATTTGGTGAGCGCAGGGACAAATGGCTCCGTATCCTTTGCGACCTGCGAGGCCAACGCGTGCGCCGCCATGGGTCCCGCCGCCTCCAGTTTGCGCATGAGCACATCAGAAAAACTGTCACTGATGTTGATTTTCAGGCAGGACATCTCAATTCCCCCCAATCTCCCAGTGCTTAAGCCCCCCGAAATCCTTCTCGTCGATCTTTGTGATGTTATAGACGTGGTCGTACATTCCCTCCACGACGCCCGCGACCAGTTCCGGCTTCAAGGGGTTACCTTTTTTGTCCGTTTCCGGCGGCAGGGCAACGCCTTTGACGAAGAAAGTGTATCCGTCCAAGCCGGACCCCTTCGCAGAAATCGCGAAGGTCCAGACCTTGGAACGGTCCTCCGTGCGCCAAAACTCGACGGGTGGCATATACTTCTTGGGCTCTCCGGTCACGGCGTCCGCGGCCTCCACATCGAAGGGGACATATACGATAACCGAATCCGCCCCGATAAGACCGCTTTCTCTGGTGTTGACGCCCTTTGTTGCGTCTACCAGCACCCCCTTGAGCAGGGTGATGTGATTGACCACAGCACTCTCGATGTTGGTCTTGTCGGTCTCCACAGCGACGTTGTAGAGGGTGATTGTGTGAGGGAACATACTCACCAGCAGCACCTCCCGCCCCTGTACAGCAATCCGGTATTCGCAAGATACTGCCGCACGATGCTCAGGAGCGCGGCCTTGCCCTCTTCAGCCGCCTGGGCGGCAGACCGGGCGCTGTCTCCGCCGGACCGGTAGGACCGGGACCAGCTCCCCACCGTCTCGCTCCGGACCTCCGCGCCGTCAGCGGCACCTGCTGCGAGGCTCTTCTGCGCCAACTGCGCCGCCGTGTCGATGCTCTGGTACTGCTCTGCCAGGGCACAGCAGCACATTTTGACGGTCTCCAGGTCTGCCAGAGCCGCCGCCCTGCCCTGAGTGATGTAGTCAATGTACTGGCTTCCACGCAGGGCAAGGCGGGGGTAGTCCTCAGCCGGGATGGTCCTACCGTAGTACTCGTTGAGGTAGTAATCGTAGTCGGCGTAGACCATAGCCGGGCCTCCTTACTTCGTGGCGGCTCTGGCGGGCTCGACGCTTGCGCCGGAACTGGCGGCGGGGGCGTAGACGGCGAAGGGGCAGCGCTTGGTCTCATCAGGCTGGAAAGCGTTGATGGGGTTGGGAATCTCCCAGCCCAGGCGCATGACCGCCCGCAGCGCCACCATGTCCTGCTGGGCCAGGGAGTAGATAACCTCTTTCGTGACCGGGTCAATGATGGTCGCCTGGTCCAGCATCTTGTAGGTGACATCCTGCCGGATTGCGTAGACCAGCTGGGAGAAGTCGCCCGCGATCATGAGGGCCTTTTCGTGGTTGAACGCGCCATTCATGGGGAAGTCCAGGGGGATGCCGTCCAGGGCGTACCGGGTAGCGCCCTGCATGTCGCTCTTGAAGATGGGCTGCCCAGTGGTATCCTTCAGGCCCCGCAGGACCGCCCGGAGCTTCACCGCCGCCAATGCACCGGATGCGGGAAAGCCGCTCTCTTCCACTTTAGCGATCACGCCGTCCACGCCCAGAAGGTCGGTGAAGGTGTCGCCGGTGGCAGTGACAACGGAACCGGCCTCCTGGGCGGTCTCATAGATGGACTTGCGCCAGGAAGTGGGCTTGTCCACGCCGAAGAGGATGGCGTCGTCGATCTTCTGCCCAAAAGCCTCCACCAACCGGGGCTTGACTTCGCCCCAGATGTCGTAGTTGGAATCGTCCAGTACCGCCTCGGGGATAGGGACGATGACCGCCAGCTCCTCGGCGATGATCTTCTTCTTCCCCCACGCCATTTTGGTGGTCTGCTTGATTCCGGTGTCGCCGTCTACCCAGTAAGCTGTGGGCAGCATGTCCAGCACGTTCATGCCCTGGGTCTTGCTGGTCATGTTGGGCAGACGCTTGCCCATGTTGAGCACAGCAGAGCCATGGGTCACGCCCTGGATGATCTCACGGGTTACGGGCTCCGGAATCAGGCCGGAAAGGTCAGTTCTGGTGATGATGTTTGTCGGCATATGTACCTCACTTTCTTGCGCCTCGGATGAGGCTGTTCATGGTTTCGTTTTCGGTCTTTGCGGGCTTACCGCCGCCCAGGGGGGCGGCCAGGTCTACCTGTACCGTCCCGGCAGGCGGGTTGTCCTTCAGGTAGCCCTCCGCCGCTTTCTGGAAGTCAGTGGTGTCTGTGACCAGTTTCCCGATCTTGAAGGCGTAGTAGTCCACATCCTCTGCTGGAACGCCCTTGCCCAGCAGGAACTTCTCCCGCTCGAACTGCTCCACCTTCGCCTGGGCCTCCGCAAGAGCGGTACGGCTCTCGTCCCGCTCCTTCGCGAGCGTGTCCCAGCGCTCTTTTTCGGTCTGCTGGCTCTCCTTCCAGGTCCGGAACGCGGTCAGCTCCTCCTCCCCTGGCATACCCTTCATGGCTTTGGCAATACGCTTGCCAACGATAGAATCTACCTCCGCCTGAGTGAAGGTCTTCTCAGGGGCAGTCTCCGGCGCGGTGGCCGGGGCGGGCGCAGGACCTTCATCAGCGAAGAATTGCAGCCCGATATTTCTCAGCTTCATAGTGTTTCTCCTCTCGTTTACGGCCCGGCGGCCCTGGTTTAACGCCTCGCGGCAAGTCATATAAAAACCGCTGTGCGGGTTTTACCGTTCTATGTGTACAGCACCTTCATCCTCTCCCGCTGCTCCGGCAACCCAGCCGCCTTACTGAACGCCTTGTACTTCTGATTCAGCCGCCGCAGGCGGATGTTCGTTGCCTGAGCGTCCTCCTTCAGGCCCGCCGCCTCGAAAGCGGTCTTGCGGCGTTTCAGCTTGCGGACGGTGCGCTCAATCTGGCGCTGCTTCTGGGTGGCCTGATAGTCGTCATACTCCTTGCCCTCAAACTTGATTTTGGGCCGGTTCTCCGGCTTCATGGCTTCCAGCTCGGCGTCGGTGTAGGTGCGCTCGCTGATGCCCTCTATGAACGGCCAGAAGGAGTGACGCTATCGGCAGTTAGCCCCTCCTATGCCAGTCACGGAGCCGTAGCCGCACGTCTTTTCAAAATCGGGGTATTCTACCATTACATCACCTCCTCTATAACTTCCACATCTTCCAAATATCCCAAAAAATGTCTACCTTTATCTTCGTCGTCCCACTTAACATGAAACGCTCCATTTTTCCATTCAACGGTTCCTTTCATTAGAATAAGTTTCTCAAACAAACCATACATAGGAACACGAACACGGTATCCGTCAAAAATCCTTCTCCCGTTTTTGTCTTCAATCCCCGTGTATTGCGCAATAGTTTCTGGTAAAACAAAATGCTTATCCAACGTATTGTCAGAATTAGGTGTGCAGATAAAACAATCTCCATCTGGGAACTCCAATAAAGACCCATACACAAATTGCCCCATTGGTGTTTTCCCCTCGAAAGTAATGTCCATCATTTCCTCCATCTATATACCTTCCCCTGCCATTTCGCGTGGTTCTCCCACCCGTTTGGACCATCCACGTTCCGTGCCCCTAAGTGGGCCGTGACTTCAATAAGGTCCGTCTGGAGGTAGTCCATGGACTGCTCCCGGTACTTCTGGTTGAGTTGGTTCACGCCGGTCATGATTGCACGGCGGACTGCAACGTCTAAATGGTCTACGCGGCCTTGCTTCCCTGGCGTTTTTTTGCTTTCATATGCGACACGGTTTTTAATTGGGTTCCCGTCCTTGCCATAGGCTATACACAGCCCGCTGTCGGCCAACTGTCGCACCGCCACGGCGATTGCCTGGTTGTAGCTGATGGCCCCGGACTGTATCTGGAGCTCCGCGCTATCCAGTGCCCACTGGTACGCTTGCGCGGGCGGGAGCATGACTTTGTGCCTCCCCTGCTTTACCAGGAAACCCATCGACTGGGTGATGTTCCGGTACTGACCTTTGGTCTGCTCATAGATGGCGTATGTATCCTCCTGGTCAATCAGCCGCTCCGGCGCTGTGACCTGGGCCAAGTCGATCATGGAGATGTAATAGGCTTGGTTGCGGGCCACAACATCATCCAGCAGGGCATTGATCTTGTCCTCCCCGGTGTTGGTGTACTTGCGGATGGCCTTTTTGATATCCTCCAGGTCGATGCCGTGGGCCCGGAGCGCGCGGATGTCCTGCACTGTCACCTCGTTGAGCTGGTCCGCAATCTTCAACCGGGAACAGATTTCCTCCAGGAGCCGCACCTCCAGGCCCCGGAACAGCTCGCACAGTTCCTCCGGCAGCGCGTCCAGCAGCTCCGGGCTAAAAAGGGTATTTCACCCAACCACCACCTTTCGGCGCGGCCTTCGATTATTGGCTTGCATCTTCGCTGTCGCCCATCTGCAATTCTCTGGGCAATAGTTTCCGTTTACATCAATTCGGTCAATAGTGCAGCACCCAAAAGGAGTGTTTTCGTCATATCCATTCAAAATTGCCCAATGTCTAAAAGCGGCGTAATTGTTTCGCCATTCGTCACAAACAGAAACACCTCTTCCTCCGTACTCCTTGTAATCTTTGTGGTTTTTATAGTAGCACCGCTGTTTCATCGCCCACCAAACACCGTAAAGCCGCTCTCTCTTTTTACGATGGCACCCATTATGTGTTGCTCTTTTTCTGTTGTTTCCAACGAGCAATTCCGTAGAGTAACATCCACATGAAATTGTTACTCCTCTTCGCAAAGCATTTGCCGTTATGACTTTTGTGTTTCCGCAATCACAGGCACAATTCCACATCGTTATTCTTGTTCCGGACTTTGTGAAGTGGTCGGGAGCCCTGTTAATAACCGACAGCCTTCCAAAACGTTGCCCTGATAAATCGATAAAATTCGGCATTTACTCCACCTCGTCCTGTTCCTCATCCGTCAGGTCCTCCATCCCAGGAAGAGACGCCTTTGCGGTCTCCGGGTCCTCATTCATCCATTTTGCCCGGAACTCCCAGGCATTCATGATGCCTGCGTTCAGAAGCTGCATGTCCCGCGTAAAGTCGGTGTTTTTGTCCTCGATAATTGAATCGTCGAAGTCGATAGAGATTTCCACATCCTCGTTCAAACCCATGTGAAGCACCGAATTTCCAAGTCGCAGGATGATTCTGGCCAACTCCTCCAGAACATCGCGCAGGATGATCTCATGCTTCTTGATGGTGCGGAACATGGTGGAGTTTTCGCTGATGACCTGTGTTGCGGTGGCGACGCTTCCATTGTCAAAACGGTAGTGATTCTCTCCAAACCCACACCGGCTGGAGAGGGCGTTGAGCATGTCCTGTAGCCCTGCATTGTGCTCCGCCGTGCGCAGAGTCATGTCGATCTCCTGAATGATGTTCCCGTCCGCCCCGTCCTCCGGCAGGGTGTAATATGTAACATCATTTGGATCAAAAACCGGAATGCCGTCATAATCCGTCTTTGCTTCCGGCTTTACCATTATCCGCTTTTTCCCCAGCACAAACTCATTGACGTAGCTATCATAGGCGATATCTACTCCCTTAAGCTGGGAAATTGCGTTTGCAAAAACAGGGATGCCCATCGGGAGCGTATTATCGAAGTTGTTGGCTATGTTCATTCGGTCGATGACAAATTGCCGGTACGGCGATCCAGTCCGCACAACCGGAGGTACCCTCTCGAACCCGGGGGCCTCCCCCGGGGAGACTTCCGTCAGATTGCCGTTGTTGTCCTGGAAAATGGTATTTTCAATAATATAATTCCCGTTTGCTTCGAGACGGTGTGCCTGAAGATACAAGTACCGCTTTCCGTTCACCATCTTGCTGCTTGTAAAACTGCACTCTGTCACAATTCCGTTCTCCCAAGAGCTTGGAAAGATGTTAGGAGCTGTCACATAGTCTAACTTGATCTTACCACCTAAGAGTGGCGTTCCGGTATCCTTCTTCACCGTCAGGCCAGAAACGCGAACCACATAGGCCGTTGTGCCCAAAGCTGCCTTCATCTCCTGCATCTCGTTAGCCTTGACCTCAAAATTGTTGGATCGGCATACGGAATCAAAGAATTCCTGCTCTCGCTGTCCCTCCAGCGTGATCTTGACCTTTTCATTGAGCAGAAGGTTCGCCCAGTCCTCCGCCACCTTCTTCCCCAAGCCCATGGTGTACCGGCGGCATTGGAGCATCTTCTGACCATTGAACACCCGGTAGTTGTGAAAGTCTTTGACATTCCCGTCGTACCAGGATTTCCAGAGCTCGATTTGGTCGTAGAACTCCGCCGAGACCGTATCGCATCCCCTTTCCTTAAGTTTTTCCAGGATGTTCAATTCGGCGGCTCACCTCCTGCCATTCGCTGAACATAGAAATTTGGCTTTCATCGAAAACCATCCTTTTTCTCGGCTCATCGTATTTTTTCACAATCGCCTGAATCGCCCTGATAAACGGCCTAATATCCATTCCTTCAAATTCGCAGACCGTCTTTTCAAATGCCAGTTCCTTTTCAAGGCGGCTCAAAAACTGTCGCCTTGCGTGGAGTTCAAGGGCAATCGGATCAATTTCCTCCCGCTCCACAACTTCAACGATATAAGACGAAACGGAAAGATTATAGTCGTTATCCGCTATTTCCGAAATGGAGACAATCCGCTCTAAATCGTTGTGAATGAATTTTACATCGGTTGTCGTTTTGTTCTTTCTCAGAATCAAAGCCGCCGTTGCAATTTTTGTATCAACAAAGTGACCACCGTCCACCGCTATCACAGTGTCAATATAATTTCGCTCCACCATCCAGCGCCGTATTTTCCCCTCGGTGTTTCCACGATAGAGAACGCCAGGGAAATTCAGCACAACCGCAGTTCCGTCATCAGAAAGATAATGCAGGATGTGAGCCAGAAACGCATAATCCGCTTTGCTGGGCGGCGGCAAGCAGGGGAAACCGCCAAACCGTTCATCCGTCTTTTGCTCCCATTTTATGGAGAACGGCGGATTGGCGATGATGTACTTGAATTTCTTCCCCCAAAAAGCCGGCTCTTTCAACGTGTCGCCAACAACACCGTGGAAATTTTTCAAGCGTTCCTCTGCGTCTTTCACCTGTTCGGCGTTGATGTCCTGCCCGTATTTCTGCACATCATCTGCAAACACGCTCAGCAAGCCGCCATTGCCGCAGGTCGGGTCGTAGATTTCATGCACATCGTCAGGGAGGAAGCTTTTCAGGTATTTGGCCAGGTCTTTTGTTGTGTAGAAGATCCCTTTTTCCTTGAAGTCCTGGCGAATACTTTTGATGTTGTAATCAGCCATTCGTAAATTTCTCCCATGCTTCGCATTCCCGGATACTTCTGAAATTCTGCCGACTGCTTTGCCTGTCCTCTGGAGGATGACGCCAGTATTTTTTCTCACATTCCGTACAGCAAAATCGCCTGCGCATATCTGGCCGCCCATTCTTTTTTATCGTTTTTGTTACAATGTGCCTGCCGCAATGTGCGCAATCAAATTCCACTGACGGCATCCCTATCCCGTATCCAACTGCTTTTGCTTTGATTGCGCCCTCCGTGCGCCCCAGTTTTTTTGCAAGCTCGGAAAGAGGGGTTCTGTTGTACTCGGACACCATGACCTTGATTTCTGCTACTGTCCATTTCCTGCTCATTCAGATTCTGCCTTTCCGCTTTGTCTTTGCGTCCTTTTTGACGGCCTCCTCAATTCAAGCGCGTCCATTGCTTCTTTGCGGGTCTTGTACCGTTCAAGTGTTCTGGGCTTATCCGCACCCCGGTAGTATACGGAAAGCAATGTAGCGTCGCTTACATCCAACAAGTGATAGTCCATTACATATTCAGAATTAACGATGAGGCCGCTGCGCCTGTTTATGATGTACATATCTCCCCCTCCTGTTGTTAATCCCAAATAGACCTATATTCCTTCGTATTGGCCCGCCGGACAAGGCGCAGGGTTTTTACCATGTAGCGGGTGGCGTCGAGACCGTGGTCTGACTCTTTCAGCGGTGCGTCCACTCCGGCCTCCACCGCCTTGCTGTCCCACAGGTACGCTCCAAACTCAGCTATGGTATTCTCACAGCAGGGCATGAACGCGAGGTTGTCCGCCCCCAGCATGGAGCAAACGTCGGAGATGCCTTCCAGCACGGTGTTGTTGGCATCCTGGGTGTGGTAACCTCTGCGCCGAAGCTCCGCTTTCATGGAAGCAGCGGACGGATCGATGATCACCCGCTTCGGCCTGATCTCCCCCAGCATCACGTCCAGCCTGTCCACAAGCTGAGAATCGGTCAGCTGGTGCCGCTCGTCCCGCCCGGAGTAGTAATCCTCTTTCAGGCAAATCCAGCGCTTTGCGCCCCGTTCCTTCCGCCACAGAAGGAACACATTGGGGTTCTGGATGCCATAGTCGGAGGAGACGTAGTAGTCGCCCTCTGTCTCCACCGGTGCTTTCAGGATGTGCCGCTCCCTACTGAACATGGGATAGACAAGACCGTCCGCCACGCACCGCTCCCCGAGAATATCCCGCCTATACCACACGCTGGACGGATCATACTGCGCCTTGATCTCCTCCCGGCGCCCATCGGAAATGGAGAGATTGTCGTCAATGGTGAAGTGCTCATATAGGTATCCGGGCAATTTATCATCCCGGTACTTGTCGATGTAATCCTGGTAAATGCCGTGGTTCGGATTGCACGGGTTTAAGTCCCACAGTACCAGCGGGTCAAGCGCCGCCGCCTGACGGCCAAAGGCGACCTTGATAAAGCTCTCCCGGCTGTCATCGCTATCGTAGTGTTCGTTGATCTCTGTGGCAATCCACAGACCGTAGGAGTTGCCCAGGATACGCTTGTAACTGTCGGCCTTGCCGCCCCCGGCAAACACAACCACCTTCTCACCGGTCTGGGTGTAGAGGAACAGCGCCTCATTGTCCCGGTACTTCCCCCACTTGCAGCGGCCTCGGAACAGGGCCTCCAGTCCGAAGCCGTTACACACGCCGATATTCAGCTTTGCGTTGCCGATGGTGGAGCCGCTGGCCAAGTGAATCTTGTCCCGGCAAAGCTCCAAATGTGTGGCGGCAATGATGCAGTGGTCGATGGTTTTGCCGGACCGGATTGCCCCCTCCGCCACGCAGATACGGCTTTTCAGGGCGTTGTGGATGTAGTATTTGTGCTTGTCAGAGAAGTCAGACCAGGGAATGGTTTGGGTTAGAATCATACAAATGCCCTCATTTGTCAAAGAGCCATCGTATTTTTGCAATCAATCCGCCATCTGACGGAGGATACTTCGCTTTAATCTCATCAACGATGATTGCGTTCACTTGCGCAGGTCGTAACGGGTCAACCACATACCAGTCCTCCCCTAAAAGGTAATCGCAAAGTTCATTAATAGCTTTCTGCGCTTCCATAGGCTTCAGATTGTAGTGAATCTTACCCATCTTCTCGCGCCCTCAATTTCTCCGCCAGCGCGGTCAAATCCTCCACAGCGGTCTGTTGTTTGTCCAGGGGTTCCCAGGCTCCAAGGTGCTTGCCCAGCAGCTCCAGCGCCCTGATTTTATCCGCCATCTTGTATTTTTTGACAAATCCGATATAGTTCCCGTCATTATCTGTCACGTCCTGCACATCCAGCCCAACCAGGGCGGCGGCGGTGTCAGCATCCAGCGCCGATATGTCCAGCGGCTTTCCGTTTTTATCGAACATCTTTCGGATATCAAAAAAGGCCAGCTTCGACATCTCGCGTAGAACCATATCCTGAGTGATTTCTGTCCGCTCCTGTCTAGCCTGTTCGGCCTCCTGCACAGCAGTTTGGACCTTAACATTTGCTAACAGACGCGCCGCTTGTTCACAGGCTGTTTTCTCACTATACCCGGCCCTCTTCGCGGCAGCGGTGGCATTGAGGTCCAACAGATATTCCGCAACAAACCGCTTCTGTTTTGGTGTTAATGCCATTCCACCACCTCTCAGTCAAAATTTATCTCAAAAAATTATCGCAGCAACATCTTTGCATCATGTTCTCCATCTGCTGCTGCCCAATCGCGTTAAAAGATTGTTCTTGCAGCGCCACCAACTGCTGTACACGCCCCGGCTCATGCGCCGGTAGCCTGCATATATGCGGCACATTTCCTGCTGTACAAATTCCTGCATATAGCGGTGTACATCCCAGCGTACTTTGTGCCGCTCCTCCTCCCGCCTCATGAAGCTGTGGAAGAGCATATACGGGAACGCATCTTTTCTGCGCATTCGTCAGTTGGCGGCGTTCCTGCCCGCCCATTCAATGGCGACCCCAGCATAGCTACTCAAATCCTGATGTGTAGAACGGCAGTCTCAGATCGGCCCGGCTTTCCCCGACTTCCGGCTCGGGGCGGGTCAGGTTTTCGCCATACGTCACTGGGGTCATGGTGACGATTTGCGGCAAGGAGCGGCAGATAATCAAAACCGTATTTAACATTTCCCTGCCGCACCTCCTTTTTGTTTCTCCGCTTAGATTATCACGCCATCCTCAGCAAGAGCTACGCGCCATTCGGCGTTTCACTATCCTCCGGCAGTTTTCAGCGGAGATCGCCCTTTGTGGGCTGCAGTACTTCGACATGACAGTCATTCTGGGATGTCCTTACCCAAGATACACCGTTCATGTCTATTGCTGTTATCCAATGACAGCTTGGCCCGGCTTTACGGGCGGATTGGACTTCTCCGGCATCTAATCCCGCAGGCAGGCAGATTGCCATCTGCGGGGCCGCTGCCCGGGATCGAACCGGTGGGTCTGCTCCCAACTGAGCTGCAGCGGCATATCTCTCCCGCCCCCCCCGGGGCAGCTTCTGCCGCCGCAGGGGGGGATAGGGGGAGGGGAGAAAAACGGCAGGGGGCAGAGTTTCCCCTGCCCCCTTATTATCGCATAGATTTTGGAGGTCCGTTCACCAATTGGAAACCGGCTAAAAAATTTTTTTGTGGCCACACAGGTAGTCGAGCGTCACCCCAAAAAAATCTGCAAGTTGCATCGCTGTGTTGATGTCTGGGATCCTTTCCCCGCGCTCATACCTTCCAATGGCGCTTTTGCTCAGCCCACAGCACTCCCCCAAAGCCTTCTGGTCTATACGCCGTCTTTCCCGGAGCTTCCTCAGCCGCCCGGGAAACTCACTTCCCATCGGTCTGTCCGCCTCCCTTCCAGTTGGTGCAGTGCCTCCAGTCGCAGATCCTGCCCCGCTGGCGGCAGTCCCGGTCCGCGCAGGTGGAGCACTTGCGGGGGAGGCGCTTCTTCTTCGGTCCGGCGG
>OFGG01001683.1_pt1 | contig 13634 bp, 20 predicted proteins | sample 1521701 | NCBI WGS metagenome assembly OFGG01 (sample SAMEA3504081, study PRJEB24116) | mouse gut metagenome | biome: mouse gut; feature: mouse-associated habitat; material: faeces | place: Denmark | collected 2011
CCTGCGACCTCCTGGTCCCAAACCAGGCGCTCTAGCCAAGCTGAGCCACACCCCGAGATGCCGCAGGCCTCCGCTCCGCATCCCGTGGCGCAACTCCTGCAACGTGCCCATTATATCCCAAAACAGCCTTCCCTGTCAAGGGATTTACAGATATTCGATGGCAAAATCCGCCCTTTCCCCCTCCACCTCCATGACCATATAGGACGGCCGCCGCCCCTCCTGCCTGGGGTAGGACAAGCTCCCGGGGTTCACGGCTATGATGCCGCCCTGTCTGTCCACCGATGGCTTGTGGGTGTGCCCGTACATCACGATGTCGAAGCCCCTGGCCCTGGCCTCCCTCTTGATGACCTCGCTGCCCATGGACACATAATAGTTATGCCCGTGGGTCACCCATACCCGAAAGGAGCCCAGTTCCAGCTCCAGCTCCCTAGGCAGGTAGGAGAAGAAATCGTTGTTCCCCAGCACGATCTGCACCGGGCAGGCCGCCGCGTTGGTCAGGACGTACTCGGCCCCCTCCGCGTCCCCGCAGTGGATCACCAAATCCGGCTCCACAAGCTCCAGGGCCTTGAAATAATTGTCGTTTTTCCTGTGGGTATCACTGACTATCAGCACCTTCATAGCTTCGCCAGCTCCTCTTTCATCAGCCGCAGCGCCTTGCCCCTGTGGCTCACCAGGTTCTTCTCCGCCTCCGTCAGCTCCGCCGTGGTCTTTCCCAGCTCCGGCACATAGAAGATAGGGTCGTATCCGAAGCCGTTTTCCCCCTTCTCCTCATAGCCGATGCGCCCCTCTATCGTAGCCCGCACCGTCAGCTCCCTGCCGTCCGGCAGCACCGCGGCGATGGCGCAGACGAACCTGGCCGTGCGCTCTTCCTCCGGAACGCCCTCCAGCCGCCTGATCAGATCCGCGTTCTTGATGCGGTAGGAAGTATCCTCCCCCAGATACCTGGCGGAATAGACCCCCGGCTCCTTTCCCAGCCAGTCGATTTCCAGCCCCGAGTCGTCGGCCAGAACCAATTCACCCGCCTGAACAGCCACCGCCCTGGCCTTGATTAGGGCGTTCTCCTCATAGGTCTTCCCGTCCTCCGCTATGTCCGTCCGGATTCCGGCCTCCTTCATGGAGAGGATATCCGGATATGTATCGGCCAGGATATCCCTGATTTCCCGCATCTTCCCTTCGTTTCCCGTGGCGAATATCAATCGTTCCATTTCATCCTCTTATCCTTTTTTTCATTTTTTTCCACACTGTCCTGCCATTGGGATGCTCGGCTGCCCGCTCCGCTCAGGATGACACCTCTGTCTTCATCCTTCTGCCTCCCGCCAAACTTCAAACTCATTCTCGGCCTCGTATCCCATAGCTTTGCCCTGTTCCCTTTTTTCCAATCCCGCCGCTACTGTTTCGCCCTGGGCGGCTTGGGCCCCAGGAACTGGTAGTAGTAAGCCTTCATCATGCCGTTGTAGATTTTTCGGTTCCTGTCCGCCTTGCGCCCGATGTCCCGCTCCGCGCCCTCATAGGCGGATATCAGGTACATGCTCCAGGTATCCAGCAGCCGGAACCGCTCCCCGATCGTCCGGTATAACGCGGGCATCTCCTCCTTGTCGCGGAGCCTCTCCCCGTAGGGCGGGTTGGTGATGATAAAGCCGTACTTCTTCGGATGGCTCAACTGGGCCACGTCCCGCCTCTGGAAATGAATCAGCTTCTCCACCCCAGCCCGCTTCGCGTTCTCCCTGGCGATTTCCACCATGTGGTCATCGATGTCGTACCCCTGTATGTCCGTCTCTATCTCCAGGTTCACCAGGTCCTCGGCCTCCTCCTGGGCATCCTGCCACCGGCCCTTGTCTACGATATGCCGCCAGTCCTCCGCCGTGAAGTCCCTCTCCATCCCCGGCGCGATGTTCGCCGCCATCATGGCCGCCTCGATGGGGATGGTGCCGCTGCCGCAGAAAGGGTCCACAAGCACCCGCTCCCCGTTCCAGGGAGTCAGCTTGATCATGGCCGCCGCCAGGTTCTCCGCGATGGGCGCCTGGGCCACCAGCTTGCGGTATCCCCTCTTGTGCAGGGACACCCCCGTGCTGTCCAGCCCCACCGTGACCTGGTCCTTCATCAGGAAGACCCGGATGGGAAACTCCGCGCCGTCCTCCTGGAACCAGTTTACGTGATAGATTCCTTTCAGACGCTCTACCATTGCCTTCTTCATGACAGACTGGATATCCGAGGGGCTGAACAGCCTGGATTTCACGCTGGCCGCCTTGGTCACCCAGAATCTCCCGTCCTCCGGTATGTATTCCTCCCAGGGGAGTGCCTTTGTCCCCTCGAACAGCTCCTCGAAGCTCTCCGCGTGGAAGCTGCCGATTTTGATCAGCACCCGCTCCGCGCTCCGCAGGAAGATGTTGGCCCGGCACAGGGCCTCCTCGTCTCCCAGGAAAGTCACCCTGCCGTCCACCACCTCCGAGATGTCATAACCCAGGTCGTCGATTTCCCGTTTCAGCACTGCTTCCATGCCAAAGTGGCAGGGAACAATCAATTCAAATTTCCGCATGTCTCCCCTCATCCCGCTCCCAGCGCGGCCTCCATCCTGATATGCCGCTCTTCCGTATCCGTACTCCTATATCTGCAGCTCTTCTATGTAGACAGGGGCACTGTACCATGCAGTGCAGCGCCCCTGCCGCCAGAAAGGACTTAGTAGTTATTGTCCTGGTTGTTCTGGTTCTTGCTCTGGTTGTTGTTCTGGTTCTTGCTCTGATTGTTGTTCTGGTTCTTGTTCTGGTTGTTGTTCTGATTCTGGTTCTGGCTGTTCTTGCAGTTCTCAGAATTGTTGGCGTTGTTGTACTTATTGTTGTCCATTTCTTTCCTCACATCCTGCCGCCTTCTGCGGCGCTTCTGCCGGAATCCCCTTCTCCCTGCGATTCCGGGAAACGTGGGTTGCGCGGTTCCGGGAAGCGTAAGTCTCAGGCGGTTCCGTATTTTCAGTTACAGCAGTAGTATGAGAGGATTTCTGAAAAAATATGCATGTGATTTCCAATTTTTTAATTCAGCCAGTCCCGGAACACCTTTACCAGGAAAAGCACGCCCAAAATGGGCAGCAATATGGGCAGAAGGGCCGTGATCACGGAGAATATGGCGCTCAGGATCAATACCACCACCAGCAGCGCCAGAATCAGCCACGCCCATAGGGGAACCCTGGCAAGCAGGCTGACCCTGCCCCGGCCCAGGGGCCCCTGGGGCTGGGCCTCCCGGCCGGACCATCCGCTGTCCTCCCCGTATTCGGCGTATTCCGTGTACTGCCCGGTCCGGCTGCCCTCAGACCACGCGCCCGCCTCTCCACGCCCGGATGACCGTCTGCTGCCGCCTCCGGTCTCCACGATGGTCCGGGCAATGAGCCGCGGGTCTCCCAGCTCCGAGAGCACCTCCCCCTCCTCCCTTCCTTTCCGGGTCTCGGTATTGATGTAATCCTCGTAGTATTCCAGGTTCTCCGTAAGCTGCGCAGAGGTCACCCTGCCGCCAAGCGCCAGGCGCAGCGACTCTAAAAATTCTCTTTTCGTCATGTTCCTACCATTTCTTTCTGGGGCAGATGTTCTTCGCCACCACCGCCCGAAGCTCCACATAGCAGCCGCAGATACGGCACATCCCCTCCAGCAGAAGGTCGCACTCCTTGCAGACCGCCAGCCTTTCCTCGTACAGCGCCTCGTCCGCTTTGATGTCCGGATCCAGGTTCGCGATGTACTCCCGCAGGGAGCGGAAGTATTCTTCCTTTCCTACCATGTCCCTGGTGAGGCACTTTCTGCAATAACGCTGGTTCCCGGTCTTCTGTTCCATAACTGCTCCATGTCTGCTCCTATGTTTCCACCGACTTATGACATTATACTTTCTTTATTGCATAAAATCAATATTCCGGGGCGGGTTTTTTCAAAAGTTTCCCAGCGGAAAGCTATAGGATTTTCCCGCTGTCCATCTCGCATACCGTATCGCATAGCGTAGAAATATCCAGGGGATTGTGCGAAGACAGTAATATAGTTACCCCCTGTTCCTTTAACGTGGCGAATAATCGGCGCATATCTTCCACCCCTCTGTTATCCAGCCCATTCATGGGTTCATCCAGGATCAGGAGTCTGGGATTCTCCATAATGGCCTGCGCGATGCCCAGCCGCTGCCTCATGCCCAGCGAATATTTTCCGACATGCTTTTTTGATTTTCCGTCTAGGCCCACCAGATTCATGCAGGAACAGACATCAACGTCTTTTCTGCCTCTCAGGCCCAAAAGCCATTTCAGGTTATTGCTGCCGCTTTCCGTGGTGATGAATCCGGGCGTCTCGATCATCATGCCGGTATCGGGCGCAAAATCCACATCTTTTCCGATGGTTTTTCCAAAAACCCGGACGCTTCCCGAAGTGGGCTTTAAGAATCCCAGGATGCATTTCATGAAAACCGTCTTCCCGGACCCGTTGCGCCCTATGATGCCATGGATCTTTCCCGTCTCAAATGATACATTGATGTCTGTCAATACATTCTCCTTGCCAAAGGATTTTGAGAGCGCCTTTACTTCTATTGCATTAATCATGAGAGCCTCCTAAAAAGATTCGTTCCGTTTTTTTCACGCTGAACCAGGAGCCGAGCAGCAATCCGAGATTGATGATTCCGAAGACCATGTGCGATTGCAGAATGCTGGGAAAGTTTCCGTATCCGAATCTGTGCATCGCATAGGTGGCATGATTCAGGGGCGAAATCCACGCCACGATCACATTTGCCACATATCTTACCTCCTCCGGCACATGAAGCAGAGCTGTCAGCTTATCCGGGTTCAGCAAATAGGCGTACAGGCTGACAACGATCACCGCGACGATACCTGCTTTTTTTCCGGATATCAGTGAAAAAATAAGGTTGAGCAGCGTCAAAAACAAAATATATTGTGCCATCAGGAAAAATATCGTTGCGGCGCAATCATATGGCGTTGTCAATTTTATTGTTTTCCTTACGACTGTAAGCGCCACCTCGAAATTTTCCGGCGCAAAGCTGAGGGTCGTGGCCGTGTCGCTCCATTGGTTGCCCCAGACCACATTGCTGCCACCCAGGGCGAGAAGCATGGACGAGCCCAAAAGGAACATGGTATAGGCAAGGCTTATGAGGACAGACATCAGCACCTGTCCCAGAAGCCAATCTGCCTTGCCTTTCCTGAAAATCAGATAACAGGCAGGCGTATCCAATCGCGGGATCTGAAAAAGGAACAGCAATATTGCCAGCGAGACGAACAGGATGCTGTCGGAATCCGCAAAGCACCATATGAACAGCTCAAAGATTTGGATATCGGTATGGAACAGCACCGAGCACTCCATGATTCGCTGCATCAGAAAATAGCATAGGCAGAACCCTAACAGAAAGCCGCAGAAAATGCGCGGATTTTTCCGCATGCTGTATAAATTCCATTGGGTGCAGCTACAGATCCGATCCGCCTTACACATAGTTTCGTACCTCCCATGTCGTCAACAGCAGGGAAATCGCCGTCAGCAATAAAAAAGACAGAATCGAAAAAGGTATCGCAATTCCCTCAGCGGATAACCACATCATCGGATCCATATATGTGGCGTCAAAGAAAAAGCGCCAGCGAAACATGGAAAGCGCAAAAACAAATACAACGGGAATCGCATACGCGGATACAATGTCTTTTGTCAAAAGCGCGCTGATGTTTCCCGACATGGCAAAGCAGGACGCAACCAGCAGCCGCTGTGCCACAAGAGGCGCCGGAGCCAGGACAGGGAAGCCTGCAGCCCATGATATGATACCACCAAATAACATGACTCCCGCAAATTGCGATAACAGGGCAGACAGAAGGATTGCCGTAATCTTGCTGAGCACATAGCGTCCATATCCGCAGTAAAAAACCGCGTATCTTGCCGCGCCGGTGCTCATTTCCTTACATACGCTGGCAGAACAGGGCAGGACCGAGAGCAGCGGAAGCGATAGAAGGTTTCCCTTTCCGCTTAAAATCTCCGTCATCAGGCGGACGATTTCCTCTTTTTCACTGTATCGCAGCAGATTCACATCCGCACCCAGATCAAGCCAGAGCAGGAACGCCGTAAACGCGCCGGAAAGATAGAACCATTTATTTCTCCATAGCCGGATGCTGTCCGAAAAGATTGCCTTCATATTCAGTACCCCATATCGCGGTCTATGACGGTTCCGTCTATCGCGTTGATCGTAAATACAGGAGTGTCAAAGGTATCCGGATAGAACGTGGCGTTTTCATAAAGAGGCCAATGTCCCCCGTAAAAATCCCACACCGGAAGATAGCGGTAGCCCCCAATGCTCTCCGACTGCTTCACCGCCATATAGCCAAAACGGATTTCTCTGATATCCATCACATTCTCTACTAAGTTGTCGTAAATTTCCAGGTGCTTGATGCTTAGCATAGATACCTTTTCAAAGATATCTATGATCTCCTGAAAGGAGAGCAATGCGACATTTTCCGCCACGACCTCGGCTTTTTGCGTGGGGTCGGAATATCCGAGCCAGCAGACTCCGGCATCATTTACAGTAAACCAGAGCCTTTCCGTTCCCGCCGTATAGCCGGAGCCGTCGCCGACGCCACGGGCAATATCGGCATTTACCGGAATCCCATTGATTTCACGAGTATATTTGAAGGCATAGTACCGCGGACTATTTTCAAGCCCCTCTCCATATGCCATCTGTCCATACTGGAAAAGGGTGAAATCAGGCGAAAGGAATTCCGCCTCCGCATCGGCAAAATGAATCGCTTCTTCCAGGCTTATCGTGCAGCCGTCTGCCATGTTCTGTTCATTTAGCGGCACTATGATGCTGATTTCCGGATTTCCAGGGCTATTGGTATATGTCAAAGCAGGCGTATATGCAATTTCCCCTGTTTTTTCGTCAAGCCAGAAGCTGACATCTATTTCCCGGTATGCGCCTCCCTGGTCGAATTCCTCCCTATTGTTGAGCAACATGGAATAAGATTGGATTCCAATCGAATCTTCGCCCAAAGCCTCTTTTGTAAAGCCCTGACCAGAATATGCTTTACCGGTCATCGCATCGTACCATTCAAAATCACCCGTATGCTGCTTAATAAATGCGCGGATTTCTTCTTCTGAGAATGTAACCGGAATGGCTTCTATGACATCTGCTCCGTAGACCTCGGGAACGATGATATCCGCATCCACCACGACCTTGCTTTTACCGGACTCCGATACGTTTTCAAAGGTATAACGATCCGGCACCCCCATGCTTTCCGCAATCAATGTATCTCCGTAGGAGCTCTTCGAGGGAGATTCCGCCCCCTTCTCTTTGCCGCACCCGCTTAGGACAGCCAAAAGCAGCATTGTGACGCCAAGTACCTTTTTCCTCATCCTTATACCCCCATTCTTTACAACTTATCACTTCCCATATATATAAACGGCATTTAATTCTTGCCAGTCGCATAGCACAGCCAGTCATGCCGTTTATCCGGTTTTTGGGCAAGATTTAATCGCTACATATATAGAATAACAACTTGAGCGGACCAAAGTCCTACTCAAGTTGTATGTAAAGTGTCATCAAGTTGTAATTATCAGCGGCATGGTCTGGGCCATCGCGCTTGCAGTCACTGTAGTGCCCTGCCCGGGTTCACTGGATATGGAGAGCGTCCCTCCGTGCTGTTCACATATTTTCCGACAGATGGCAAGCCCCAGGCCAGCGCCTCCCCTTTTTCTGGAACGCGCCTTGTCCACTCTGTAAAAGGGTTCCATGATGAGCGGAATCTGTTCCGGGGCAATGCCGCATCCTCTGTCTGAGACGATGAAACGAACTAGATTTTCGCTTTCTGTAATCAGGACTCTGACCTGTGGATTGTCGTCGGAGGCCCTCAACCCATTCTCCACTAAATTCAATAGCATGCTGAGGAGCAATGCTTTATCACCATATATGCTCTGGACTTCACAGGCAATTTCAACCTGTGGCGGGACAAATGCTTTCAGCTCAATCACGAATTCAGATGCATCAAAGTTCGTTTTCTCTATCTGTCCGGGTTCGGATAATCCGACAAGCTCCATCATTTTCTGCGCAAGGCGCTCCGTATGCTTTCCGGCGTCATATATTTTCTTCGCGCAATCCTCTCTCTGCGCGTCGCTCAGGGGCATGCGCATCAGGCTGTCCGCATATCCGATGATGGCCGTCATGGGCGTTTTCATTTCATGGGATAAGGCTCCCAGCAGAAGCTGTCTTTTCTGCAGCTCCATATCGAGATGTGTTATTTTCTCTTCAATGGATTCTGACATTTTGTCAAAAGCAGCCGATAAGATGCCGATCTCATCATTGCTTTCATGATTCGTCCGTAAATGGTAATCGCCCTTTGAGATTGATATGGCGTTTTGCGTCAGTTTCTCTATCGGCGACAGGACATGCCGTACCAGCAATACCGTAATCATTACCGTGATGATACAGCCGAACAGAAGCACGATGACGCATGAAATACGCAATCCGTGAATTTTATTTTCCGTTTCGCTTACGTTCATGCTGATATAGCCTTCAAAAACCTGATCCGAAAGCCGGAACGGGCAGTAGCCCACGAGCACCGTATCTTTCCCGGCGCGGACGCGCTTTATGATGACATCTGCTTCCCCCTGCGCAGGAGGAGCGCCTTCCTTAAATACCGTGTATGGATCATAGGGCGACATATCATACAGATACTTTCCATCGAAGACAAGGGAATAATAAATATCTTCTGTCCCTATCAGACGCGAATACGTGGAGAAATAATATGCCGCCACGCTCTGCAGGGTGGTATTCTGCATGTCCACGCCCGCTGTACTGCTTGCGGAAGCTACATTTGAGCAATAGATGGCAAGCAGTTTTTCCGCATTCTCTTCATCCGCATCCCGCAGAGATTTTTCCTGTATCCGCAAAATAATGAGGAAGCCTCCGCTCATCACCGATACCACTACAGCGATGCAGATGGCAATTATTTTTCCTCTCAAACGCATTTATCTGACCTCTAATTTGTAGCCGACCCGATGCACGGTTACGATTTTCTCACTCCAGTTCAATTTTTTGCGCAATATCGCGATGTGGTTATCGACTGTACGCGTCTCGCCGAAATACCGATCCCCCCATACCTCCTGGAGCAGCTGCTCCCTTGAGAATACCATGTTGGGGTGCCTTACGAGCATAAGCAGAAGAGAATATTCCATGGGCTTCAATTCTACCGGATTTCCGTCCAGCAAGACCATATGCTCCTTTTCATGAATCGCGACATTGTCCATCCGGTAGACATTTTGGCTGCACTCATTGCGCTTCAGCACTTTTTCCACCCGCACCAACAGCTCAAGCACTTCAAAAGGTTTCGTAAGGTAATCCTCGGCCCCAATCCTCAATCCCTTTACTTTGCTCTGAATGTCGGTTTTTGCCGAGAGATAGATCACCGGAATGCCCTTTGTGCTCATGTGTTCATATAATACAAAGCCGTCTATCTCCGGAAGCATGATGTCAAGTATGGCCAAATCATAGGAGCTCCCATGGATCATCTGCACCGCCTGTTTTCCGTCCTCAGCCGCATCGCAATGATATCCCGCGACGGAAAGGTTCATACATAATAAATCAGATATTGATTTATCGTCTTCGACTATTAAGATCCGATATGTTTTTTCATTCATTATTCCATCGCTTCCTTGCATGATATGGCTCGACTGCGGGTCAGACAGAATCTGCAGGGTCTGATTGGAGAGGGCCGATCAGGTACGCTATCTTTTGATAATATGTTTCCTTACTCATTTCATGGCCTAGCTTGTAATCAATTAGCATTTCCTTCAAGGGCAGTTTTTCAATGATTGTTCTGCTGCGCTCTTTACTCATAAAATGAATATATGCATACATCCAGCCTGCCCAATATAACTGCATATGCTTATATTCAGGCTGTCTGCCTTTTAATCGGAACATCTCTATATCATAGTTGTTATCTACCTGTATGAAGTCCCTGACTGTATCATATGCCGCCTGCGACAGCAGCGTCGGGTGTCCCACTTCCATCAGCGCCCGGCAGTCCGATTTCATGAACGCTTCTATGAACTTTTCCTTATCCAAGACAATCTTGTCATCTTCCAGGATTTCTTTACAGTATATATCGCAGTACTCAAAGAAATATCCCATATTTTCCATATCCTTGCTTAGCCAAAATTCATCGTAGCAGGTGAAATCTTCCAAGCCATCCAATACCGCTCTCATGCCCACTCCTATATATACTGCACACCGGTTAAATTTGCAGTACAACCCGACTGCAGACCGCCAGCCAAGTACTTTCCCGGGGACACCACTGTAAATCCTGGCGGTCTACAGTATAAAATCATAGATTGTCTGTCTTCCCGCTCTGCTTCCCTGATTGGTGCGCAATGACCTATAGGTATCACGCGCGCTTTTATCTCTTTTTACAAAGTACCCTCTGTACTTCTCCGGCACTTCCTCTACCGCTGTTTTCTTTAAGCTTTGAAATGCCTTCTCACTTTTCAGAAAGACCTGTATTCCTAATTCCCCTGTCCGCAATGCCTTTTCCAGTGTGTCTTTGTAAATCGTGCCGGATACAAATGCTTCAGCATATGCAAAATAACTGTCATTTGCCCTGTATCCTATGATGATATCGTAGCCGCTTGTGTCTAATTTGTATCTATCGAGAAGTATCCTTATATTGTCTTGTACCACTTCCTTGTCCTGGATATTCAGCTTTCTATTGTATACTAGCTCTGCAATCCAGTGTATACTGTCCAGTTCTGTCAGATTCAGTATCTTTAAGCTTTCTGCATTCAGTTCAAAGGTGTGTACATAGCTTTTTGCCGGAGGTATAAGTCCCCCATGCCCATTCTTTGGCCAATTCCATGCTTGGCGTGGCATAAAATCCTTTTCCGTAATCGTTGTCCGGATTGCCCGACCCAAATTTAGGTGTCAGATTCTCAGTCTTGTTTCCATGATATACGGTCATGATCTGATTGCTTAACAATTTTTTCACTGACTGTATCTCAGAATGCTCTATTGCATTCGGCCTGTCCTTATACATGATTTCTGACAATCTTATTTCCTCCTGCCAAAGGATACCCCTTACCCAGGGCTTCCCCGCCGCCTCAACCAAAATATGCGTATACGCATCCATAAAGCATGCGCATACGCATATCACAGCGTGCGTTAGAGGATTCGAACCCCCGACCTTTTGGTCCGTAGCAAAGGAATTATCAGGTATTGCTATTATAATACCATTGTTCCGTTTTGTCACCTTTATTTTTTATTATTTATATCATCTATAGCTTGTTCAATAAACTTGAGTGCGCTATTCATATATATTCTCACTTCTGTTATATCCGATTCGTTAAATCCATAATTTAGTGCCTTTTCAGCTGATTTTAGTTTCTCTCTTATTCTTATATAATCTGGCTCTGCTGTTACTAATACCGTTTTCTGAAATGGTTTTATTTCAAATACTTCATCAGCTGACATTTCTAAATACTTAATGATTTTTACTACTTTATCCATAGACGGTACAGAACCGCTTTTCCAATTTGCAATAGTTTGTTTTCCTACCCCCGCATTTTGGCATAAAGTAGTTAATGCAATATTTCGCTTCTGTGCTTCTGAAACAATCTTTTCTAAATATATATCCATATTTTCTCCTTTAATTTAAATTTATACTTGACACCTTTGTTTTCCTGTTGTATAATCTAAATATAGATTTTCAATTTGTTCTTGATATTATATTTATACTTCAATTATAACATTATAATTAATATGATTCAAGTATAATCGTATGTACTTTATGCTATATTGGGAGAATTTTATTATGGATAAAAAATACTTCGAACCAGTGTTTTCCATCTATATTGATAAGAAGACCCTGAAAGCCCAACAAGTGGAATACTATGGTCAATGCATGAGACGTTTAGCCGCTCAAAATGTGACTGCCGAACCACTTGTTGTTGATATAGATTCCAAAGAGACATTCAGAGTTGTTGAAAAGACTATAAAGGTTCTCGAACCTGTTGAAAAGTAACAGCACTCTGTTTTGTTTAATATCATTTAAAAGGGGGTGTCAAATACATATTACGCTATTGTAACCGATAACAAAAAAATGAAGCGTTCGAAACAGAATAAAGACCATGAGAGCCAATGAGTCGATGGAAAAAGAAAAATGAACGCAAAATAAAAAAAGAAAGGTTGGTAAAAAAATGTCAGGTATTGTACAGCGTTGTTTGGTTTCATATGTGGAGCACCTTGCGGGAATCAGTAAGGCGAATCAGCCCTATGATTATGTAAAAATCTGTTATGTACGTCTGGATGCCCTTGCTTCTTCTGTTTCCCCTGATGGCAAAAGACGTGGCATTAAGTTTAAGGATGAAAGCTTGGATTCCGGTTTGTATCTGCAAGTTCCGGAAGCCCCGGCTATCTATGATATAGCTTTTGATTATGTGCAAGTTCGTGGAGAGGAAAAGCTTTTGCCTGTTTCGTTCACCTATGTAAGTTCGTTTTTTGACTATTTCAACGGAAAGAAAGAAAAGGCATAATGCGGTGCATGTACTCACCGTGAGTAAATCCAAATCAATGGAGTAGAGATAATGTTAAAAACGAGAAGAATCATTTTGTTTAGTGCAAAGCTTATAAATCTATCAGATATTTTCGCCTACACGGAAGAGAATTATTTAGAGGGCGTTGAGTTGGCAGATGGAAGAATGTTGTATAGCTTTGATTTCTGGGATGATGCCGCCTACTATAAACCACTCATTGCGATTACATACTGTGAAGCGGGCGTTTTAGTTCCTTGTTATGACGCAGAAAAATCGACATATGGCAGACGGCTTTGCTATGGTTTTCTCCCATATGAATTGCATGGTTGCATTACTGCCATTCCGGGGATTTACGATATTTCATATGAACTGTGTCTTTCTTCTGGCAAGAATATCCAATCCCTGATATCGTTGAAGCCTGTTGCATTACGCTTTATCTCCCCCATTGTCAAGTCTTGTTTTGAATGACAGGATTTACTCACCGTGAGTACGGAATACAGAGAGGTGGTATATGGCAGACATAACCCAAAGAGTAATCATGTTGTATGCGAAAGCTTCCCCCTATAAAGCGGGTGACTTGAAGTTTTTGCTCCCGGAAATCCAGTTTATATATGGCGATAGCCTGATCCCGACTTACTACGATGATATTGACACCCTCTCTTCTAACTATGGATGCAATGTCTCGACTCTTGCCACGTTGCCGAATGGGTGGCGAAAGAAACTCGTAGAAGTCCCCGGTCTTTATGACTTCGATTTTGAGTTCATGTGTGACGGAAGCAATATTGTAGGCATGAAGCTGACCGATTTGCGCTATGTAGCGCCTATCACCTCGGCTCTCACCGAATGCAAGCCGTCCTCACCGTGAGTAAACCTTGCAGAAAGTTCTGGTGCAGACTATGGGTACTGGCAATAAATCCCCCCGGTGCGGGGAAATCCTGAAAATTGCAATACTGCTACTGTCGGCGTTTGCCCTGTTCCTGTTTTATGCGCATACGGCACTGGCGGCAGAGATAGAGACTCCCCCGGACTCCGACACTGTGGGAGAACCAGAAGCAGTAGAACCCCCGGAAGATTCCGGCGATGGTTCTGGAGATACTGGCGGCTCTGATAACGCTG
>OFGG01001684.1_pt1 | contig 13630 bp, 7 predicted proteins | sample 1521701 | NCBI WGS metagenome assembly OFGG01 (sample SAMEA3504081, study PRJEB24116) | mouse gut metagenome | biome: mouse gut; feature: mouse-associated habitat; material: faeces | place: Denmark | collected 2011
AACGGATCGGCCATTTGACCAACTAAAGTACCGGTATCCAAGACAACCTGCATCCTCTCCATACGAGCTGTCATTTCTGCCATCTCACTCCTCAAAGAACGAAGTTCCTGAACAACGCCATCGTTATCAACGGTGACTGTCATTCCATCCTTGTCCAAAGTAGAGTTAAATGCCAGACTGGTTTGCCCAGCAAGCGCAAGTGTTCTTGTGTACCCAAGCAGACTATTGAGTTCGCCTGCTCCTCTGGCCACATCGGTAAAGTCCAGAACTGGCCGGATAGTCGGCTGCATATCGAACTCACCGTTGACCAAATCAGAAACCTTAGAGATCGCATTGGAAAGGCCGTCAGTAGCGTATCCCGCCACATTAGCGGCAGCATCGTAGGACTTGTTAGCATAATCGGTTAGACCTTTCACAAAGCCAAGCCCTGTATAGTTGCCCAGCTCCTGGAACACCCTGGAGGGCGAGTTAATGTCGAGCGTATCTTTCACAGCCTGGACGCCCTCTAATGCCATCTGAGTCAAAGCATCCAAGAAATTGGGCTTTTCCTCTTCGACACCAGCTTTGATACCAGTCACAATTTGCTTTCCGGTCTCATCCCATCCGGCTTCCTTAAGGATCGCTTGAGCGGTATCAACCATCTCCTGCGTTTCCTTTTCAGTATCCTTCTTGATAAGACCGACCTTTTCGCCAAAGGCTTGACGAAGCTCTTCCAGTTCCCGATTGGCATCAATCGTAACTTGGTTCATCTTGGTCTGCCAGGTAGCACGATAATCGTCCAGCTCTCGCTCAGCATCAACTCGAAGTTGGGCAATGCTGTTCTGAGTCTCAATTCGGAGACCTTCTAACTCACCGACGGCCTGTTCACGAGCCTGAGCATGTTTGATGGACCAGAGCGCAGCATACTTCTCCAACTCGGAATCGCTCATGGAGTTAAGGGCTTTAATCTGCGCGATTGCAGACGGCCCCATCTCCTGAAGTTCGCCGACTAACTCAGAACTCAAACCTCTCACCGAAAGACTGCCCAAAATATCCTGCCACTCGCCAAACTCCTGAACCTGATCGGTCAGGTTTTTCATCAGCGTTTCGCCACTGACCTCTTCCCGTTCCTTAACCTCATCAAAGAGGCCATAGGACTGGTAAAGGCTATTAGTGCGAGATTCCAGAGAACTTTGATACTTGTCATTCAACGATTGAATGTCGGATGCCAGCTTCTCATTGACAGACTTGACCTTGTTGGCATATTCCTCTTCGAGATCCAAGCGTTTCTGATTTGCCTCGGCCTGGACACTCTGAACATCGGAAATGTACTGCTTCTGAGCTTCATAGATCTCCTGTTCAAGACGATATACCTCACGATCCATCTTCTTGCGCTCATCGGTGCCCTTTGCATACCGACTCTGTACCCGCTTATAGGCAGCGAGTTCGTCGGAAAGGCTCATGCGGTTGTAATACTTCTCCTCCTCGATCCAGTCCATGGAGTGTTGATAGGACTCATCCATAAGCTGTTTACGAAGAGTGTAGACCTCACGGTCAATCTTTTTACGTTCCTCACTGCCTTCCAGATAACGCTGTTGCATCCGCTCATACGCTTCGAGTTCTTCCTGCGTGCTGAGCCGGTTGTAATACTTCTCCTCCTCGATCCAGTCGATAGATGCCTGATAGGTGGCCGCGACAAGCTCATTTTGAATTCTGTAGACCTCACGGTCAATCTTGATGCGCTCTTCGCTTCCAGCCTTGTACTGCTTCTGTAGATTCTCATAGCCAGCCAGTTCGTCCTTCAGACTAAGCTCGCCATAATACTTCTTTTCCTCGGCCCACTCCTGGAATGCCTTGATTCCTTTGGAACTAACCTTAAGGACTTCGTCGATCATCTTGGAGGTAGCCTGAGAAGCAGGGACAATGCTGTTCTTGGCACCAATGGCCAGACCTTCACCCATGTTTTCACCCAGATGGATGAACTCACGAGAAGGCGAATGACTGTCCAATGCCTTCTTTGCAGCATTCAGGGCTGCCAGGCCCAAACTTTTACCAGCAGCAGTAGCGCTGCTCAACTTGGAACTGATGCCATTGACAAAGCCTTGACCAGCATTCTTACCGGCTGTCTCGAACTGAGGTTTCAGACTATTAAGGGTGCTAACTGCTCCAGCAAAAGCTGCTTGCGTCGCACTCTTGACAGACGGTCCACTGTTTCGGATGGTGGTGGCAACCCCCTTCATCAATGTCGTCACGGAATTGTTGATTTCGGTGGCCTTCTTCGTTACGACGTCGGCCAACGATTTCATCACAGACTCCATACCCGGCGTTGTGAGGGTTTTACCATTTGAGATAGAGGCGCTCACAGAGTTCAGCATACCCTGAACCGCTTTGTTGACTTCTGTAGTCGAATTAGAGAACGCTGAGGTAAACTCAGAAATTCCGGTATTCGCCATAGCCTTCAATGCGTTTCCGAATGAGGTGAACCCGCTCGCATCAAGTCCCTTAACTCCCTTGGCCAGATCCACAAGAGACCACACTTGGGTAATAACCCCGGCCAGCTTTGTCAGATCAATACTGGCCACCTTAGCGTAGTAATTACTCATGTCGGCTCCAAACGAAGCAATATCTTTGCCGAAAGAAGCAAGGGTTTGGTCACCGCCGAACCACTTGTCAAAGAGGCTGCTATCAGGAAGCCCAGTAGCAAGATTAGACAAGGCCTGCGCAGCATTAGCAGATGCGGTGACGATCTCGGGTTTTACGTCCTTGATGGCGTTTGCGTAAGCAGAGAGGTCTTTACCGAACTGGACAATTTCGTTACCAAAGGCAGCCAAACTGTTACTTCCAGTAAATACCTCTGCCAGCCCTCCACATTTGGGAAGGGTGTTGGCCAATTCCACAAGAGCCTGTCCAGCAGTTGCCGAATTCATCACAGCTCCAGCATCAATACCAGCAACAGCCGCCCCATAAGAGTTCATGGCTTGGCCAAAGGGAATGAGGGATGCGCCAAAGGCTGCAAGGTCATAACTCCCTGTAAAGAACTCCATGACACCCCCGATTTGCGGAAGTGTAGTCTGAAGTTGTGCGAGAGACTGTGCAGCGATTGCAGATGCAGTGATAGATTCCGTGTTGATTTCTGCGACAGCTTCTCCATAAGATTTCATAGCCGCCCCAAACGGAACGATAGTAGCGGCAAACGTGGCAAGATCATTGCCTCCTGTGAAGAACTCCATCACTCCGCCAACTGCCGGAAGTGTAGTTTGCAGCTGAGCAAGGGATTGTGCTGCGATTGCGGAAGCGGTAATTGCTTCTGCGTTGATGTCAGCGACAGCCTCCCCATAGGATTTCATAGCTGCGCCGAAGGGAATGATACCGGCAGCGAAAGTGCCGAGATCGTTTCCGCCAGTGAAGAACTCCATAACGCCTCCCACATTCGGGAGAACAGACTGGAGCTCAGCCAGAGATTTGGCGGCAGTGGCCGAGGCGGTGATAGCCTCTGCATTGATCCCAGATACGAAATCACCGTATGACTTCATAGCTACTCCGAAAGGAACCAACCCCTCGGAGAATTTGCCAAGATCGTTACCACCGGTAAAGAACTCCATAACCCCACCAACATTAGGAAGAGTCGCTTGGAGTTGAGAAAGTGCCTGAGCTGCCACAGCAGATGCATTGATAGCTTCGGCATCGATACCGGACACTGACTGACCATAAGACTTCATTGCCTCACCGAATGGGATAATTCCTTCTGCAAATGTAGAAAGATCATTGCTTCCGGTGAAGAAGTCGACCAACCCTCCCATATTGGGAAGGGTAGACTGGAGTTGGGCAAGTGCTTGGGCCGCGGTGGTGGAAGCGGCAACTGCCTCTGCGTCGATACCGGTAATAGAATCGGAGTAAGCTTTCATCGCCTCTCCAAATGGAACGATTTGCTCACCAAAGGTTTCAAGGTCGTTGTCTCCTGCGAAGAAACTAACAAGCCCTCCCGTATTTGGAACGGTGTTTGCAAGTTCCACGAGAATTGCTCCTGCTGTAGCAGAATTGGTTACGGCCTCGGCATCCAGACCAGAGACGGTCTGAGAATACTCTTTCATGGCTTTGCCAAAGACAACAATCTGCTCACCAAAGGTCGCAAGGTCGTTATCACCAGTGAAAAATGCAACAGCCCCACCGGTATTCGGAATGGTGTTCGCGAGCTCTACGAGAGACTTACCCGCTATCGCAGAATTCACAACAGCATCAGCATCAAGACCAGCTACAGCGTCAGAGTATTCTTTAATCGCCTTGCCAAACGGAACAAGCTGATCTCCAAAGGTATCCATATCGTTGTTTCCAGTGAAAAAGGAAACTGCGCCACCGGTATTGGGCAAAGTAGCAGCCATTTCGGCCATCGCTTTACCGGCAATCGCGGCATTTTGAACAGCGTCGGAATCCAGTCCCTTGATGCTGTCAGCAAAGTCCATCATGGACTTGCCAAAGCCGGAGAGCTGATTCCCGAACTCTTCCATGTCGTTCTCACCAGCAAAGAATCCGACCACTCCTCCGCTATTGGGCAGAGTTGCGGCCATTTCAGCCAATGTCTTTCCGGCAATAGCGGCTGTACTGACCAAATCTCCATCCAAACCGGAAATAGTGTTGGAGAACTTCATCATGGCTTCGCCAAACGGCACAAGCTGTTCTGCAAAGTCAGACAAAGAAGAACCGCCAGTGAGCCAAGAGGTCAAACCCTCCAGCAAATCGGCGGCAGTAATGAGAATGATTGCTTCGGTAAGTGCCTTGACTCCAGTAAGCATATCCGGGCTGATGCTACCGGCTCCGTCGATGAAGGGCTTAACATTTGTCATGAACGAGGACAGATCCGCCCCGATTTGAGGGAACGAACTGGAGACACCGCTCATGAAACCGCCGACAATCCCCCCAACGAATCTGCCGATAGCATTTCCAACAGTTTGGAGGAACTGACCGCCTTCGCTGATAAGCCACTCAAGGCCAGGGATCTGTGCCAAAGCTCCAATAGCAGCCAGAACAACCGACAGTTCCGTTATTACAACACCCATGCCGAGAACGCCGGCCATAGCTGCCGGAATAAGCCCCGAGACAGCGCCGAGCGCTGCAACTAAAGCCGTAAGCAAACCAACAGCCGCGATCCCCTGAATAAGGGAACTGCTGTCAATATTGCTCAAAGCACTCAGAACGCCGGCGAAGAATGCGCCGACAACATCCATTGCGGCCTGAACGAGTTGGGGAATATTACGAGCGATCCCTTCGAGTACCTCGATCAGGAACTGCATCACAGAATCTACGATCTGAGGAGTGTAAGCGACCAAAGACGCCAATACGCCGGTCACTAACTGAAGCGCGCCGTCGGCAATAGCGGGAACGCACTGAACCAGAACGTCGACCAAAGTCAAAACAATGGCCTTCACAGCCTCACCGATGGCCGGAGCTCCGCTTGAAATAGCACCGCAGAATGCTACGATGGCCTCACCGATTTTCTCGGCAATAGCCGGGATGAGCCCCGCAAATCCGAGAACAATAGCAGAAAGCCCGCCAACAATGAGAGTTCCACTTGAGGCGAACGCGGCTGCCAATGACGTTAAGCCTACTGCAATAGAAGTCAGTCCCGTGCCAATCAGTGTAAGACCAGCTCCGATAGCAACAGAACCAACTCCGAGCAAGGCCAATGCTCCCGAAATGGCGAGGATGGATGGAGCCAATGGGCCAAGAACGGCTCCGGCGACGCCCATAACGGTGAAAGCCCCCGCAATCGTGATGAGACCTTTTGCAATAGATTCCCAGCTCATGTTGCCAAGAATCACAAGGACCGGAGTCAGGACGGTCAAAGCTCCAGCAGCCACAAGCAATGCGGCAGAACCAGCAAGCGTTCCATTCATTACATTCAGACCGATAGCCAGTTCCGCAAGGGCCCCACCCATGGCTACAAGACCTTTTGCAATGGACTCCCAGCTCATGTTGCCCATCGAGGAAAGAGCACTGGCCACGATCTTGAGAGCTGCACCAACAATGACCAGACCGCTTCCGACACTGACCATATTCTTGGGCATCAGGTTTACGGCAATCGCTACTTCCGCAAGAGCTCCGCCCATGGCCACAAGACCCTTAGCGATCTCCGAACCGCTCATACTGCCAAAGTCAGACATAGCAGATGCGAATATCTTCATGGCAGCGGCAATCTCGATCAAGGCGAGGCCTGTCGAGATAACGTGCTTCGCGTCACCGGTCAGCTTAGTAAATGCTGTGATCTCCAGCAGGAGCGCAGCAATAGAAGTAAGACCTTTGGTGATTTCGCCCCATGACATAGAGCCGAAATCTTTACAGGCAGAGGCGAGGACCTTGATTGCCGAGGAGAGAATAACGATGCCGGTTGCAGTCAAAACAGCCTTTCCGTTAAACTTTGCATTGTTCAGAAAGACTTCGACTTCAGCCAGAAGAACCCCGACACCGACAAGTCCCTTCGCCATATCGTCCCAATCCATCTCTCCAAGGCTCTTTACAGCAGAAGAGAGTATTTTGATTGCTGCGGCGAATAGAATCATACCTGTCGCAGATTTAGAAGCCTTCTTGTCAAACTTAGCTGTATTGAGGAATAGATCAACCTCAGCCAATAATACGCCAACACCGATTAGCCCTTCGGCTAACTGTTCAGGATTCAATTCGGCGATATTCTTCATAGCCAGACTCAAGACAAGGAGCGCCGCTCCCATCTTTATCATAGCCGAAGCGGTTTTATTGGCAGATTTTCCATCAATGCTCAGCTTATCCAAGACGGCCATGGACGCGATAAGCTCTGCGAACATGGTGCCCATGGCGGCAAGTGAACCAGTAACTTTGTCGGAGTCAATAGACGAAAGTACCAACAAACTCACAGAGAGCACAGCGATAGAGGCTGCTATCTTGCCTAAAGCATCGGACTTCAGCTTGGTCTGCCAGGCCTCTAAACTTCCGCGAACACCGTCCAAAATCTTGGTAACGCCGCCACCGAGTCCTTTCACCAGTCTTAAGGACTGGGTGAATGTGTTTTCCAGTTCCTCTACAGGATCTATGAATTTACGGATCGCGGCTATAATACCACCGGCGGCTAAAGCATTCAGAAAATCGAGGATGCCGTTGAAGTCAGCATTGCTCAGTGTATTGATAAGACCGTCGATTGCTTTTCCGAGTAGTCCTGCAATAGCGCTGGCAACCTCTCGGATAAGAGTACCGATACCAGTCAGGACCTGAACAAATTTGTTTCCGGAAACTGCTCCGTCAATCTTACCCATGGAATCAACGACACCGTCTTTCATGCCGACGATGGCGTCTTTCACCCACTTAGCTCTTGTGCAGATGCCATCAAAGATAGCCTGCAATTTCTCCAGTCCCGGAGCACTCACTTTCTCTTTCAGAGTCCCGAGAAATGCTTCAACAGAAGCTGTTGCTCCGTCGAGGCCGGGGAAACCTAAGCTCTCTCCAATCGCAGCAGCGAACCCGGTCACCACAGTAATGGCGCCTTTTACGACATCGACAATAGACTTAAGCACTTTGTAGAAGACATCGCCCTTCTTTATGCTTTCATCAAGTTTAGCGAGCCATTCTCCAAAAGAACCAGTCAGTCCGAGCACGCCTGTAAGGAGTCCACCAACTGCGGAACCAGCGGGGGTGATAACTCGCCACAAAGCACTAAAGGCCTGCTTCACGATATCGAGTATCGCAAAGAGGCCCTTAAAAGTGTTTCCGATATCTTGTAATGGCTTGTTAATAGCCCCCGTAAATCCATCAGCACCTTCCTCCGCTTGCGTAAAGAAATCTCTTATTCTCTCCGATGCGGAATGTAGTGCTTCGATGAAGGAATAAAGCTGTTCAGATGTAGCAGGCGGAAAAATATCCTGCCATGCACCTTTGATGGTCTGGAACAATCCCTGAACCGCCTTTGCTCCATTCAATAGAGAATCGAATAAAAGTTCGCGGCCACTTTGACGATCCAGCGTGCTTACCAAGGAAGCGAGATTACTGTCAGAGGACTTGGCTTCTTCCGAAAGAGCCCGAAGAGCCTCGATTTGCTCTTGGGTGTATCCGATGTTCTGCAACTGCTCATCCGAAAGCTCAGAGATACTCACCTGAGTTCCAGCGGCCTTGCTGACCAGATTATCCAAGGTATCAGAGAGGATGTCGGTAGTGAGCCAGCCTTTAGAAAGAGCGGCGTCAAAGGAACCGGCTTCCTCGATTATCTTGTCCAGTCCTTCAACAGAACTCTCAGCAGTTTCGCGAAGGGTGTCTCGAAACGAATCAACGGAGATGCCTGTTTCATTGACTCGATTTTTGATCTGCCCCCAACTCGACATCAACGCACCTTCCAAAAGGGCGTTTCTCGCTTCGGCGGAACCATCGATGATACTGCTGAAGAATTCGGAGAATGTGCGAAGAGTAGCTTTTGCTTCTTCGTAGTCGCCTGCGACCAACTGCCAAGTCTCGGCCCAGCCAGATTGAGCACTCTCTTTAAGAGTATCCAAAAGCTGAGTCCAAGTTTTTACATCTTGGGCTGCCGCGGAGGCTTTCTTACCAATCTCTGTGGTCTCGTCGGCATAGTCCTTCAAAGTTTCAGTCAAGACTTCCGTGGTCATCCACTGCTCCTGAAGACTGTCGTTGAACAAATGAGTCGCGTCGATGACAGTCCCCTTCGCCAAAGTCTTATACATGCCATCAGCAGTCTTTGTTAATGTACCAGCAGCAACAGCAGACTCCAAAAGTTGCGTCTTGAACTCCACCGTGGCCATATTGGCGTTCTCAATGGATTTCCAGTCAATCAGCTTAACGTAGCCAGCCGACAATGCCTGAGCGAAGTTATACATTGCCCGGGATGCTTCGTTAGCATTTGCACCGGATACAGCAGCCACATTGCTGACGCCCTGAATTGCGGCAACAGCATCGTCCAATTTAACACCGGCATTAGTAAACTTACCGATGTTCGTGGTCATGTCAGAGAAGGAATAGATAGTACGGTCTGAATATCTGTTCAGCTCGTTCAGCTTCTGGTTGACCTTGTCCAGACTTTCACCGGTACTCGCCATGATGGTCTGGATAGAACCCATCTTAAGCTCGTACTCATTGAAACCCGTAGAAACCGGCTCAATAGTTAGGGAGGAGAGAAGACGCTTACCAGCATTCACCGCAGAATTGGTGATGTTGGAGAGAGCAGTCATAGCTACGACTTCAAATGCCGAGAATTTTGCTTGCACAGTCTCGACAGAACGCCCGATTGCGGACATATCGCATCTTTTAGCAGCCGTACTGAGTTGGTCAAAGCCTTTAGCAGCTCCGTCCAGGTCTAAACCTTTCTTAAGCTTTTCCAAAGTTGACAAACTCGTTTGAACACCAGATTCAAACTGCTTGTTGTCAAATCGCATTTCTACGACTCTCTCGTCGATTGTCCTGCTCATAACCGTTCAACCTCCTTCCATGCGTCATTTGCAATTTGGTCAAAAATAGGCTGGATAGCGGGGTTGATGTAATCGCGCCCTTCTACCCAGCCGCCTGTCCCTGTGGCGTGTCCATATTGCAGAATGATAGCAATAGGAACTCCATTTTGAATGTTAGAGTTGCGGAATGAAATCGTCGCCGTCCCATTCTTGTTTGTAATCTCGTAAGACCACGAACTCGCCGTCAATCCGGAATCAACAGGCGTCGCAGACGCAAGGGCGGCCACTCCAGCTCGGCCGTACTTATCAAGATCGCCGAGGTGAACAGCTTCTTTGGCTCTCTCCAAAAATCGGGTCAGCTTGGAGAAGTCGCCCTTTTGTCTGAATGTAATCATGTGCCCTCCTGTTACAGCTTTTTGCAGAAGTCCAAAGAAACCCAGCCAACGCCGGATTTCAACTTGCCCCACTTTGTCGCGCCCTCGCCCGTAGCCTCAGACACGATAGTGTAGACACCGGGGGCAATAGCCTTCTGAACGATAGCCGTGTTGGTGCCCGGGCCTTTCCGAATGCGAAGATCCGTAGCGGTGATACGAACCTTATACGGAACCTTGCTCTCGGAAATAGCAGGGGTTGAAGGAGCGGAGCTGACGCCCAATTTGGCGTTCACCTTGGCGGCGATGTCGCCCAGGCACTCGTAGATGTAGTCGCCGGGACAGGCTTTATTGGCGAACCAGCGGTGAACCGTAAGATTCTGCTGAGCCACCTTACCAACCAGCTTCTTATCACCTTTCCACAGAAGCTGTTTGATGCCGTTTCGTCGGCAGATGTCGGCGCACAGCTCAATCAAGGCCGCCATAGCCTTATCAGTGATAGTGTAGGGATGCTTGGTATCGCTGGCCACCTCGATGGTCACGGCCTGATAGTCGTTGGACGAACCGGAGATGCCGTTTACCCGGATGGGGTTACCCTTTTTGTCGGCGCCACCTGAGCACCAGGAACGATCCTTCTCCTCGACGCACAGACCAATAGAGCCGTCATACCCAACAACATAGTTGCAGGAGGCTTTCCTGCTGCTGGGCTGGAACACCTCGCACCCGCGCTTCGCAGTTACCTGCCCAACAAAGCAGTGGATGGTGATGGTGTCGATAACGTGGTTTCGATTTGGCGTCCGGTTCGGGGAAATCATCCTGACCGTAGCCAGGGAACTATTGGTGAATCCCATAATGCCGTCTCCTTTCTTTGCATACTTGTCGAAATACTTCTGGCCATATTCAGCCCGCTGCTTCTGCCTTGCCTCGCTCTGGTCCGCGGGACGCTCGAACTGGAGGAGAACGATGTCGGATGCCTCTCGGACGCTGACAGTTGTTCTCAGAATATTCAGCACAGTCTTGTAACCAGCGGAAAGTTCCTGCATCAGAAAACCAAGCTGCATTTCCAGGTCGCCGATACTCTTCCCTGCGGCCTTGGCGTAAGCCAACAGAGCAGCCTTTCGGCTGGGATATGTCCATTGAGCGAGACCATAGCCCGCCCGGTCATTTCCGAAATTGGCATAGGTGCCTCGGTCGACCATCTCGGTATACTCGGCGTCGGCCATCCCCAACTTACCCTCGTAGCTGTTCTGAAGATTGTTCGGGCGAAGCCCACTCTCGGCGTAGAGATTACCCATCAAACCAGCAACGCCGGCATCGGTAAGCCCCTGTGCTTTCAGATACTCCCAAATCGTCTTCTCGGACATAGCATCACCCTCTCGTGTTCCATTTTCTCTTGTTCGCCGCATTGAGTCTCTTGTTGTAGGCGATCTGCTCCGCCCTGGGAATCTTCTGCGGCTTCTGGCTCTTTGCGTTGCAGACGTTGATAAGCGTGAGCAGCCGGTTCAAATGCCACTTCTGGCACTCAAAAGGAATGCCGTGACAAATCATCCAGTAGTAGATGATTTCAGCAGTTACTCTCGGTTCGCTGGCCGTACTCTTCTTCATGTTGTGAAAGGTGGTAGCCGTCATGGAAGCGTCGATATAGGCTTCTACCTCCCGCAAAATCTCCGGAGTAATAGCCCTATAAACAGAGGGGTCCACATTCTGCGTCAGCGTCATACAGCGAACGTAGTCAATGGACTCCTCCATCGTTCTTCTCTTCTTTGACAGAAACGGCTTATGCCATTTCGACTCCCATTTTGAAAGTGAGACCAGCGAATGCTCCAATCGAAGCGTCTGCTCTTTTACAGGGATGAAAGTTTCGACGCCGTCAAACAGCTCGGTTTCAGGAATCGTAATTTCCAGCATTTCCGGTCTCCCTTATAAGGATCAGGCCGGAGACGGCGCGTCAGAACCGCCGGGGAGGGCAGGCGTCTCAGCGTCAGATGCCACATCCTCTTTGGCCGGGATGATGCCGGCGACGAAATCGCTTGCAGCCTTGGCGTTAGTAGCCAGCTCCATGAACAACTGGCTGTACGCCTCCGTCTGAGCGAAAGCATCGCGGACCTCCTGGTTCTTGATGAACCGGCGGCCATCGGGGGACTTCACGCCGTAGGACTTGAGGATGATGTCCTTCATGGTGTCGATGATCTGCCGGCCGTTCTGCGCCTGAACGACACGGTTAATCATGGCGGTGAGGCCGCCGTCCACAGAGAGCTCCAGCTCGGTCACCTCGGCCTGGGTCAGATTGAAGTAGTGGTCCTCGGTGCGGGGATTGCCGTTGTAGTCGACAAACTTAAAGGTTCTTTTCAGCATTGGAAGATTCTCCTTTCAAAAATTAAAGAAAGCGGAGCCCTCGGTGAAGAGAGCCCCGCTTCGCAGGGTACGGATGTTGTGCAGGAAATCAGCCGGCGGGCGGGACTTCCTTGAAGAACTCGATGACCTCCTCGGGCATCGGCAGCCTGGACTCAACAGCGGCACTGTCGCCGGCGGCGTCCTGGCCGTAGATGATGTCCTCAAAGGCGGCCAGCTTGGCCTTGTCGGTCTTGGTGGAGTCGATGGTCATGTGGGCGGTGGCCTTGTAGCCGGGGACGTCCACGGGAGTGGTGGTCAGAGACCAGCTCATGGCGGTGGCCTCGGGGCTGTCATTGACGGTCTGGCGGTTCTTCTCGGAGGGAGACGCCTGGGCCCCGTAAACCAGATGGAGCTTATAGCCGTAGTTCTGGCCGACCACATCGTTGCCGATCAGGGTGCGGTAGGACAGGCCGAACATCTTGCGGTTCTGCTGGCCGATGGTCACGCCCGGGGCGACCTCGGCGGAGCCGTCGCACTCCTCGAACTCGGGGGGATAGGTGTAGGCCTCCACGGTGGTGCCGAAGTCCTCGGCGGACATCAGGTCGAGGTACTTGATGTTGTCGGCCCAGACGGCGTTGGGCTCGCCGCCGGAGGGGGTCTCGTTGACAGCAGACAGACCGTTCCAGGGCACACCCTTGGCATACTTGCCGTTGTTGCCCATGGGGAACAGGACGCCGTGATCCAGGCCAGTCTCAAACAGGCGCTCGCCGATCTGGTCCCATTTCATTCTACTCATTGTCGATTTCCTCCTTTATAAGGTTAGAAGTATAGGGTGAACACGTCATGGTGCAGGTTGTCCGCTGTAAAATGGCGTTCGTGAACGCACATCGGCAGCAGCGCAACCTTTTTGGGCAGGTCACTGTCAGGGTTCCTGTAAATGAGGGTCACCTGATAGCAGTCGTGCAGCAAATAGGGCTGATTGTTGGCGAATGTTGGTTTTATGAGTTTGCGCTCATAAACGATGCAGTCATATTCCATCTCCACATCAGCAGGGGGCTGGAAATAGGCCCGGCATTCATCGCCTTTATCGGGGCAATCGAGAATGCTACACAGATTTTCGTGAAGTTCGATTCTTCTTTCCGTTGTAGACACCCCCAATCGTCAAGATCAGCCTTGGATACTGTACTTCCACTTTGGTCACTTTCCATTTCGTGCCCATGAACCCGACATAGCGCATCCGGTAGAAGTTCTGATAGGCAAATGGATCGGCGACTATGCTGATCTCATTTGCAACATTGATGTTGTCGTTGAGGGTTTCGGCAGATTGAATAAGCCCGGTGTTCCGAAGCAGGTCACCGCTATACATCCGTTCGGTGATCTTTTCCTCGTGAACGCCGGGCGCTGTCTCAACCGTATCAGCATAGCCTACCGGTCCATAAAATTTTGCCATTTTGAACTTTCTCCTTTACGGATTGGAACCGCCGCCGGAAGCGGGCTTCACGGGCTCTTCCAGGGCGATGGCGGACCACAGCC
>OFGG01001691.1_pt1 | contig 13586 bp, 10 predicted proteins | sample 1521701 | NCBI WGS metagenome assembly OFGG01 (sample SAMEA3504081, study PRJEB24116) | mouse gut metagenome | biome: mouse gut; feature: mouse-associated habitat; material: faeces | place: Denmark | collected 2011
CCGCCACAAACGCGTCGTTTAACATCCCGGTACGCCTGCATACCCACCCGACTGCCATGACAAAAAAAATCGGGACGGTCACATGGATGCTGTAGATAAAATGTTCCATGTTATCCTCTTTTTTGATACGTGAGAAAGCGGTATTCCAGATCAAAATACGTCTGCTCCTCGCTCTCCTTCGTAATCTCCCATTCCGGCAGCTCGTCCAGGTTGGGCACATACGTATCCGCTTCATATATATAATCAATCTTTGTGACATACGCGGTATCGCACTGATCCAAAAGCATCCGGTAAATGCTTTCCCCGCCGATCACATAAATATCTTTACTTTCATACTGCTTTAACTCATCCAAAAGCTGCTCTTTTGTATGTACGACAATGGCGTCCTTTACTTTATAATGCGGATTGCCTGTCAGTACGATATTGGTTCTGTTTTTCAGGGGAAGGCCGTTCGGAAAGCTCTCAAGCGTCTTCCTCCCCATGACGACAACCTTTCCCGTCGTTGTCTCCCGGAAAAACTTCATATCGGACGGGATCCGCACCAGAAGCTGGTTGTCTTTTCCGATTGCCCAGTTGTTGTCCGCCGATAAAATCAGGTTCATGCCCTTCCTCCTTTACACCGCAACCGGAATGTCTTTTATCTGCGGTCCGGTCACATAATCTGTCAGCCTGACGTCGTCCGCCGTAAACTGATAAAAATCCTTTATATCCGGATTTAACCAGAACTTCGGCGCCGGATACTGCGTCCGTCCAATCAGTTCTTTTACCAAAGGAATATGCCTGTCATAAATATGCGCGTCCGCAATCACATGCACAAGCTCGCCCGCCTGCATGCCGCAGACCTGCGCCAGCATGTGAAGGAGCACGGCGTACTGGCAGACATTCCAGTTGTTTGCCGTTAAAATATCCTGGGAACGCTGGTTTAATACAGCGTTTAATACCAGCCTGTCCTCCCCCTTTTTCTGCGTAACGTTAAACGTCATACTGTACGCGCAGGGGTAGAGGTTCATCTCGCTCAAATCCGCATGCACGTAGAGGTTCGTCATAATCCTGCGGCTGAACGGATTGTGCCTAAGGTCATAAATCACCCGGTCGACCTGATCCATCATGCCTTCTTTGTACCGGTGCTTTACGCCCATCTGATAGCCGTACGCCTTGCCGATCGAGCCGGATTCGTCCGCCCATTCGTCCCAGATGCCGCTGTTTAAATCGTGGATATTGTTCGACTTTTTCTGCCAGATCCAAAGCATCTCGTCCGTACAGCTTTTGATTGCCGTCCGCCGCAGCGTCAGAGCCGGAAATTCCCTGGCCAGATCGTAGCGGTGAACCACTCCGAATTTCTTAATCGTATATGCGCTCGCGCCGTCCTCCCATTTCGGGCGAACTTTTTCGCCTTCCGTGCTGACGCCGCCTTCTAAGATTTCCCGGCACATTTCCACAAATAAAGTATCTGCGTAGCTCATAAAGACCTCCTCAAAATAAGTCTTCTTTTACCTGAAAATTTATTGTAACGAATTTTTGGGGAAAACGCAATAAAAATTATTGACAATCTTCTGCCCGCATCTTATACTATTTCTATTACATATGTAATAAAAACAAGGAGGTACAAACTGTGAAAAAACTTCCGCAGATTTCCGAAGCCGAATTTGAAGTTATGAAAATTGTCTGGAAACACGCTCCCATAAACACAAACGAAATCACTGACCGTCTTGTAAAAACGACGGACTGGAGCCCCAAAACCATACAGACGCTTATCAAACGCTTAGTCACAAAGGGCGTCCTCGCTTACGAAAAACACAGCCGGGTATTTGTCTATACCCCGCTTGTAGACAAAGACGAATACATCGGGCAGGAAAGCAGTTCCTTTTTAAACCGGTTTTATAACGGGGATATTTCCGCCATGCTCTCCGCCTATCTCGATCAGGACAGGCTGTCCGAAAGCGATATCCGCTCGCTGCGCTCTCTTTTGTCCAAAGATTCCAAATAACGGGGGTTCTTAACATGGAAAATTTTGCAGTCCGCTTCCTTCTGTGCAACATTATAATCAGCATCCTGATCGGAATGCTTCTGGCAGCCAAGCGTCTACTCAAAAAAAGGCTGACCTGCCGTATGCAGTACCGTTTATGGTTTCTTATGTTTGGAATTTTTACCGTACCCTTCCTGCCCGTTCAGGCAGTCCGCTTCCTTCCGTTTTTATCCTGGATAAAGCTGTTTGGGCAGGAGCCCGCATCTTTTGCAAAAGCCGCCCAAAAAGAAGGCGCCGCCCTGTCCCATTCCGGCGCTTTTAGCGCGATCAATGACTTTGGCATGGCCGTCGGCACAAACACGCCCTCCGCCGTCGGCCTTTTGCTGTTTGTTTTATGGATTGCCGGCATTACGGCAGCGGCAGCTTTTACCTTAAAATCGGCGTCCCGTTTTTCTGTCATAAAAAAATCCGCCCTGCCGCTGCAAAACCGGGCCATACGCAAGATCTACCGCGATTGCCTTACGGAAATGAAGATTACGAAACATATCCCCGTATACAGTACCGCATTTTTAAAATCTCCCGTAATCGCAGGCATTTTTAAACCGCGTATCTATCTGCCGATTCACCTGATTTCGGACGGGCAGGCAAAAGACATCCGGTATATGCTGCTCCATGAACTGACGCACTACCGGCACAAAGACGCCTTTATCAACTGCCTTGCGCTTGTTTTTAGCGCGCTTTACTGGTTTAACCCCGCAGTCCGGTACGCATTAAACGAAATGAAAAACGACAGGGAAATCGCATGCGACGCTTCCGTGCTGGACATGCTTGCCGCAGATGATTATAAGGACTATGGGACTACGCTGATAAATTTCGCCGAAAAAATAACGCGCCTGCCCTTTCCTTTTGTATCCGGCTTAGGCGGGAACATGGCGCAGATGCAAAACCGGATTATAAATATTGCGTCGTATCAAAAACCGTCTGCGAAAAAAATCCTTTCCGGATTTTTTACATGCATGCTGATTGCCGTTCTTTTATCCGGCTTTATCCCGGCTCTTGCAATCCAGGCGGCAAATCCGGCCCGCTACTTTTTCCCCGAACAAGGCAAACATATCTCATACCTTGATTTACAGGCCGATTTCGGCGGGTATGACGGCAGCTTTGTTTTATATGACGCCCAAAATGACGCCTGGCAGATTTATAACAAAAAACGCGCCGTAACGCGCGTATCCCCCGTTTCCACTTACAAAATTTACAGCGCCTTATTCGGGCTTGAAACCGGGATAATCTCACCGGAAAATTCCCGGATTGCCTGGAACGGGCAGCGCTATGAATATGAACTTTGGAATGCAGACCAGACTTTGGCGTCCGCCATGAAAAATTCCGTTACCTGGTATTTTCAGGAAATTGACCGGCAGGCCGGTTTACCTGCCGTAAAAGACTTTATTCAAAAAACCGGCTACGGCAGCCAGATCGTCCGCGGGGATATAACATCCTATTGGGTGGATTCCACTCTCAGTATATCCCCAATCGAACAGATTGAAATGCTGAAAAAATTTTATTACAACGATTTTGGATTTTCGCCCGAACATATCGCCGCCGTAAAAGAAAGCATTCTCCTGTACACAAACGGCCAAAACAGCGTTTACGGAAAAACCGGAACCGGCGAAACGGACGGGAAAAATACGCTCGGCTGGTTTATCGGATATGTGGAACAAAACGGCCATCCCTATTTTTTCGCCACAACTATTCAAAACGACGAAAATGCCTCGGGGCCTGCCGCTGCCGATTTGACCTTTTCGATTCTCTCCGGTCAAACTATCAGTCTTCCAAAATTTTAACTGCAATTTCCCTTGCGGCGGCGCTCGTTACATTTTTATCGTCTGAACTGCCAAGATAAACGCAAAAATACAGATTTCCCCCTGCCCGCTCCGTAAATCCGGTAAACCATGCGTCCACGACAATTCCCCCGGATTTGCCCATTCCGGTCTTCCCATAAACAGGGCTTTCGGTTCCATTCTGCGTTTCCACAAGCATCGCCTTCTTTAATCTGTTTTTTGCCATTTCAGAATAAGCGGAATCCTCCCCGAAAATGCGTTCCATTACCTCCGCCTGCTCTTTCGGGGAAACTGCAAGGGACGATTCCAGCCAAAACCCGGTCAGGGCCCGGTTATCGTTATTCGTATTAAGCCGCCCTTCCCAGTCGGAAATATCACGGTTCCCGTAGGAAAGCCGGTTCAGTTCTTCCTGCATCCGCTCCTGCCCAATTTCGTCTGCCACCTCCCTGAAATACCAGACGCACGACGCTCGGAATGCCTCTTCAAAATCCAGATCACGGTTCCATTCTTCATTCCAGAACGTTTCGCCGCTCCACCTGCGCGTGGAGTGATCCGGATCTATAATCCCGTTTTCCAGCGCAATCAGGGAAGAAATAATTTTAAAAGTAGAACAGGGCGATCTTCTTGTTTCGGCAAGTTCACGGTTATATATCTTATACTGCATGGCGGAAGGATCGTATACGACGGCAGCCCCATAAAAGCCGTCAAAATATTCCGACCAGTCAGTCTCTTCGATTTCCGGATTGACCTGCGCCTCTTTCACAAAAGCTTCTGTAACGGTTTCCGGTTCTTCTGCTTCTTTCTTTTGTTCTGTTTCCAGAATTTCTGTCATGCCGCCGTCAGAAACCGTTTTGCCCGAACATCCGGCCAGCATGGCAAAACCTGCTATTCCAAAGCATATCCATTTTACAAAATTGAATCTTTTTTTCATTATGTTATTTCCTCCCGCCTGTTAATCTGTCCTGATACTCAGCGCCTGTGACGCTTCGCCTGTAATAATCTGTTCCCGGCTTTTCAGGCCGAAACAGTAATTTAGGATACTTTTTCCGGCGGCGGTGGCATTTGACGAACCATACCCGTTTGCAATCCGGACTGCCACCGCAATCTGCGGCTGTTTCGCCGGGGCGTATCCAATGAACAGCGCGTGATCCGGCCTGTTTTTCGCTTCCTGGGCCGTTCCCGTCTTCCCAGCCACAGGAATTTTCATATCCTTTAATACCGCATTATTCTGCGCAAACTGCAGCATGCCCATTTGAACCGCATCCCACACAGAATCCGTCAGTTCTACCCTGCATGCCAGCCTGGACTTCTGTTTTTTATATACTCCGTCCGCATCCGACATCCCTTTTACCAGGGAAAGATAAAACGCGTCTCCTTTTGATGCGATTGCACCCGCATACCTTGCCAGCTGAACCGTCGTATAATTATGCGTCCCCTGCCCGATTGCGGAAGGAATCCCATATGCGTCCGTAATATGCGGCTTGGACTCTGCAATCTCAATCCCTGATTTTTTATCCAATCCGAACAGTTTTGTATACTCCCGCAAACACTTTAGCGAAGCGCTGTCCGTATACTCCTCCCCGTCTTTCGCCCCCATCCGGTATGCAATTTCACACATATAGTCATTGCACGAAAACTGCAACGCATCCGGGGCTTTCGCCACTTCCCCGTGCCCTGAATGCTTCCAGCATTTTAAGCTGGGTTCCACTTTGTCAAATACCCCGTCGCAAAATACGGAACTATCCGCAGAAATAACCCCTTCCAGCAGCCCGGCGGCGATCGTAACCGGTTTAAACGTAGATCCCGGAGCCGTAAGCTGCTGCGTCGCCCTGTTGTATAACGGCAGCGATTTATCCTTTAAAAGACGGCTGTAATAATCCGAATCCATCTGGTTTACCAGGCGGTTATTATCATACCCCGGATAAGATACAAGCGCAAGCGCCTTCCCGGTTTTTGGCTGTATCACAACAGCCGATGCAGAGCAGGGATCCAGCGCCAGCTGCGCGGGCGTAATTTCCAGGCCTTCAATTTTTTTCTTTATAAACGTATAAACGTCCCACTCGCCCGATATCAGCCTTTCATAATCCTCGTCCGTACTGCTTAAAACCTGCTGGTCATACAAAAGCCTGCAGATATCCTCCCCTTTAATCCGCTCCTCCATAATCAGCCTTTTAAACAGCATTTTCTCAAATTCCCCGTCTTGTCTTAGTTTTTTTCCGATGGCATCTACAAGCAGGCCGTACATTTCGTCTCCCGTAAAATATCCCTGCTCTGCGTCCATAACCCCGGACGCAATCCACCCGTTTTCCATGGCATATAAAAAAAACGGCCTTGCCCGGAATCCCTTTTTGCGTTCCCAGTTCCGGTATGCCTCGCTTTTTGCCTCCACCAAATCCGAATCCAGTATATTGGCTTTTTCGACAATATACCGGATATATTCCTGCATCTCTTCCTGCAATTCATTAAAATCCGTATTTTCATCCTGTAAAGCGGCTTTCAGATTTTCTATGGCTTCGCCGTATTTTTCCAGCACAATCTGTTCCATCTGCCGTTCTAATATTGTCGCGTCCGGGCTGTGCAAAGCGTCTATGGAAATCACCTCATTATCCGCCAAGGCCAGGTAAACGTCGTACACCGGAATGCGGATATCCGACGTATCAAAAATGTCCGACTTATCAAAGGTCTTTGCATAAATCAGATTCCCGGCCACAATTCCGGCCAGATTCTGCTCTAAAATACGGTACACGGCAATCTGCAGATCTTTATCAATGGAAAGGTGCACATCCCCGCCGCATTGATTTTCCCGGATCATCTTTTCTCCGCCGACAATCCTGCCCACATTATTGACCATAACCTGGCGTTCCCCGTCCACCCCCTGCAGATGTTCCTCAAAATACTGTTCGATCCCCGCCTTTCCGACAATGGAATCAGACGTATAGTTCCGATCCGAATCCGCGTACGCTTCCAGTTCTTCCGATGAAATATTCCCCGTATACCCAAGAATATGGGACAGCGCTTCCCCGCCCGCATAAACCCGCTTCCATTCTTTCCCGATATCAATTCCCGGCAGGGACGGCTGATTTTCACAGATAAAAGCAACCGTCTCCTCCGATACGTCCCTTGCCAAAACAACCGGCACATATTTTTGAAAAGAATAAAAAGACAGCATATACCGGATCCCGGTTATGGTCAAAAGTTCTTCCTTCGTAAAATGATCCGGCAGCCCGTATTCCTGCAGTTCCTCTTTGGTATAGCCATATTTTCCCTCCCCGAACAGCGCAAATTTTTGATTGCCGGTAAGATACTCCATCAGTTCATCCGCGCATATTTCACGTTGTTCCCGCGTCAGTTCCTGCGGATCGGCTTTTCCGAAAACATCCGCCAAAAACCGTTTAAGGGCCGCTCCGGACACCGTATATTCAAAACCTTCACCCAAACCGGCTTTTATGCTCAAGCCATGAACCGCCTGCTCCCCGTTCTTTTCCAGTTTTTTAATCACACGGTATATCATGCCGTTTAATGTAAGCTGCCGTTCTCTGTCCGACGCATAAACGCCGGCGTCTGTCATAGTAACGGTATAAGCCAGCTTATTATAAGCCAGAGCTTCTCCGTTACAATCATATACAACGCCCCTTGCATTCGGCTCACGTATAGTTCTCGTAATTTTTAATTCATATGTATCAGCGTACATCTGCCCATTTACAATCTGCAATATCCACAGACGGCGAAGCAGAACCGAAAACAAAATAACAAATACCATAAGCAATATAAAAAGCCTTGTATTCTGGCATTCCCGGATACAGCCTGTCCGTTTACGGAAGCCGCCATATTTTTTGTTTTTTCTTTTTGGCAAAAACATTTTTTCAACACCCCTTCTAATATTCATTTCTCCCAAAATATTACATAGGTAAGATTTTAAAACAAAAAAATTTATAAAACATTCCAAACATATCGCACCATATAATATTACGCTTGTAAGAATATAAAGTCAAGTACATTTTATATCGTATTTGCCATATATCAAAACATTTTTGTTAAAGCGTGTTTAAAAAAATATCCTTCAAACACGCTCTAATCCGCCATGCATGGCGCGGTAAAGATGATTCCGTATTACATTTCAATCCATGCGGTTCACCCACTCAGCCGACGCGTCCATAGCAATACGGCAGGCATTCGTCTGATCCAGCGCATTCAGCATCACAAAATCATGAATCGTACCCTGTACACGTAAGGCAGTTACCTCCACGCCTGCGCATCGAAGCCTCTCCCCAAAAGCTTCTCCTTCACTGCGCAAAACATCTGCCTGGCCGTTTATCACCATTGTCTTTGGAAAACAACTCAGGCAGCCTATGTCCGCCCGAAGAGGAGATGCTGTTATCTGATTTCTATCTTTTACAGAAGCCGTATACTGCCTCCAGAACCATTTCATCCCTTCACGATACAGATAATAACCATCTGAAAACTGACGGTAACTGGGCGTATTAAAATAAGCATTCGTGACCGGGTAATATAACAGCAGCTTATGAATGCGCGGCCCATGCCGTATGGCTGACATCAGAACCATAGCGATTGCCATATTTCCTCCGACACTGTCGCCTGCCACTGTGAGGGCTGCGCCTTTGCCCACCGAAAAACAATCCCCGACAATTTCCCATATATGGGAAAAAATAAAATAACACTGTTCTACCGCCGTGGGGTATTTCGCTTCCGGCGACCGGCTGTATTCTGGGAATATAACCAGTGAATTTGTCCTTGCACAAAGTTCCCTTACTAACTTTTCGTGCGTATGAAAGCTGCCAAACACCCAGCCTCCGCCATGAATATAAAACATAACGTTTTTTATTTTTTTACCCTTTGGCGCAATAAAATATACCGGGATACTGCCCCACGTCCCGGTATTGATACAATCCGAAGATATATCGGCGGGATATTTGTAAACCGGCGTATCCTGGGCCTCCTCCAATGATCTCCTGCCCTGCTCAGGCGGCATCTGAAAAATCAGCGGAGGCACGGCGCTCTGACTGCAGACCGCCTCTGCAGCGGGTTCCAGCGGAACACATCGTTTCATATCACATTCTTCCTTTTAAGTCATAACCGGTTTTTATTATGATATGTAACTCTTTTGTTTCTGCACACAGGTCAGCAGATCCGCCCCATTACCGCACTCCCTGACTTTCAGTTTATCCTGTCACGCATCCGCATGATGCTCACACAGCCGCAGGGAACACTGAATGCCCTGACCGCAGAGGGGTCAGCCGGTTAACCGTCAGTCCGTCTCTCTTTGCGCTCCCAGAATCGCCGCAAGCTCTCTCCCGGCCCCGTTTTCGTCCCTCTGAAATATATTTACATACCCTGTATCCCCGCTCCTGTCCTTAAATGCCGGAAACAGGAAACCGCACTCCGGGCTGCCCGGCTCGTACTCTCCCACCAGCGGGCAGACTGCGCAGACCAGATACTCAAATACCTCGTCCGACTCCCCCAGCCGCTGCTTATCCAGCCCCTTCGCTGGAATATCATAGCAGTCGTGAAACACCAGAACCGCGTAATCTCCCCCCGCATGATACGACTCCAGCACAATCTCATAAAAAGTCTCCATCAGAGCGTCGTTTTTCAGACCGCAGGCCCGCATCGCCATCAGCATCTGCCACATGCTCCCCGCGCCTTTTGCATTTTCCGGAAAACGGTATTCTCTCAGGTTCCTGTTCGTATCAGAAAACGGGATTGCTTTCGCAAGCTTCAGGTTTTTCGCCCTGTCCGGCAGGGAAAGCTTCAGGAAGTTTGTATTAAAACTTCCGTCATACTCTCCGTGTCTGTCTGCGTAACAGCCCGCAATCCTGGTGATGGATGTGCGTGCGGGAGTCATGCGCCTTGTCAGTTCGAGCATATCTTCTCTTTGAATCATTCTATTCCTCCGATTCTTTGTCTGAAATATATCCTGTCCCGGCAGACTGACCATTTTCCCTGAAAAACACTTCAGGGACTATGTCTCCATAGTCCCTGAAGCCGGACCCTGCATCCGGATCCCTCCGCGAAAAACACGGTCCCGGGCCGCCGGAAGGCCGGACGGTCCTCTCTTACAGCCGGAACTTTCCGGCCTGTTCATTCTGACGCCGGCTGAGTTCCACCAGCCCCATGGTGTCTTCCGTGCATTCCCCGATCGTCTGGGACAGAAGCGTCATGCTGGCGCTGGTCTCCTCAGTGGAGGCTGCATTCTGCTCCACCACGCTGGCCAGACTGTTGACGGAGTCCGTGACGATCTGCTTGAGCGAGTTGAGAACCTGCGTCTGTCCTCCGATATCCCTTGTAACCGCTTCCACCAGCGCGACCTCATTCTTAAGGTACTGAAACGCCGTCTTTGTCTCCTCCAGGCACTTCTGCTGCATCTGCACATTGCGGGTGACTTCCTGCATTTTGCTGACAGAAATCTCCACATTGCTGACCAGCTCTTTCACAATACCCTCGATCTCCTGGGCATTGCCGGAAGATTCCTCGGACAGATTGCGGATCTCTTCCGCCACAACGGCAAACCCTCTGCCGGCTTCCCCGGCTCTGGCCGCCTCGATGCTGGCGTTGAGCGAGAGAAGATTCGTCTGGGACGCAAGTCCCTTGATAATTTCGATGGTTTTGTTGATGTCGGCGGCGGAGTCGTTATTCTTATTGGTCTGTCTGGAAACCACTTCGATCGCCTCGATCGTCGCCCTGGTAATCCGGTCCAGCTCGCTGATGCTCTCAAAAGCGCCCGAAGAGTGTTCCGCCATGGCGGACACCGCCTCCTCCAGCTTATGTACACCGTCCTCCTCCACTTCGATCACACTACCCAGTTCCACGATCTTTCCGTTCACCGTCTCGGTCTCGCTGGCCTGATTCGTGGCCCCCTGGGCCAGATCGTCAATCGCCTGATTCGTGTTGCGGATACTGTTGGAAATATGATTGAACTTCTCACTGAACTTTTCGCTGCTCCGGCTGAGCGCCTCGCCGGTGTTTATCATACTGCCAAGCATTGACGCAAGAGACTGCCGCACATCCTCCAGAGAGCGCGCCATTCCCCCGATCTCATCGGCGCGCCGAAGCAGAACCGGACTCACGGTAAAACTGAGATCCCCCACAGCCGCCTGATGCAGATTATCCTCAACCTGCTTAATGCCCTTTGTAATTTTAAAACCGCTCAGCCCGGATATCACCAGGGCCGCCACCAGCATGACCGCCGCCGCGATCCCGTAAATCATCAGCATCCCGGAAAATTCTTTTTCAATGTAGACTTTTCTGCCTTCAATCTTTTCATTCATCTCATCCACATAGTTTCCGGTCGCCACAGCCCAGCCCCACGGCTCAAACATCTGCGCGTATGCGACTTTCGGCGCAACCGTCACGCCGTCTGATTTCGTGAAATAGAATTCATTGAAACCGCCCCCGTTTCTGGCCGCGGACACGACACTCTGCGTCACCTTCACACCGTTCTGGTCTGTCAGATCGTAGCGGTTGGTTCCCTCCTGCTCTGTCAGAATGGGATGCATGACCAGCACATGATCCTCTCCGTCGATCCAGATATAGCCGGATGCGTCATCCCGGTAGCGCATGGCACGCACCGCCTCCGCAGCCATCTTCTTTGCCTCTTCCTCCGTCAGCTCACCGCTCTGGCTTCTGTCATAAAAGCTCTGAATCACGGACAGCGCACCCTGCACCTGCGACTTGATCTCCATCGAATAGCCGTCCGTCATGGACTCCTCATACACCTCGACAGACTCCTCCATCGACTGCCCCAGATAATAGACACCCAGACACGCCAGCCCGACGGTTGGAATGGATACCAGAACACAGATCAGCGCTATCAGCATCACAGCCAGGCTCCGAAAGCCCTTCTTCCTCTGTTTTCCGGCAACTGCTTTTTCCCCCATAATACTCCCTTTCCATCTTTCGATATGCTTGTTTACGATTATATCCATTATGGCACATTTTTCATGTCAAGTCAATGAACAGCGGTTTGTGGAGAGCCGAAAGGACAGAATGGCAGATTCCGGCGCAGAAAATTTCTGCGGTTCCCTGACCTGCAGGCTGGATGACAAAGAATATAAACAGTAAAGATTTGCTCAGAAAAGCTGCGCAGAGCTTTTCCGGGCCTTCACCAGCAGCATCATCGGGCGGCGCAGTTCGTCTTTCATTCCGGGAATCCCCATCATTTCCAGGGGCGGCACCGCTTCTTCCACGGCTTCCAGCACAAAGCCGTGATTCAGCAGTCCCATCAGGATTTGTGTGAGCGTGTGATGCTGTTTGACCACATCGCATCCCAGAAAGTGCGTCTTCCTCTCTCCCGGAATAAAATAACGGTCAACCGGCCAGCAGCAGGGCTCTCCGGCTTCCGTATAAATCCAGTCCTGCCCGACCCCCGCGGTAAAAACCGGATGCTCAATATTAAACAAAAAAGTTCCCCCCTGTGTCAGCGTTCCGTGCACTTTTTGAAATATCTGTTCAATATTTTCGATGTAGTGCAGGGCCAGATTGGAAATAACACAGTCCCATGTATTTTCCGGGTACTCATATTCCTCTATTCCACAGACACGGTACCGGACTGACGCGTCCGTATTGCGCTTTTCTGCTTCCTCAATCATTCTCCTGCTCACATCGATTCCCAGAACCTGCGCGGCTCCCTGTTCTGCGGCAAACTTACAATGCCACCCGTAACCGCATCCCAGATCGAGAACTGTTTTCCCCTCAGTCCGTGGAAACAGGGGCTTTAGCTGATGCCATTCACCAGCCGCGCCAAGGCCCTCCCGGCTGCGCGGCATTTTCGCGTATTCTTCAAAAAATCTCTGATTATCGTATTCATTGTTCACTGCCTTCCATCCTCCTGCTTTTGCTTACCCTGATAATAATTACCATGATACCACAGACCGGAGGGCGTGAAAAGCATGAAAAACACAGGCCGTCTCCCCGGCGCTTTATGCGTTCTCCGCCAGCTCTTTTACAGCGCGGACAAGATGACCGGTGTCCTCTTCCGCTGTAAACCGTCCGATCCCCGCCCGGATCACGCCGCCATACGCCACGCTTCCCAGATACCTGTGAATCAGCGGGGCACACTGATAACCCGACCGCACCGCGATCCCGTATTCCGCATCGAGAAGCGTTCCAGCCTCATCCGCCAGAAATCCCTCTATATTAAATGCCACAATCCCGGTCTGTTCCCCGGGGCCTCCGGCCCTGTACACCGTCACCCCGGGTATTTCTCCAAGACGGGCGGCAAGCCGCTGTGCAAGCCCGCTCTCACGCTCCAGAAAAGCGGCGGGATTGCCGCTCCTCTCCACGGTCTCCCGAATCTCCCGCACGGAGGCGCACAGACCTGCGATCGCCGGGACATCCGCACTCCCCGGCTCCTGCGCGCCGGAAATACCGGGATTCATCCAGGGACTCAGCGAATCGCTCCCGGTACCGCCGGCCAGATATGGTTTTAACACGGCGCCGCGGCAGTTCACATAACCGCCCGCACCGTACGGCCCGCACAGGGTCTTATGTCCGGCAAATATGTAAAAATCCACCGCCATGTCGCGCAGACAGACCGGAACCAGACCGAGCGCCTGCGCCCCGTCCACCACTGTCAGCGCCCCGTGCCGCGCTGCAAGCGCACAGACCTGCGCAACCGGCTGTATATTGCCGAGCACGTTTCCGACGTGCGCCACCGCCACCACAGAAGGGCTTTTTCTCCGGAACTGATATGCAATATGCTCCGGATCCGGCTGCAGCGTGCCCGGATTTAAAATCGGCGCAGGTTTTTTCTTCATGTCAGCGCG
>OFGG01001693.1_pt1 | contig 13569 bp, 7 predicted proteins | sample 1521701 | NCBI WGS metagenome assembly OFGG01 (sample SAMEA3504081, study PRJEB24116) | mouse gut metagenome | biome: mouse gut; feature: mouse-associated habitat; material: faeces | place: Denmark | collected 2011
CCTCTCTAATATCTTGAATATTTTTTCATCATGGGTAGACATGATGATTTGACAATCGTTTGTTTCAAGAATACTTCGGATCAAATCTGTAAAACCAAGAATATTCATATCATCAAAATGTCCAATCGGATCGTCAATGAAAATTGTTCGAAAATCGATATTATCTGCGGTCAATGCCCTGCTAAAAAAGGAACTGAACGCTACTGTATTCAATTGCGCTGTGCTGAAATACCATTCAGGACGATAGGAATCAGTATGTTCATCCTTATCCTCACGTACATGGATACATAATTGCGGCTCTTTATTATCATTAAAAGACAACTCATATTCCACATTTTTCATAAAATCATGCGGGTCAATCTTTTGAAATATTTCGTTCATAATAGACTGGTCGAAATACTCCTTTAATCCTGTTTCTAAAACCTTCTTTTTCTCTTCGAAAGCTTCCCTTGCTTGTTTTTCTTTTTCCTTCTGTATCAGACGCGCCTTTTTATTTTCCTCTAACTCCTGACAATATGTTCTATAATTTTCAAAATAGTGCCGTGCACCTTGCTCCTCAGAAATCTGCTCTAAAATTTCTTTGCGTATTCCAAGCTGTTCCTTTTGCTCTACCCAATTATTGAAACAATTTTCTACCCCTTCTTTTGAGAAATCCTCAAAAATACGATATCTTTCCTTTATTTTCTTCGATTTTTCTATCTCTTTTAACTGCTGGTTTTTTTGCTCCACAGCAGCCGTTAAATCAAGATTCTCCACATCCCTATATGCTGCTCTTTTCTCTTGAAAATCTTTTTTCTTTTCCATATGATCTTTTAAAACATCCTTTTTCTCCTGTAACAAAGCATAGAAATTAAAATCATCTGGTTGTTTCATCCAAAATTCAATATAGCTATATGTTTCTGGATTTCTAACTATTTTGTTCTTTTTTTCCTGAAATTCATTCATAACCAATCTCGTGCTATCAACTAATTTTTGGGTGGATTCTTTCATCTCCATTGTTCTCTTGCAAGTATTTTCCAACTGCAAGTACTTTTCTTCTTGCTCCTTTTTCCAAACCTCCAGTCCTTGAAAAGTCGATTCTTTTAACTGTATGCCCTTTTGCACGAACCAAAGTTCCAACTGGTTCTGTTGGTTCAAAAGATTAACTCTTCTCTCGCCAAACATTTCAATGGTATCTATACAGCGTTGCTGTGCTTCCTCCAAATCATTAATCGCTTTTAAGATCCCTGAAATTTTTTCTTCCTTTAAACTTACACATTTGCTATAGAAATCTTCATACATACTTGATATCTTTTCTAGCTCTGAATGAATCTCCTCCATTCCTTTTTTCAGTGTACCGTCACTTTCTGTCTGTACATGATTTATGCGAAAGATTAAATCCTCCCAGCTATCAAAGGACGTCTGGCAAAGAGGGCATTTGCTTACATTTCTATGCATATTTAAATACTCCCTGCCTTTTTTGCAGATTTCTTCTATCTCCTCAGCTACCTTCTCCTGTTTTAATATTTCTTCTTGGCATAACTGCATTTGCATTGACGCCGCCTTGTAACGTTCCTCAAATTCAGATAGCTGCTTCCTCCTCTCATTATCCAGCACATATCGTATACCTTTTATATCCTTAAGCTTTAATTCCTTAATATGTTTGGGAAGTTGAAATGCTAAAATTTCTTCTAATATCATATGCCTTTTATCTATAGACTCCTGATGTTGTTCATTTGCCTTTTCTGCCGCATTATATTGTTGCTGTAGTTCTTTCCGCTTTTGATTGTTTTCCTCCAATTTTTTTACTAGTTTCTCTGCTGCTTTATATTCGCCTTCTTCTAACCGTAAAACGTTTCCCTTCTTTCCTTCCGCATCTTTATTTTCTTCTGTAATTTTCTTTAACTCCGTTTCAAAATAGTTCAAGGATATTCCTAGCTCTTCTAACTGTTTCTCAATGTTGCCATATTCTTTACATTCTTTCCCTACCCTGTCAGCCCCATAGTTTTCAATGCTTTGCAAAAACCCTAATTCTTTCTGGTATTTAGTGATTGCCGTTTTATTCTCGCTATCACTCTGCAGCAAAACATCCAATTCCCGTTTCCTTTGTATGCGTGCTTCCAGAGTTTGCACAGATTTATTTAATTCATCTATAGAATTGATAATCATAAGATACCCATCCAGCCCACCATCCAAAACTTCTCTGGCCAAGGCAATATTTTTTTCAAAATGTAATATGTCCGTGCCCCATAATCTGCTGTATTTCTTAGCCTGATTTATTAACATATCATATTGCCCTACGTCTGCCTGTTCTTGGAATATCAATTTTAATTCTGGCTCTACAAGCATATTATATCTATCAATCAACTCAAACAGGGTGGTAACAGAAACTTGGTTTTCAGAAAGTTCCTCCAGCTTTGTTCTAATTCCAGTATGATCTTTATCCAAACCATTGCTCTTTTCCTGCGCAGCTTTATAAATTCTGTGGACATTCTCAAAATTTTCCCTTTCCTGTTTCAATGGCGCCGCACTGCCCACCCATTCCTTATACCGCCCTGTCGCTGACCTTGCAGAAATAAAACCATCAATTTTGTCATGCGGAAGGATAACTTGATCCCATTTCTCTTTCACATCTTTCGTTCCTGTAATTTCTATTCCTTTTCTAGGGGCATTTGCCCTTATATCATTTTCCCCCGCTATTACTTTCGATACATACCTCTCAATCTCTCTATGTATCCCTCCGTCTAATCTCAACGACACAAAAGCTTCCTTGTCAGGGTTTTCCCGGTTATGGTATATGGCTCCCTCACTCTTGTATTTTTTATCCTTCAAAACTAAGTCAATGATTCTTCCAATTTCCCCTTTTAATGCAAATTCTACGCCATCAAATAAACTGGTTTTTCCTACTCCATTTTTTGCATATATTACAACAAAAGAAGCTGCTGCCTTCCTACAGTCCCTAAAATCTACCGTTACATTTCCAGCATATCCCCGAAAATTTTGCAGTACCATACTTTCCAGCTTTGGTGATGGCTTAGTGGATATCGACGAATTAATACGAAAAATTTTATTTTCTATCTCTTGCAATTTTTCTTCCAAAGTACTTGTGTTTTCTTCGAATACATACTTTTTCGCACAAAAGGAATCACTCTCTATTTCATTTCTTATTTTTAAGTCCATCTTTTCAGATACAAAGATACAGAAATAAAAGTTGCTTTTCTCAATCATTCCTTCCAACTTGCTTTGATATTTCAAAGCAATATAATACATTACTTCTTTCCAATTTTCCTCAAGTTCTCTTTGTGTCTGATATACTTTAATGAAAATATGTGAAAAATACGATTTTATACATGATGCACCAACATCCATTTTTCGTGTAAAATAATAAAAATTACTTTGTTGAAAGCCAGCATCCTGTATCCCCTGCTGGTTCCATTTGTTTAATCCCTTTATACTTCCCATATTCTTTCTAAAATCCTTTCCAGTTCTTTCTTCATTCGTGCTTCATCTGCCCTGCCTTGGTTCACCACAGACATCAACTCCGCAATCCCAATGGCTGCTAAATTACATTCAGCAATCTCCCCTTTTATAATATCGAACTTCGCATTTTTCCCTTCGTTATTTGAATAAAGGTTATGGAATTTTTGCTCTATTGCTACCTTCGAATGATATCCTTTCGTTATATTGCGCAAAACCTGCCTACATTCATACCTCCTGAATTGGATACTGAGGTTAGAAACCTTCCTGCTGTTTAAAACGAAAATCGTTCCATTTTTCATTTTCCCATCTTTCCCAAAGTATTCTTTCTCAATCAATTCACCAATAACGCTTTCCGTATTTCCCTCGGTACAAAGATAAACCATCTGGACAGTATCTTTTCCACATGAATCTGGCATCTGCAAAACCGGATGTACGAGCCCATCGGCTGAAACTCCCTGTATCCCATACAAAATGACGGCTTTCTTTAATTGCCCAACCCAAAAATCATCACAAAAATTCCGGTTACCTTCACATGGCAATTCTATTTCAGTATCATCCATAAAGTTTTCTGGATGAAGTTGGTGTCCTTCTATTAAATCCTCTGAACAATTAATAAAAAAATCCATCTCTTTTTCGCGTGTTCTGGGGAACTCCTCTGCTGCCATGTCCATATAAGGCTCAAATGATTTTGGGCAATCCTGCTTTAACCCAAAATATCCCATTACGTCCATGATTAAGCCAGATGAACTTGCCCAAAGCATATTCCCTGCCGACCTATCGCCAAATTCAATGAAATAAGCCCCTTCAAAAATATACCCCTGTTATCAATCCGAAACAGCCCAGTACCGGAAAAACAGGCCATATAACTTTCCCTTGTAACACTTCTTTCCAAAAAACCTGTTTCATAAGCAACGTTAAATTTTTTTATCCCGCCCTCTATATTATCTATTTTTCCACATATCCCTTTTTTACCAGCCATAATACTGGCATGTTCCTTTTGGGTTTCCCTATCTGCTGATTCAGGAAATCCCCATCCTTGCAATTCTTCTCCTACTCTCTCACATTTTATGCTGAAATGCCCGATATCCTTCATCCATTCTTTCCATGGCAATACAACGATAGCAACATCATAAACATATTCCTTGTCCTTGCCAATATATTGCGGATGAATATAGGTTTCCCCCTCTTTCCCACTTGCCTGTGCTTTTTCTTTTACCCAATATGCACAGACCTCCATTGCCTGCGCCTTTCCGCCCCCATCAGAGCACCCTAAACATAAAGAGATATCTTTTTTATTTTCAAAAAGAGGAACCAGTACATGCGCTGCCGTAAAAAGCAATGGTAATTCACCTGATTGCCGCAAAAACAGTACCCCTGAACCCTTAAGATTCCCATAATCATCAAGTGCAATCCGTACAGAAAATCCATTTATTTCTTTATCATACTGCCCACTCCCCATAGATCTTTAGCCCCTCCTTCACTGTTACGCCATTTTCATCTGGCAAAAATAATTCCAGATGGTTTGTAGTTAAAAATCTTTTTTTATCATTGCTTGTAAAAAATTTTCCATGATATGCAATTTCCCACCAATCATAATTACAGAACAAGCATACTTTCTTTCCTTCTGCATTTTTTAATAAATGCGCAATTGTCGCTTTATTTGGAACTTTCTGCCTATGTCCATTTGTGCTGAGCATATATGCTTCCGTTTCCAAGTTTTTTATCAACATGTCAGATGTATTATTTCGGCTGCCATGATGTGAAAGTTTTACGACATCCACATGATACGGCATTTGTACACCCAGTTCCTTAAGCCCCCTCATGCACGCTGCCGGCTTGGCATCTGCTAAAAAAGCAATCCGTATACCTTCATATTCAAACAAAAATGCAATAGATGCTTCGTTATTTACAGAAGAATCATACCCTAACTTATCCTCCATAAGTACCATCAAGTCATCTTGCACCATTTCTAAATTTGTTGTGTACGATAACACATCATTTTCTTTACAATAAGGCTCCCAATGATTTAGAAAACGCTTTAACTCATCTGATCCTGGACTAATAACCTTCACACATGCATGTTTATCCCAAAACATTTCCATGCCAGAAACTACATAATCCACCACTCTGCCTGATATCCCTTTTTCTTCCAGTAAATCCATAAAAGCCACAGCTTCCCCAATCCCATATGCTCCCGTAAACTTCTTCCCTTTTACTTGATCTTCAGCATACCTGCCTACCCTTTGTTTTTGCTCACGGGAAATTCCCCGGCAAGTATTAAACAAGATACGTTTTACAACTTTCTGCAGCATGTCTGCTGGGACTTTTCCAATACCTTCAACTGCCCCTTGTAAATGGTCATAATCAATATGTGTCAGCACAAGCGCTTCTATCTTTTCTCCATGGCTGCCAATCCATTCAATAATTTCTGCATACTCAGCTCCACTATCTTTTGTTCCACCATCAATTAATATATTTGCATAATTTCCATCATCTCCATATCTAACCCAAATAAAGTCCCCTTCATCCGCTGGAAGTAAATAAATGTTAACCATAAAATCCCTTCCTTCTGTATTTAAATGGCATACAATCGACATAATATCACTGTTCTTTGGCAACCTTATCCATTTTCTACCCTCCTTCTGTATCACTGCGGCTCATTTTCAAACAAGCTCACTTCCCCATGCAAGATGGGCAGAACAATATCATCTAGCCTTTTCACACACTTCTCGTGTGTAGCTATCGTATTAAGAAAGTCCAACAGTCGCTTCATATCATCTTGTGTAAATGTACAATGAGTAAAATCATAAGAATTAAATTTCAGCCACACCCCTTTAATCACATCATACCCTGAAATGTTTAGTTTCTGCAAAGAAAGAGGACATGGCAATGCAATCGTCGAATTCCCATCGGTTAACATCAGTTGCTCCGCGTTTTCATCAAAGGGGTGCTGTAAGTTCTTTAAACGAAAATCCTTAGGCACCTTTGAAATCAATAATTCATAATCATATCCAAGAACATTTTCGGGCGAATAGCCAGACTTTTCCAATTCTGCGATTTCTTTCCCTAACTGAACAACGCTATGAAAGATTTTCTTATCAGCCACGATAGGAACCCTTGCTCTTTTATCTGACTGATTTACTGTAAACAAGGCACCCTCAAACTCATCCAAATATACTTGGGAACACAGTATAGCATATACATAAAAAACAATATCCTTTGCGGCAGCATTATACGGCTTTTCAAACATAGAGGAAATATGATGTAATACATCTGGCGCGATATTGGAAACCATGCCAGTTCTTTGCTTGTCAGGAAACTGGTTCATATAAATGTGTGAGTTGCCGCGCGTACACATATCATTATCTGGATAATACCAGCAAAAAGAAACAAACTGTGACAGTGTTGGATTCAAATCCTTAGGCGCATGTGCCATCGCAAATCCTATTGTTTCCTCATCTTCATATGCTCTAATAATTTCCGGACGCAGCCTTGTTCCACCTCCTCCAATTTTACTGTATCGACGTAACATATCCTCCCATAGCAGAACATTTGATATAAGAAACGGACGAAAAGAATACAAATGTATATTTTCCGTAAAAGTATGATCCATAGCTGCCCTGTCTTTACACTGGTTTAGTGCACTTTGGAAAGCAATAATCTTTTCCTCTTTTGGAGGCCTATCCTGCTTGGCAAACCATTCTCTCGCACCTTCCACACCATTAGCAGCAATCTCTCTGCTCCTTCTCTTAAGCATAGGGGATTTTACATGGGTAAAAATCGCTGTAGGCGCTAATTTTATTCCAGAGCAGTGGTTAAGGAATATTGCGTTTTGTTGATTTTCCCCGCTCACAGGCCAAAACCTTGCATACATCTCAGTATTGAATGGTTTTGCTGGCGCAAAAGACACACTATCAGGATCTAGTGGATACTCCTCAAATTTTGACACTATACTCCGGATATCCCCATTAAGTTGCTGTTCTTTATCTAATCGCAGACTGTGTGAAAAATCGCTATAATGGAATTTCGTGATCGCCATTTCCTGCGCATATTGCCTTGAAAGAATAAGAACAGCCCTTCCCTGCAAAGTATGGAAAAGACTATCGCTTCTCGCGCCTGTTCTTGCATCGGCATCAATTGCAACTGTCCAAATATCAGAGAAATGATTGCATAAATATTTCCTTGCATACTTATATGATTCAGCCTCCAGAAAAGACAATGGCACTACAAGCGCAAGCACCGAATGATTATGTGAGTCAAGAAGTTTCTTGCAACTCCACCGCAAAAACTGCATGAACGGATTATTAATCTGCTTTTGGATATTCTGACGGCCTTTCCTTAATTCCACAGGCGGCCGGAAATCTTCCATAAGACCATTGATAATTGAGAAATCATCTGAAATATTTTCCCGCAGTGTATCAGAACAAGGAGGATTCCCAATCACAAGCCTTATTGGCAGCGAAGACATCCTATTTGCCTGAATAAGTTCTCTTCCCTCAATAGAAGCTTCATTGGCTTCCCCACTGAATACACTATTATTGAGTGTATTCGCAAGAATGATATTAACATTATTATGCCGTTTCCCACTTTGTTTTTCTAACACTGCCATCCTATAGTTCGCAAGCATATATGGTGCTGGAAGAATTTCAATTCCGCAAAGATTGTACAAACCATCTCCGGAATCCTGCTCTATCAATTCCTCCATAAATGAACCTGTTCCACAACAGGGATCCACAATAGTGTTTCCATCATCATAAATGCTTTTTCCAGAAAAATTTACGGACACAACATAGTTTGTCAACTTAACAACAAAATCAGCCAAAACCTTTGGCGTATAATATGCCCCAAAATCAAACCTAGATTTTGCATCATATTTTGAAAGGAATAGCTCAAAAAGCTGATGATAATCTGGATTCATCAACTGTTGGTCTGTCATTTTCACAAAGGACAGAAATTTTATGCACTCATCAATCCACCGATTAATAAATATGCTCTTTTCTCCATTATCTCGAAGATAAAGCATAAGATTTCGGAAAGGAGCCAATGCCTCACCCTCCGACAAATCCTCTTTTATGTAAGCATTTATTTTTCTTTCCTTCTCTGTAGGGGTATCATCTGAAGAACATAAAACTCTATGCGCATACAAAAGACAAAACATAATAACTTGTGCGGTAAAATCAGCGAATACCTCGTTGGTTCTTAATTTGGGGTCATTATGGTTATATACAAGCTTCCGCATCCCCTGCAGAAGCTGAATCATATCGCACTCTTCTTCATTCATCGCTTCTTCCATAGGAATATTTGCAAATTCCAAAATATCATCCGCAAGCATCCTTGTACGCACTGCCACTAACTCAACAAGTTTTGCCTCATTCACCTGCTGAGGCGAAGGAGCCCTAAAAAATTCCCGCATATACAACTCAAAACGCGGGTCAACCGGCTGCTCAGACCAATCCCTTGCTCCCATTCTATCCTTGTTGATCACCGAAATAACTGTTGGTTCTCTGTCCTCATCCATGCAAAACACAAAATCAATGCCATCCGTAATAATCAATTTATGCCCGAGTGTAAGGTACTTTTTAATCTGAGCCGCATATGGTACAGAATCAAAAGGTTTATTAGAGAGCCCTTTCCCTTCGATATACCCGTAGATTCCCATCGTATCTTGATTATGGATTCGCCAATCTGGACGTCCTACCCTACCCTGTGTGGCTGGCTCCAGAATAACATCAATATGCTCATTAGGGCTAAATTCCTTAGCCAGTGACTTCTCCATTATATCTAACGGCATCCTGTATGAAAGTTCCGCAGTATATTGCCCGCTACTAGATGCATTTCTATATTGTTCTTGAAGCTCTTTCAAATATCTCTTGATTATTGTATGATATGACATCAGTCCTTCGCACTCCTTTTATAACATTCGATAATGCTATTTCCTATCTCTTTGGCAAGAATTGGCGGCACAGCATTCCCTATCTGTCTTGCAACATCCACTTTATTTCCTATGAAAGAAAAATCCATAGGAAAGGTTTGCAGCACTGCGCCTTCCCTAAGCGAGATGCTCCTGTCCTGTTCAGGATGTCCAAATTTTCCCCGTGTAAAACTATCAAATCTTGCAGTAATTGTAGGCGCAACTTCATCCCACGCCATTCGTCCATATACATTCCTATAACCTATAATCGAGCTGTCTACCTTATGGCAATTCGCAAGCAAATTATCTGGCAAATGCTCCCGTCCTTCCCCCTGCTTCAACGCACGAATTCTTTTCAGGTTTATATCCGACAGCTTATCCCTTCTATGTAATGGTAATCCGAAATAATCACTACCGTCTAAAGGCGGTTCCGGCAGATTTCCGATGGCCTCCCGTACGGTACAAAATTCTCCCGTAGGAGCAGGATAACGATAATGAATTCCCATATCGTTTCGTTCACCAACTATAATATATCTCTTCCTCCTTTGCGGAACACCATAGTTTTGTGCATCCAACAGCTCAATATGCACCTCGTACCCTATATTTTTCAACACATCTATTAGCTGTCCAAGAATGGTTTTTCCACGTTTCCCAGCAATTCCAGTCACATTTTCCATAAGAAAATATTTCGGGTACAATTCCTCAACTAATTTTGCATACATAAATACTAGCTGATTACGAGGATCAATGTCCGCACCACGGCGCTGTATGGAAAAACCTTGACAAGGCGGCCCTCCCGCAAGAAGAAACAATTCTCCCCGTTTCATATTGCAAAAATTCAGGACTTTGCCATTAAGCATATCGCTTATATCAGCAACCACAGCAAGATGTTTAAAATATTTTTTATTTTCATGAATCGTGTCAATACACTTTTTATCGATGTCAAAACTTAGCTTAACATCAAAACCCGCCTGCTGAAGACCCAATCCAAGGCCTCCTGCTCCACCAAAACTATCAACACAAGTGTATTCCATCATATATTTCCTCTTTCTGCCGGATTTTAATTCCAGCAATAACGCTTGAATAAGAACTGCTAACTGGACTATCTATGGATTTCGGGCTTGCTTCCAATTGTTCATCCGACGGTTCTGACGATAATAGTTCAATCAAAATGTCCGTCGCTATTCCTACAGCAAAAAGCGGAGGAACAGCTTCTCCTATCTGACGATAGATATCATCAGAGTTCCCCATAAACTCAAATCCATAAGGAAAACTTTGTAATAATCCAGCTTCTCTTGCAGTAAGCCCCCTGTCTTGCTCAGGATGGGTGTACCTCCCGCTTGCTGGATTCCGCGCATAATGAGTTATCGTAATGGAAGGGCGATCCCAGTAAAGACGACCATAAGTATCTGAAAAACCTTTTGTTCGGTCGAGGCAAGCAGGTCCAACCCCCATTGGCCTATTTCCTCCATCATGTGGAACCTGCTTTAAAACTTCAATTGTACTCTTTTTATGCGCTGCACTTTTATGCATCGCATCGCTCGGATCTGCCACTCCTGCCAAAACAGGCCGCAGCCCACCAATAGCATCCCGAACCGTTTTATATTCCGCAGGCATTAGGAAACCTTCTGGCAGAAGGAATTCTTTTCTCATTCCTATCACAATCGAACGAAACCGTTCTTGTGGCACCCCGAATGATGCAGCATTATATATATTTTCTTTGACAATATAGCCATCTTTCAAATACTTTTTCTTTGCCGAAGAAAAATACCTCCAATACCTATTTGACAAAAATTCAGGAACATTCTCCATTACAAAAGCAAGCGGCCGAATATACCCCACAATTTCTGCAAATACATTTACAAGGCTGTTTCTTGTATCATCTTCTTCATCCCAATGTTTCTTTCTATGGGAAGTAAACCCCTGACAAGGGGCACATCCTATAATAATTGTTGGTTTATCCTTATCATAACCAATTTTGTCAAGGAAACCATCTAATTCTTCCTTATCCTGCGCCAACTCTATAATGTCACGATTGACAAGCGGAGTTCCAAAGTTATACGCATAACTTTCTGCCGATGCGCGATTAATATCGCAACCGCCCAAAAAATCAAAAGCCGAAACCACACTGTTAATCGCTGCAAAACCAAGAGAAGTTCCCCCCGCACCACAAAAGAAATCAATCACTTGAATAGGATTTCCCATATACTCTTCTTTTTTCAACGGCGAAAACTGCTTTTGCCATTCTCCAGCATCTGCCTGCAAAATAGGTTTAAGCACCCTATAATCTTCCTTTCCCCAACTCCCTTTAGAAAGGCATCTCTGTAGCATTTCAATGTTCATCCGAATATCCTCCTATCGTCATACTCTTCGTTTTTATCAACAATCTCCAAATTACTTTCAAAAACAGAATTTTCCACCTATTTGAATTAATATATCATACCACGTCTACTGGCTGCAATCAAATTTAAATACATTACAAAAAATCAATAGATTTCTTCCAGCTTTGCATCTTTATCTAAAACATATATCTATGGCTCTTTCATATGGGACAAATGATATCATCTCCTATCCCCCTTAATATGCGGCTTCCCTTTTCGCCCAACCAGCGCCCTCACCCCCGGCATCAGCTGCACCACATGGTACGCCGCCACTGTCAGCACAAAGCTGCCGCTGCAGACCGCAAACGCCTGCCATGCCACCCCTTCCGCTCCCTGCACTGTATAATAAGCCACTGCCACCAAAATAGTCTGGTGCAGGAGATAAACAGGGTAAGACGCCTGATTCAGATACTCCGTCACCCACATCCTCTTGTCCAAAAATTTTCTTCCCAAGGCCAGCAGCACAAGCACTGTAAGCCACCCAAGGAAATTAACCCAGAAATCCCCATAATAGGAACAGTGATAATACAACTCCACGGAAGCCACACTTCCAGCTACGCACAAAGCCGCCATCCACCAAATGTTCCGTTCCAGCCTGCCCAGCGCAATTCCGTTCCCCAACACATAATATCCTGCCAGATACAGCGCAAAACACTTCCCAAGGCTGAAGCCGCCCACATTCCCCAAATAGTAAAACAACCAGATTGGCACAAACAGCAGCAAGATTCCCACGGCCGGCATGCGTTCCACATATTTTTCTGCCTTCCCATAAGGCAGGAACTGGGACAAGGCCAGCGCCGCCATAGAAACCACAAATAGATACAGGATAAACCAGAGGTGCCCCGGCGTAAAAGCCCCGTCATAGCCAGTAAAATCCGTCACATGGGTAAAAAAGAATTTCAGATGCGCAAGATACCCACCTGAATACCCTTCAAAAAACCTTCTTGCATAAAATGACTGCACTGGCACAAGGAACGCCATCCCACCCACAAATGGCAGCAGCAGCTTACGAGCGCGCTGGGCCATGAATTCCTTTGCTGTCCTTTCCCCCAAGGCATGGCGGGCGCTTATCCCAGCCAGCACAAACAGCATCGGCATAAACCATGGGTTTACCAGCACGATGAAAGAGCTTAGCCCCTTCTGTTCCCCCTGCCATATGTAAAATTTAGAGCCAAAATCATTCCAGACCATAAACGTATGCACAGGAAATAGTAATAGAATCGTGAAATTCCTCAAATTATCTATATAATATTCCCTGAATCCTTCTTTTTTCAAAATAACCACCCATTTCTTCCACTTTTAGAATACTTGCCATGGAAAAGCGCTGGGGCTGCATCACTCTCCTAATAGTCCATATAAAAACAACCGCCCTCCCCTGTGTCTGCTATCTACAGACTCAGGAAAGTAACGGTTCTTTTATGAATGGCATATTCCTAATTCTCCAGTGAAGCGCCTCACAGCAAGCTACAAAGCATACCCTTCTGGTTCTTCAATGAGCCGCCCCAAAGGCCGATACATCTCTGTCAGCCTGCCTTGCTGATAATCTTCTTCGGGCATTTCTCTGCACAGGTTCCGCAGCCGGTACACTTCTCATAATCAATATGCGCAATATTATCGGTCACCGTAACTGCACCCTCCGGGCAGTTCTTTTCGCAAAGCTTACATCCAATGCATCCCACGAAGCAAGCCGCCATCACGTCCTTGCCTTTCGCCTTGGAATTGCACTGTACCTTGTTCTCGGCATCGTAAGGAACCAGCTCAATCAGGTTCTTCGGGCAGGCTGCCACGCATTTCCCACATGCCTTGCAGGCATTTTTA
>OFGG01001699.1_pt1 | contig 13545 bp, 10 predicted proteins | sample 1521701 | NCBI WGS metagenome assembly OFGG01 (sample SAMEA3504081, study PRJEB24116) | mouse gut metagenome | biome: mouse gut; feature: mouse-associated habitat; material: faeces | place: Denmark | collected 2011
GTTTTATGCTTGATGGCATAGATGCAGATATCGGTATCCAACATATACTTCATAGCGCATCCCGCTCCTGCGGTATGTCCTCACAGGACCTATCCCGGTTTTCCAGGCCTGATGGTTTTAGCCGAAACGCCAGAAAGCACCAATCCTGTCGGTGCTTTCTGGCGTCTGTCTGTCATCGCTTGCAGCCACTTATTGTCTTATGTCTGCTCTTCCACGCTGCCTACACGTCATCCCCGGTAAGGCTCCGCGTCCTCATAGACGGGTGGAAGCGGGCCAGTTGGGCACTTCCGGATTCTGGGGATTGCCGGTCCTGGCAAAGGCCATGACGGAGTCGAATATCAGCTTCTCCACCCGCTCCGTGACGCCCTGCTCCTGGGTGTAGGGGGCAAGCTCCGTGTTGTGGAAGAAATAAGGGATGTCCGCGCAGTGCCAGGGCGTCCTGCCGCCGTCGAAGTTCATGTCCAGGTTGAACAGGTAGGGCCATACGCCGCCGCTGCAGTTCGCCCTGGTTTTGATGTACTCGATCTCCGGCCCCCGGAACATGAAGTCCATGGTCATGATGTCCACCGGATTGCGCTCCGGGTAGGCCTTCCGGAACAGGTCGAGGAGTTCTTTGGATTCCTCCTTGCCCACTTCCGCTTCCACATAGGCCGCGCCTGCCTCCGGGGTCATCTCCGCTTTCTTGTAAGGGGTGGGTGCGAAGGAGCCGAACTCTCCGAACACGCTGCCCACCATCATGGGCACATGCTCCGTCTCCCTGCGGAAGCCATTGACCACGGGATCCCCTGCATAGAAGCCGTTCTTGTAGGGCGCTCCGCCCACATACTCTCCGGCCTTCTCCAGGGCGGGCTTGACTTTATTGTAAGCGGCAGCCAGCGCGTCATAGGGCACTGTCTCCAGGGCTTTCACATCCTCTACCTTCAGCTCCTCCATCAGCGCCCTGCCCAGCTTCTCGCCGTTTCCCGTGCAGTCTGCCATCAGGCCTCCCAGGACGCCGCTCATGTTGATGCCCTTGGCGAACAGGCCGTCTGCCGCCGTGAACTAGCTGCAAGGCTGCCCTCATATCATGGAAGCATTCCTCGTAAATCCTCTTATACTCGTCATAATCGGAAACGGAATAGTTCCTTAGGCATATGTGCGACCCAATGTATCCACCCTGATATTCCATTGTATGTGCTACAATCTTCACTCTGAATCTCCTCCACAAACATCGGTCTCTATCATTGATCATAAGATATTTATCAGTATAGAAAAGAGGCACAGCAACAGATATAAGTGAAATTTGAGCGCTCCCGCCTCGCCAGCATGTAAAAGAGGGTGCTGGCTCTTAAATCAAATCCCGCGGGGCCTGACTGGCTGGACAGGCAGGCGTGATCGCTCAAGCCACGCTGCTTGCCCAAGCCGTCCCCACCGCACAGGCATGCCCTGTCAAAGCATCTGTGCGCCTCCACGTTCAGCGCTCCAATCTGCCGGGCAGTCAGTCCGTATACTTCCCGCACGCCGCAAGGCCCTCCCGCAGCCATATTGGCTTCCATCACCCGCACGAGATATTCCGCGTATCCCTGGGGGATGATCTCCTCCACAGGGATGATCAGGTCCTTCGAGGCGGCCTTTTTCACTTTTTCCACCAACAACGCTATAATCTCCGGCGACAGCACAGATATGCCATATTCGCCCCTAATCCAAATCCTGTATCCGCATGTCAATTCTCCATTCCCCTCAGTCTGGACACCAGGTCCTCTCCGGCAAAGCTTCGCATGGAGGCAAAAGTGACGATCAGGGGCACTGCCGTAAGCACGCACACATAGGCCAGGGCAAAAATCCCGGGGAACCGGAACGCCATGTAGTATGCGCCTCTCTCATAGAGCAGGCCGCTCAGCACATAGCCGCTCAGGGTTCCTGCCGTCATGGTGACACCCAGAGTGACGCACACCAGCAGCAGGCTCTCCCCCAGGAGCATCTTCCGGATCTGGCTCCTTCCCATGCCGATGGATTCCAGCATGGCCAGCTCCTGTTTGCGGGTGACGATATTGGTGATCAATGTGTTCATCATGCTTAAGATGCTGAACGTCATGATGAAAACGGCCAGGCCGCTGATGGCCCCGAATAGCTGGTCCGCGTTCCGGGAATATTCAATCCTCTTATCCGCCAGGGTCTCCAGGTCGAGCTCTGTCCTGGCCGCCACCAGCTCCGCCAGCTCCTCCCCCACGGCCTCCTCCCTGTCAGCTTCGGTGGACACCAGAAGATGGGCATTCAGGCTGTCATAGGACAGAAGCTCCAGGATGGCCTGTTCCGGTATCAGAAACCACCCTTCCAGCCCCCTGTTGTTGCGGGCATACTGCTCGTCCAGGATGCCCAGGATGGTCATGTCCTTCTCCGCCATGTCACTGCCGTCGAAGTAATGGAGCGTGACGGACTCGCCCACGGTGAACCTCCAGCCGAATATCTCCTCCGCCACATCGTTTCCCGCCACAAGGATGTAATCGCCGCTCATGAGCTTCTCCCTGTCCGCGCTCCCCTCCTCCAGATACGCCCCGATTCCTTCCAGCTCCTCCCCGTCCAGCGGGTAGACAGTATCGCTGTCTCCATAATTGTCCTTCAGGGGATAGTCATAACTAACGCCGAGGTTTTTGATCTCCTCCACTCTGGTCACGCCCTCCATCCCAAGGATTTCCCGGACCATCTCACTGTCCATGGGCGCCTCCGCCTGCAGGCCTCCCATGCCGTGGCCATTCAGCTCCTTGGCCGCCGTGGTATACAGGATGTGGAACTCCGCCTCGGTAAAATAGCCCTGTCTGGGGAAAGCCTCTTTGTCAAAGGAGGACAGATAAGTGGCCGCGGTCATGAACAGGATGCCGCCCAGCGCCAGGGACGCCAAGGTGACAGCCGATTTCTTCCGGTTCCGGGAGAAGTTCATCAGCCCAAGGCCCACGGGCGTGAGCCTGCGGCACAGTTTCCGGTTCCCCGCCTTTTTCATGGTATCCTGGGGCACATAGCGCAGGGCCTCCATGGGGGAGACGGAGGCGGCCAGCCGGGCGGGCTTCCTTACGGAAAACATGGTGATGAGATAGACGCAGAGCAGGACGAGGGCAATGGCCGCCGCCCCATGGGCAATGCGGAATCCCTCCGGGAGAATCAGATATCCCGCAATGCCGCCTGCCGCCGCTCCCACAGGCGCCGCCCGCAGGAACAGGGCCCTGCCCTCTCTGGACACGAAGCTTTTTATCTGTCTCCTGGTCATGCCGATGGTCCGCAGCTGTCCGAACTGATGAATCCTTCCCACCACGGACAGATAGAACACCCCGTAGATCACCAAAATGGAGGCCAGCAGGATCACCGCCCCCACCATGCCGTAAATCATCACGGACTGGCTGTTGAAGGAGAGGGAATCCAGGAATGCCCTGGATGGCATCACGTATTTGCGCTCCACCCCTGCGTCCCGGCCGATGGCGTACATCAGCTCCCGGCATTCCCCGGCGGACATGCCGTTCGCGTCCCGCAGCTTGGCATGCACTTCATATGGTATATCTTTCAACTGGCTGCCGTTTTCCGCGTAGCTGCGGGACAGGAATACATTGAACTGCTTCGTCTCTTCGCCGCCTTTCAGGATGCCCGTCACGGTGAATGTCTCTTCGCTTCCGTCATAAAAAGTCAGGGACAGGCTGCTGCCCACAGACGGCGGCAGTCCCATCTTTTCCAGCATGGCGCCCTGGACCGCGATTTCGTCCGGCGCTTCGGGCAGCCTGCCGCTCTCCAGCTCCCCCGCCTGGATTTCGTCCGATAGCCCGCTGACATAGCGGGGGACCACGCCGAAGCCCTCTGTCTCCGAGAGGATGCCCGATTTCACCTGTATCTGATACGCGATGCGCCCATCCCCTTCCAGCAGCTCCAGCTGTTCCGGGACAAGCTCATAGTAGCTCACCTGCTGTCTGTGGGACAGGGCCTCCCGCTCCAGCTCCTTCTGGCCCAGGGCGAACAGAAAGATAGCCGTCAGCAGGGCAGAGGCCAGGGCGATCGTCACCGCCACGAAAGCATTGCGCATGCGGCTGGCCCGCAGGCTCTCCCTGGCCATATCGGAAATCATCCTCCCCGTCACTTTTCCGCTCCTCATGCCCCCACCTCCTGTGCCTGGATCCTGCCGTCCTCGATGCGTATCCGCACATCCGCTTTCCGGGCGATCTCCTGATTGTGGGTGATCATCACGATGGTCTGACGGAATTTCCCGCTGGTGGTCTTCAACAGGTCGATCACCTTATCGCTGGTGCGGCTGTCCAGATTGCCCGTGGGCTCGTCCGCCAGGATGATCGCGGGCTTGGACACCAGGGCTCTTGCGATGGCCACCCTCTGCTGCTGGCCTCCCGAAAGATGGCTGGGGTAATTTGCCAGCTTCCCGTCCAGCTCCAGGAAGCGCACGATCTCCTCCAGGAACGCCTTGTCCTCCTGCTTCCCGTCCAGGCGCAGGGGCAGCACGATGTTCTCGTAGGCCGTGAGATAGGGGATGAGGTTATAGTTCTGGAAGATGAAGCCGATTCGCCTGCGGCGGAACACCGTGAGCTGTTCCTCCGTCATCTTCTCCATGCTCTCATCCTCTACCTGCACCGCGCCGGAAGTGGGGGCGTCCAGGCCCCCCAGCATATTCAGCAGGGTGGACTTTCCGCTGCCCGATGTACCGATAATCGCCACGAACTGCCCGCTCTCCACGGACAGGCTCACATCGTCCAGGGCCTTCACGAGGCTTTCATCCCTGCCATAGTATTTTTTCAGATGGGATGCTCTTAAAATCGTCATATCAGTTCCTCCTGGTTTAAGATTCTAAGCACATCATATCCCTTCCGGAAAAAGATACAAGGGAGGACGCAGATTCTAATACCAGGAGCGCAGATTCTAATCTCCGGTGGGCAGGTTCCCGACTCCCTAATCTCCTCTGGCTGCAGATTCCGGGCCGGGCCTTACAGCATGTCCCCCCAGTAGTCCGCCATCCTCACCATGAAGTCCTTGCGCCTGGGCTGGCTGATGGGGATGCGCTCTCCGGTGGTCAGGATCGCCTCCAGCCCCTCGATGCCTTTGATGTAGGACAGGTTCACCACGAAGCTCTGGTGGCTGCGGGCGAACTGGGGCTGAGAGCAAAGCAGGGCGGAAATCTCCTTCATGTTCTTGTAGACCACCTGCTCCCGATCCTCGAAGTGCACCATGACATTGCGCCTTTCCGTCTCAGCGTACCGTATGCTTTTGTACGGTACCCTGTACTTGCCGCTGTCATTGGCAAAATGCAGATATGGCTCCTCTTTTCCCCGGTAACGTGCAAAATACCGGTCCAGCTCCATCTTCAGCACGCTGTACTTCACAGGCTTGAGCAGATAGTTCACCGCGCCGTATTCATAGCCCTTCCACACATACTGTTTCAGGGAAGTCAGGAAAATCAGCCCCACCGCGCTGTCCATCCGGCGGATCCGCTCCGCGGTCTTCAGGCCGTCCAGCTTTTCCATCTTTATGTCCATGAATATCAGGTCGTAATCGGGCTGATATGCCTGCAGCAGCTCGCCTCCGTCATGAAAGGCGAAATAGCAGAACTCCTTTCCCGTCTCTGCCGCGTATCTCTGTAAGCCGTCTTTCAGCTCCTTGATCAGCGCGTCCTCATCGTCGCAGATTGCAATCTTGTACATGTCCGTCTTTCCTCCCGATATTATCATATACCTTTTCCCGCGGCCCGTCAACTTCGCCGACTTCCGCCTGACTTCCGCCTGACTTCAGAAAAAAGGTTGACAAACCGGCGAATCAGGGGTATGCTTTTCCATACAGACAAAAAAAGGCTGTGAAGAGAAGAGTACGCGGTTAGATAGGTCACAGAGAGCCTGGAGGGGTGAGAACAGGCACGGAAGGAACCGCCGAACATGGTCTCGGAGCCGCGCACCGAAGCCCCCTGGGCCAAGGCTGCGACGGGCGCACCCGTTACAGTGCCAGGCTATCGATGAGTCATTTCTCGTCCGCAGCCGATGAGGCCCAAGTCGTGAGGCATGGGCGAATTTAGGGTGGTAACACGAAGCTCAGGCCTTAAGCTCTCGTCCCTGAAAAAGAAATTTTTCAGAGAGGAGGGCTTTTTTGATGGAGAAAATGATGTGAGGACAAAAGGACGAAATCTTCCATGACATGCAGTATAAATTCAGAAACGAGGTAAGGAACATGGGAAAGAATATATTAATCGGCGGGGCATGGCCCTACGCAAACGGCTCCCTGCACATCGGACATATCGCGGGGCTGCTGCCCGGGGACGTATTGGCCAGATACCACAGGGCGGCGGGGGACAATGTGTACTTCGTGTCCGGAAGCGACTGCCACGGGACGCCCGTGGCCATCCGGGCAAAACAGGAGAACAGGACGCCCCGGGAAATCAGCGATTTCTATCATGGGGAATTTACGGATTGCTTTCAGAGGCTGGGCTTCAGCTATGATGTGTATACGAAGACCTCCTCTGCGGAGCACAGGAGCTTTGTGACGGAATTCCATAGAAAACTGTACGAGAGCGAGTATATCTACGAAAAGGAAGCCCCACAGGCCTATTGCCAGGACTGCGGCTCTTTTCTGGCAGACCGCTTCGTGCTGGGGAAATGTCCCCGGTGCGGGAAGGAGGCCAGGGGCGATCAGTGCGACGCCTGCGGCACGGTGCTGGAGCCGGAGGCCCTTGTGGATCCGGTCTGCGCGTCCTGCGGGAAGCCCGTGGGCTTCCGGAAAGCGAGGCATCTCTATATCGCCATCTCCCGTTTGGAGAGGCAGCTCCAGGCCCTGGTGGACGCACATCCCGAATGGCGGAAAAATGCCGCCGCCTTTACGAACAGATATATCCGGGAGGGCCTGCGGGACCGGGCCCTGACCAGAGACCTGGAATGGGGGATACCGGTCCCCAGAGAGGGCTATGAGGGCAAGACCATCTATATCTGGGCGGAGAACGTGCTGGGGTATCTGTCCGCCAGCAGGACAGCCGCGGAAAACCGGGGCGCGGACTTTGGGGCGCTCTGGGGCGATGACGCCATCCATTATTATGTCCACGGAAAGGACAACATCCCCTTCCACACCATTATCCTGCCTGCCCTTCTGCTGGGCAGCGGCGGGGGATGGCATCTGCCGGACAGGATTGTGTCCAGCGAGTACCAGACCCTGGAGGGGCGGAAAATCTCCACCAGCCAGAACTATGCCATTTGGGTGAAAGACCTGCTGGCGCGCTACGAAGCCGACTCCATCCGCTATTTCTTCCTGGCAAACGGCCCGGAGAAGAAGGACGCGGATTTCTCCTGGCGGGAATTCGTCCACAGCCACAACGGGGAGCTGCTCGGGGGCTACGGAAATTTCGTGAACCGCTCCCTGGCGTTCATTGAAAAGTACCTGGACGGCACTGTGCCGGAGGGAAAGGCCGACCCTGAAATCCACAGGCAGATCGGGGAGCTGTATGCGTCAGTGGGCAGGCTGATTGAGAAAGGCTCTTTCAAGGATGCCCTGGAGCGGATATTCGATTTCGTCAGGAGCGCCAACAAGTTCTTCGATGCCAGACAGCCCTGGATCGCCAGGACTGCCGACAGGAAGGCCTGCGAGGACACCCTCTACCAATGCGTGCAGATCGTCGGGAACCTGGCCGTGCTGCTGGCCCCTTTCCTTCCCTTCTCCTCGGAGAAGGTCTGCGGCTGGTTAGGGGTGACAAACCGCTGGGAAAAGCAGTCCGTCCCTGCCGGCCATCGGCTTCCGGAGGTGGAAATCCTATTCCGGAGAATCGATAAGGCGGCCATAGAGGAAGAGACGGAGAAGCTGAAGGCGATTTTATAGGGCTTCAGCGGGAAGCACCCCAAGAGGCTTTCCAGGCTACTTTCAGTCAAGACGGCAGGGTAGGCATATCGTCTGCTCTCCGTCCTTGCTGACGAAATGGCGTCGGACGCCCAGCTCCTCCATCCAGCCCCTCACCTCCACTGTCCTCCAGGGGCCGGTATCGAATCCGTTCCCCGCGTCATTGTTCCAGAGCCAGTCGGGCGTGTTCCAGAGGCATGCCCTGGGGGCCACAGCCTGGTAGAAGCTTTTCTTTACCCCGTTCTGCCCGTGATGGGCCATCTGCACGAAATCCGCGTGAAGCTCCTGTGCCGGGACGGTCTCCAGCACCCTGTCCCCCGCCTCCTCGCCCAGATCCCCCACGAAGAGGATCCGCTGCCCCTCCGCGTCCACCCGGAATACCACGGAGGAATTGTTGATCACGTTCAGTGGAATCGTCTCCCCCTCCGGCACATGGAGCATGCTGATCTCCATGGAATCTATCAGGAAGCGCTGCCCCTTCTCCAGCCTGTGGCAGAGGTCCGGATGGGCCGCCGCGAAAGCATTGAACTCCTCCGTGGTGCTGGCGTCCGTGCACCCTGGGAAGTCGTTGGCCTTATAGAATTCGTAGGACAGGAAATGGCTGTAAACACTTTTTACTTTCAGCGGATGGGGCCCGGAGAAAATCTCCAGAAGCGCATCCACATGATCCAAATGGGGATGGGTCAGCAGCCAGATCTCCACAGTGGGCTCCGGCCCGCCCAGCGCAATCAATTTCTCCAGCAGGTTTCCGGCATCCTGCCGGTTCCCTCCGTCGATGACCACAAGCTTCCCTGTCCTGGTCTGGAGAATGTAGGACATCATCTGGGTGGGGCTCTGTTCATGGAGCATGTGCAATGTCGTCCGCATGGTTCTTTATCCTCCTGTTTTCCTCCGTCCTCTGGCCCACACCGGTCTTTTGTGCCGATGCCTCTTAAGCCGACGTCATCTTCCGCCGCAGCCCCTCTCAGGGCATCCGGTTTGGAATTATTCTACCCTTATATGGAGAAAACTGCAAGAGATTTAGTAATATTTAGTTACAATCCTGTCTTTTGTTCTTTTAGTTGCCGGATACGCTCTTCCGCTGCTCTGAGCTTTTCCTCCGCAATTTCAGCCCGCTTGCGCTGCTCCTCTGTCTTCCTGCGCTCCTCTTCCGTCTTCTTGCGCAGCTCCTCTGCCTCCCTGCGCTGCTCTTCCGCCTTCCTGCGCTCCTCTTCCGTCTTCCTGCGCAGTTCCTCTGCCTCCTTGCGCTGCTCTTCCGCCTTCCTGCGCTGCTCTTCCGTCTTCCTACGCAGCTCCTCTGCCTCCCTGCGCTGCTCTTCCGCCTTCCTGCGCATCTCCTGAATACTTATCTTTTCCATATTCTCAAACAAATACCCCATCTCCCGCTCCCTCACTTTCCGGACACACTGCCTCCGTTCCTCTGTCGAGGCATCTATCTTGAAACAAAGGCTTTCCATGACAGACACCAGCACGTCCACCACATGACCCGGGCTGTCCCTGACAATCCGGTTCACCTCATCTGCCGGGATACGGATGAACCGCTCCAGATCCTCTGTGTCCTGTATCTTATTTATCAACATCACGAGAGACATCTCATCTCCCCGTTCCAAAAGCTCCTGATTGCTGTATGCATGGATTCCGATGACTTCATAGCGAAAATCGGGAATCCATTCCGGCCTCCCCAGGCTGTCCCCGATCCGGTCGCTCAGATGCATGCCTGCAGTCCACTTCTCTTTGCCCTCGTAATATACCACGGGCATGATCACCGGATAGCGGAAGCCTTTCCGCCCGGTACTGCCTTCCTTTTCCGCCTCCTTCTGCCGTCGGTACTCCGTCCATATGCACACCATATACCGTAACAGCTGCATGGGCACGTCATAGTCCACCAGGCTTTTGTGTTCAATCAGCGAAACAAAGAACGGCGGATCTCCCTCCTTCCCAATGTCCAGAATCCGAATCTTTTTCACGGAATCAGACGCAAATTCAGTCCCAAGATAGGGAAGATACCTCTCGGAAATATCTTCAATGTCCTCCGGCTGTACCGCCTTCAGTAACGGCATATCAAAATTATCCCTGAGGAACTGGGCGCATAGAACCCGATTCTTGAAGATGCTCTTGCTGTTTACATCCCGGTTGTGTTCATTGTACTTTCCTCTTTCTTCTGCCTCCTCATGTGCCGCTCTCGAATCCGCAGCCACCGCCTGGAATTGCGCAGACTCCTGCCGCTCCCCCCTGCTGTCCATCCTGTCTCCTCCTGTTCCGACATCAGACAGGAGAAACGCTTTCCGCCTGTCAGTGTCCTGTTTTCATTTTGCTTGATTCATTGGCGAAAAGCCGATACAATAATGAACTTAGATGCCTCAGCCGGAAATGAAGACCCACTCCCGCCGGGCGCCGTACACTTTTTGAACTCTGTATTTACCATAACACAAAAACACCCTTTCGACAAGCTGTTTTTTACCTGACAATCCAAAAATCTACGGCGAAGAAATTCTTAAGATTTCCTCCCATGTGCCCCAACCGCTTCCGAATCTGCTATAATACCTGTATCACAATCAAAAACGGAGGAAACAAAAGTGCTGGAAAATCATGTCTCAGATAAGAAATCCCTCTTTCCCACCGGTGCCCACACCGAGCTGAGGGAACAGAAAAGCCGCAGCCGCCGGGTCAGCCTGGTGCAGGGCAACCTCACCGGAAATGAACGCGCAGAGAGCTGCGGCATCAGCGCCAGGGTCTACCAAAACGGCGTATACGGCTTCTCTTCCATGGCGGAATGCTCCGGCAGCGCCGCGGAGACGGTGCTGAGGGCCGCCGCGGAGAACGCCCTGTTCATGGACCGCCATGTAGGCAGGGGCAAGGGGCCTCTGCCTGTCATCCCCTGCGGCGATGTGCCCGCAGGCAGAGCCATCCAGGACACGGACCAGAAGCAGTACATAGAATTCGTAAAGGCCCTGGACGCCTACATCGCCGGGAAGTACAAGAACCTCTCCAGCCGGTCGGTGGTCGTCTCCGAGGATTCCATGGAGAAGATCGTCTGTACCTCGGACGGCTGTGACGGGCATATCTGCGCCCCCAGGAGCCATGTGTACATCGTCCTGGGCGCAGAGTCCGCCTCCGGCAGCCCCCTGGAGCTCTTCCATCCCGCGGGCGGTTCCGGCATCTTTTCGGAGAACTTCACCGATCCGGCCCTGCTCTATCCCCAGATAGACGCCCTATATGAAAAGCTCATGCACAAGCGGGAGGGCGTCCATGCCCAGGCCGGCTACAAGACCGTAGTATTGGGCGGATTCCTCTCCGGCATGCTGGCCCATGAGGCGGTGGGGCACACGGTGGAGGCGGATCTGGTGCTGGGCGGCTCCGTGGCGGGCCCTGCGCTCCACAAGCGTGTGGCATCCGACCTGGTGACCCTGGTGGACTTCGCCCACACCGCTTTCGGAGCGCCCACGCCGCTGCCTGTGTACCTGGACGACGAGGGCACCCCCGCCCAGGACGCGGTATTGATCGAGAACGGCATCCTCCAGGGCTATATGCACAGCAGGGAGAGCGCCCAGCACTTCGGCATGAAGCCCCAGGGCAATGCCAGGGCCTGGAGCTTCTCCGATGAACCGCTGATCCGTATGCGCAATACCGCGGTGCTCCCGGGAAAGGATAAGCTGGAGGACATCATCGCCTCCGTGGAGGACGGCTATTACCTGCTGGACACCACCAACGGACAGGCCGACACCACGGGAGAATTCATGTTCGGCGTCAGCATGGGCTATGAAATCAAAAAGGGGAAGCTGGGCCGGGCCCTTCTGGACACCACCATCTCCGGCGTGGCCTTCGACATGCTCAAGACCGTGGACATGGTATCGGATACGATGGAATGGGCAAGTTCCGGATTCTGCGGCAAGAAGCAGCCCATGCCCGTGGGAATGGGCGGACCCGCCCTGCGCTGCAAGGTAATGATAGGAGGTCGCTGATAATGAATAGGAGCATTTATATGGAAAAGAGCATTCAGGAAGACATCAGGGAGATCGCCCATAAGACAGGCGAACGCCTGCGGGAGGCAAAAGCGGACAAAGCCCAGTACACCGTAACGGAGACCCAGACCCATGAGTTCAACGTGGACGGCGGGGAGTTCTCCCTGTTCCGCACCCTCTTTGGCCACAGCCTGTCCATCACTGCATACAAGGATCGGAAAAAAGGCTCTGCCTCCACAAACCAGTTCGATGACAGCGCCATAGAAGCCGCCGTCCGGGACTGCCTCAAGTCCGCGGAGTCCGGCGTGGCCGACGAGGCCTACGACATCGCCCCTGCACAGGAGAGCGAGACCTTCCGGGAGGGCGCTTACGAGCCCGACATCGACCTGTTCTTTGAGCGCACCAGGGAGCTGATGCGGGACATCCGGGAGAGGCACCCGAAGATCCTCATGGAGCAGATGATCGTAAGCCACGACCAGACGCACAAAATCTACCGCAATACCAACGGAACGGAATTCGAGGCCTTCCAGGGGGCCTATGCCGTCTCGCTGATGTTCTCCGCCCACGAGGGCGACGCCGCCACCTCCTTCTTCGGCAGCGACATCTATACCGACAGGCTGGACAGGCCCTTCATCGAGCTGGGCTCTCTGGAAAAGGACCTGGCCGACACCGAGGCCCAGCTGTCCACCGTGCCGGTGGAGGGGAAATTCCAGGGCGTCATCCTGCTGACCCCCGGCAGCCTGCCGGACTTCCTGGGAAACATCATCGGCAACTTCGCCTCCGACGGATGCATCCTGGACAAGACCAGCATCTGGCTGGACAAGCTGGGGCAATCCGTGGCGGACAGCCGCATCACCCTCTCCCTGTGCCCGGGGGACAGGCGCATAGTCTGCGGCGAGAGGTTCACCCGGGACGGCTTCCGGTCGAAAGACTATGACCTCATCAAAGACGGGGTGCTGAAATCCTTCTGCCTCTCCCTGTATGTGGCAAACAAGTCCGGCTTCGCCCCCGCCGGGAACTCCTCCTTCGCTTTGGTGGCAGAGGGCGGGGACACGCCTTACGCGGACATGGTAAAGTCCATCAAAAGAGGCCTCATCGTGGGCCGCTTCTCCGGCGGCAATCCCAGCGTCAACGGGGATTTCTCCGGCGTGGCCAAGAACAGCTTCCTGGTGGAGGACGGCGTGGTCAAAGGGGCTGTCAGCGAGACCATGATAAGCGGCAACCTGGCGGACCTCCTGAACAGCCTGGTGGCCATCTCCCGGGAGACCGTGGAGAACGGCAGCAGCGTGCTGCCTTATATGGCCTTTGATGGAGTGGTCATCTCCGGAAAAGAGAGCGGGGCGCAGTAAGCCCCCTGCCCTATATGGCCTTTGACGGGGCGGTAAGCTCCGGGAAGGAGAATGGGGCGCAATAGGCGGTAAGCTCCGTCCTATTTCCAATGCGCAGGTCTGCAATATCATAAAAAGCCATGTCAGGGGGGTTGCCCCTTGGCATGGCTTTTTCATCTCCTACTCAGCGAACATGGCCGTGGAGAGATACCGGTCCCCGGTATCCGGCAGCAGCGCCACGATGGTCTTCCCCTTGTTCTCCGGGCGCTTCGCCAGTTGGACGGCAGCCCACACGGCAGCGCCGGAGGAGATGCCCACCAGCACGCCCTCGCTCCTGCCCATGCGCCTGCCTGCGGCAAAGGCGTCTTCATCCGCCACCGCGACGATCTCGTCGTAGACCTGGGTATCCAGCACCTCCGGGACGA
>OFGG01001700.1_pt1 | contig 13542 bp, 9 predicted proteins | sample 1521701 | NCBI WGS metagenome assembly OFGG01 (sample SAMEA3504081, study PRJEB24116) | mouse gut metagenome | biome: mouse gut; feature: mouse-associated habitat; material: faeces | place: Denmark | collected 2011
GATCCCGTGAACGTGCTGCTGCGGGAGATTGGCATGATCGGCACCACGGAGTCTATTCCTTTCTTTACAGACCCTACGCTGGCTAAGATCACCATTATCTGCATCAACCTGTGGATCGGTATTCCCTTTACCATGCTGTCCACCACAGGCATCCTGCAGAACATCCCGGCGGAGTTGTATGAGGCGGCCAAGATTGACGGCGCCAGCGCCTTTGTAATCTTCAGGAAAATTACAATTCCGTATATCGTATTCATCATGACGCCCAACCTGATCACGTCCTTCACAGGCAATATCAACAACTTTAACGTGATATTCCTGCTATCCGGGGGCGGGCCCGACACATTGGATTACTATTACGCGGGCAAGACCGACCTGCTGGTTACCTGGCTGTACCGGCTGACCATCACGCAGAAGGACTACAATCTGGGAGCCGTAATCGGTATCCTGGTGTTCATTATTCTGGCTACTTTGTCACTGTTGACCTACCGGCATACCGGTTCCTACAAAGATGAGGGGGCGTTCCAATAATGAAAGCAAAAAGATTTATCACCAACACATTTGTCCATATATTGCTGGCCATACTCAGCTTTATCTGGGTACTGCCCATATTTTATGTGGTGCTGACCTCTTTTAGAAAAGAGGGCGGTTCCTATAAGAGTTATATCTGGCCCCGCGGCTTTACGCTGGACAATTACGCCAATTTGTTCAAGCCCACCAGCCAGATCGACTTCTTCCGCTGGTTCACCAACACCCTGGTGATCGCCATATTCAGCACGATTATCGCGGCGTTTTTTGTACTCTGTGTGTCCTATTGTATGAGCCGCCTGCGGTTTAAGATGCGTAAGCCTTTTATGAACGTTGCCCTGATTCTGGGCATGTTCCCCGGCTTCATGTCCATGATCGCCGTGTACTATATCCTGAAGGGCCTGGGCTTTTTGGAGACGGGCATGCTGAAGCAGATTGCGCTGGTGATGGTTTACTCCGGCGGAGCGGGCCTGGGATTTTATATGGCCAAGGGCTTCTTTGACACCATACCTAAGACAATAGACGAGGCGGCTTACATTGACGGGGCCACCAAGTGGGATACCTTCATCCATGTGACCATCCCCATGTCCAAGCCGATCATCACCTACACGTTGATCACCACTTTCATGGGGCCCTGGGTGGATTACATTTTCGCCAAGGTCATCATGGGAAATGATACCAAATACTACACCATTGCCATCGGTCTGTGGACCATGTTGGAGAGGGAGTATGTGGAGACCTTCTATACGCAATTCTATGCGGGCTGCGTATTGATATCCATTCCCATATCCATCCTGTTTGTACTGACACAGAGATGCTATGTGGAAGGATTGTCGGGAGCTGTTAAAGGATAATGCGGAGCCGCTGCGAATCAGTACTTCTTTTTGCAGCGGCTCTTTTTTTGACTTGTTGCGTGGATATTAACTGGAAATAAACGCCCGGCGAAGCGGGTAAACGGGAGCTGTCATGGAAAGATTTAGGTATAATAAAGCGTTTGACATTGATAATTCTTATGACGGGAAAGATCTGGGGGCGGCCTGTACGCCCCAGGGAACGGATTTCAAGTTATGGGCACCCTTTGCGGACAGGGTGGAACTGTGTCTGTACGGGGAGGGCGGAGCCCAGGCCCTTCAAAGCCTGGATATGGAAAAAGGCCTCAGAGGGGTCTGGCATCGGCGGCTGGAGGGAGATTACCACGGTTTTTACTATGATTACCGCATTTGGACAAAAGGGGCGTCCGTGCAAACTGCCGACCCTTATGCCGTGGGCTGTGGGATCAACGGCTACCCCAGCATGGTGGTGGACCTGAAGCGCACCGATCCGGAAGGGTTTGAGACCGACCGGGCTCCTGCCCTTCCTGCGGAAAATATTATCTATGAACTGCATATTAAAGACTTCTCCCATGATCCGGACAGTGGGGTGCCCCAGGCATATCGGGGAAAATATAAGGCGTTCACTGTGGAGACCGGGGGGCTTGACGGGAACGGCAGCCATCCCACAGGTATGGCCTATCTGAAAGAACTGGGGGTTACCCATGTTCATCTGCTTCCTTTTTTCGACTATGGATGGCTGGATGAGGAAGGGGGCGGAGAGCAGTTCAATTGGGGTTATGACCCGGTGAACTACAATGTGCCGGAGGGATCTTATGCCACGAATGTCTGCGACGGCACCGTGCGGATCCGGGAGTGCAAAGAGATGATACAGGCCCTGCACCGGGCGGGCATCCGGGTAATTATGGACGTGGTGTACAACCACACCCACGATGCGGATTCCTGGCTGGAAAGGACTGCGCCGGGATACTATTGCCGCCAGCCTGTCCAATGGTTCCGCCTGCGGCAGCGATATGGCCATCGGGCGGAAGATGGTTGACAATTATATCATGGATTCCGTGATGTACTGGGCCAGAGAATACCATCTGGACGGTTTTCGTTTTGATCTGATGGGCCTTATGACAGTGGAACTGATGAACCGTATCAGAAGGGAACTGGACCGGGAGTTCGGACGGGGGGAGAAGCTGCTGTATGGGGAGCCCTGGAGTGCGGCGGATTCCCCCATGGAGAAGGATACCCGCGCTGCGCTGAAGAAAAATATCCAGTATCTGGATGAAGGCGTGGCCATGTTCTGCGATAATACCAGGGATGTGATCAAAGGGCATGTATTCTATGAAGAGGAGCCAGGATTTGTCAACGGGGGAAAGGATCTGGAGGAGAAAGTGCTGGAGGCCGTGACGGCATGGCGGGGAGAGGCCGGACAGGATGGATTCCGCTCCAGAAGCTGTTCCCAGATCATCAATTATGTGTCCTCCCATGACAATTTAACCCTGTGGGATAAGCTGGTCATGTCCCTCCATGGCCGGGAAGCGGACTTTACCGAGTCCTATGAGGATGTGCTCTCCGCCAATAAGCTGGCCGCATTAATTTACTTTACCTGCCAGGGCAATCTGTTCTTTCAGGCGGGGGAAGAGTTTGGCCGTACAAAGCTGGGGGAGGAAAACAGCTATCGCTCCGATCCGGAACTTAATATGCTGCGGTGGCGGCAGACCCTGGAATATGGAGAACTGGTGGACTACTACCGGGGCCTGATCCGGCTGCGGAAACGGCTTCCCGGGCTGTGCGACAAAAGCGCGGACGCTGCGGCCCGTCTCCTGGAGAAACAGATTTCCGGACCCGGTGTAGTGGCGTTCTGCATGGACAACAGGCCCCTGGAGCGGCAGAAGGCGCAGGAAGGGAGCACCATCGGTTACCATACCCGGGGAGACAAACTGTTTGTCGCCTACAATGCTTCTTCCCATGACGCGCAGATAGAGCTGCCGGCAGGCGCCTGGGAGGTCCTGGCGGACGGGCAGTGTACGGATTATGAAGGGGAGGAACAGACGCCCCAGTGGGGAAAGATCTCTGTCCCGGCGGGCAGCGGTGTGATATTGGGATATTTAAGGGAGGACTGACATGAAGTTTTTATATGGAAAACAGGACTGGAAAACCTTTGACAGGGGCGAGGAAAACTGTTATTTGATGGCCAATGGCCTGGGAGGCTTCTCCTCCCTGAGCATGATCGCCTCCTGCAGCCGGAATGACCAGGCAGTGCTGATGGCCTGCACCCATTCGCCCAACCATCGCTTCAACATGGTACACAGGCTGGAGGAAGTGCTGGAACTGGGGGGAGAGGGTTCCCATATGCGCCGGATGTTTCTGTCCAGCCAGGACTTTCAGTGTCATGAGAAAAGGGAGGAGGGATACCGCCTCCAGACCGAATTCGCTTATGAGGATTATCCCACCTGGAATTATCTGGCGGAGGGAGTGGAAGTGGCGCGGACCATCGCCCTGATGCAGGGCAGGAATGTGGTGGGCATCTCCTACCGAATCAGGAATCGGTCTTTGGACCGTGCTACGCTGCGGGTGCGTCCCCATTTGCAATTTGTACCGAAAGGACAGAGACTTTCGGTGAAGCAGGAATTTATATTTGCCAAGGACAGAATTCAGTCCAACGGACAGACTTTGTATCTGCGCACCAACGGAGATTGCCGGGAACTGCCTGTTCTGTACCGGGAGGATTTGTATTATCAGGACGATGTGAGAGACGGCAAGATGGCCTTGGGACGCAGCGCCGTGAACCATGAGATCTGCTTCTCCGTGGAGCAGGGGCAGGAAGAAACGCTGGAGATTGTCTATGGTATGGAGGAAGCCCTGCCCGGTATGACGGAGATTCTGCAAAATGTGGCAAACCATCGGAAAAATCTCCAGGGGCGTTTTCCTGACGAGACCGCAAGGGTGCTGGCGGCCGCTGCGGATCAGTTTATTTCCCAAAGGGATTCCACAGGGGAGAAGACTATTCTGGCGGGTTTCCCCTTTTTCGAAGATTGGGGAAGGGATACCATGATTGCGCTGGTGGGGTGCTGCCTTTCTACCCGGCAGTATGATACGGCCAGAAGTATCCTGCAGACCTTTATGGCTCACTGCCGCAGGGGGCTGATGCCCAATCTGTTCCCGGAGGGGACGGAAGCGGCGGCCTATAACACGGTGGATGCGGCGCTGCTGTTTATTCTGGCTGTGTATGAGTATATCAAGAGAACCGGGGACAATGACTTTTTAAAGCAGGCCTACCCGGTGATGCAGGATATTATAAAATGGTATGCCCAGGGTACGGACTACGGAATCCATATGGACGGGGACGGCCTGATCCTGGCAGGGCAGGGTTACGATCAGGTGACCTGGATGGATGTGCGGGTGGGAGAGATTCTGCCCACTCCCAGGCATGGTAAGCCGGTGGAGGTCAATGCGTACTGGTACAATGCGCTGCGGATTATGGAGGAATTTTCCAAAGGGCAATCCGCAGGCCGGGCCGGGACCATGGGAACCCAGGAGGAAGAGCCCGGTTACGGGGCACTGGCAGACAAAGTCCATGCCGCCTTCGGCAAACTTTTCTGGAATGAAGAAAAAGGATGTCTGCGGGACGTGATATCCGGTACGCCGGCAGACGATCAGGTGCGGTGCAACCAGATCTGGGCGGTATCCCTGCCTTTTTCCCTTCTGCCTGAAGAGAAGGAAAAACAGGTGGTGGAGACGGTGTTCCGCAAACTCTATACCCCCGTGGGACTGCGTTCTCTGGCTCCCGAAGACGCCCAGTTCCATCCTTTCTATGGCGGGGCGCAGTTGGACCGGGATCTGGCATATCACCAGGGAACCGTGTGGACCTTCCCCCTGGGAGGATATTATCTGGCCTATTTGAAAGTTCACGGCTATTCCCGTCAGGCCAAATCCTGTGTGCGGGAACAGCTCAGGGGCATCGAGACGGCTCTTCGGGAGGGCTGCGTGGGTCAGCTGCCGGAGATCTACGACGGAGAAAATCCTGTTTGCTCCAAGGGCTGCTTTGCCCAGGCCTGGAGCGTGGGGGAGATTCTGCGGGTATATGAGGCGCTGGAACAATAGCGGAGAATAACAAAATGTATGACAATTATATCTTTGATCTGTACGGAACATTGGCGGATATCCGCACCAACGAGGAGAAGCCGTATCTGTGGCGGAAAATGAGTGAGTTATACACTTCCCTGGGGGCAGCCTATACCGCATCCGGACTGCGCTCCGGGTTCCGCCGCCTGGAGAGGGAATACGCCGGGCGGATGGGGGGCGGAGCCGGAGGGGCGGAGCAGGAGGACCTGCTGGTGGAGCCGGATCTGACGGAAGTATTCCGGGGCCTTTTTCTGGAAAAGGCTGTGGCCTGTGATCGAGAGACGGCCCGGATGACGGCTATTTTCTTTCGGGCCTTGTCCAGACAGATGCTCCGGGTGTATGATGGAGTGAAAGAGACTCTGGGGGAACTGCGCCGCCGGGGCGGCCGTCTGTATCTGCTGTCCAATGCCCAGAGCGACTTTACCAGGCCGGAACTGGAACTGCTGGGCCTTGCGGACTGCTTTGACGGCATCCTGATATCCTCGGAAGAAGGCTGCAAAAAGCCCTGTGCCGCCTTTTTCGCCAGATTGCTGGAGCGATATGGTCTGGACCCGGCCAGGAGCATCATGGTGGGAAATGATGAGTTTTCCGATATAGCAGGGGCCGTCGGGATGGGGATGGACAGCCTCTATCTCCACACGGCCACCTCGCCTCAGCCCCAGGGAAAATACAGACCCACCTACTGCGTAATGGACGGAGACTGGGGAAAAGTGGCGGACATTTTGCTGTCTGAAAAGCACACTGCTGCCTGTGTGGACGCAAAGCGTCCGGACAGACAGCACAGGAGGGATGTGCTTGTAGGGGACATGCGGAACTGAAATCAAAAAACAGCATGTGCCCGGAAAGCGCACTGCTGCCTGTGCGGACGCAAAGCGTCCGAACAGACAGCACAGGAAAGTTGCGCTTGTAGGGGACATGCGGAACTTTAATAAGAAAGGAACAGGAATATGAATCTGGGAAAGCGTAAAAATTATGTGGTTTCAGGGCAGAAAGTTATATTGGAATTTGAGCATGGCAAAGGGGAGATCCGGGCGGTAACGCCCCGGATCATCAATGTATTCTGCGGTCTGGAGAGCGACACCCATGACTCCAAGGCCATTCTGGAAGAAAAGGAAATGGTGGTGGATCTGGTCCTGGAGGATGGAGAAGATGGTCTGTGGATTCGTACAGATGCCCTGTCCGTTCGGGTCAGCGACGGGTTCTATGTAGATTTTTATGACGAGAAGGGCAATGCGGTGTGCCAGGACTACCGGGGAGAGCGCCAGCCTCTGCAGGTGGTCAGTGATGAGGCATTGAAAATTCTGGCCAGCGAAGGGCACAAGGCCGACAGAGGTATGGACCATGCCTTTGACATATTGAAACAGCTGCCGGAAGACGCTCATTTTTACGGCCTGGGAGATAAGACGGGATTTTTGGATAAGCGGGGTTATGACTACGAGATGTGGAACACGGACAATCCGGATCCCCAGGTGGACAGCTTCAAGGCACTGTATAAATCCATTCCCTTCTTTATGGCGTTGACGGGAGAGCATGTGTACGGTGTGTTTCTGGACAACACTTATAAGAGTTTCTTCAACATGGGCCAGGAATCGGAGGAGTATTATTACTTCGGCGCGGCAGCAGGGAATCTGGATTATTACTATATGGCGGGAAGTTCCATGGCGGAAGTGCTTTCCCAGTATACCTATCTCACGGGAACCTGCCCTTTGCCCCAGAAGTGGACGCTGGGATACCATCAGTCCAGATGGGGATATACCACACAGGAGGATATGGAGGAGATTGCCCGGGGAATGCGGGAGCGGGATATTCCCTGCGACGCCATTCATTTTGACATTGATTATATGCAGGATTATAAGGTGTTTACCTGGAACCAAAAACGGTATCACGGCGATGCGGCGGGCTATCTGAAGACTCTGGCCCAGCGGGGATTTAAGCCGGTGGTCATCAATGATCCGGGCGTTAAGAAAGAGGCCGGATATGCCGTCTATGAGGAGGGCGTGGAGAAAGGATACTTTGCCAGGACGCCGGAGGGCCAGGTCTATATCAATGCGGTGTGGCCCGGTGACGCGGCCTTCCCGGATTTCGGTAATCCCGCCGTGCGGCAGTGGTGGGGCGAGAAACAGAAATTCCTGCTGGAACAGGGCGTCCGGGGGATCTGGAACGATATGAATGAGCCTGCCAGCTTTAAGGGACCTCTGCCGGAGGATGTGGTGTTTACCGATGAGGACAAGGAGGCAAACCATGCCAGGATGCACAATGTGTACGGGCATTTGATGGCCAGAGGTACTTACGAGGGATTAAAGCGCCTGGATGGCCGCAGACCCTTTGTGATCACCAGAGCCTGTTATGCGGGGAGCCAGAAATATACCACCTGCTGGACCGGGGACAACCACAGTATCTGGGCGCATTTGCAGATGGCGATTCCCCAGTTATGCAATCTGGGCCTGTCCGGGATGACTTTCGCGGGCACGGACGTGGGAGGTTTTGGATCCGACACCACCGGGGAATTGCTGGCCCGCTGGGTGCAGGTGGGCTGTTTCTCTCCCCTGTTCCGCAATCATTCCGCCATGGGAACCAGACCCCAGGAGCCCTGGCGGTTCGGACAGGAAGTTTTGGACATCTATCGGAAATATGTGAAACTGCGTTACCATTGGATCCCCTATTTTTATGATTTGTTCCGGGAGACGGAGCAGACAGGGGCCCCGGTGATGCGTCCACTGGTATATCATTATGAAAAAGACCAGGCAGCCAGGACCTGCAACGACGAATTTATGTTGGGAGACCGAATCCTGGCAGCTCCTGTGGTTTGTCAGGGTATGACCAGGAGGATGGTATATCTGCCGGAGGGAATCTGGTACGATTATTGGACCGATGAACGGCATGTGGGGCCGGCCTGGATCATCAAGGAGGCGCCCCTGGATGTATGTCCCGTCTATATAAAGGCCGGAAGCGCGATTCCCGCCATGGAACCCATGTCTTATGTGGGAGAGAAGGAAGAGGATGTGCTGCTTCTGGAGGTATATCCGGGAATCGGACAATGGGAACATTATCAGGACAACGGGGAGGACTTCGCCTATCGGAAGGGAGAGTTCAACCGATATACCATTACAGTGGGAGAGGATGGCACGGCGCAGTGCAGGCTGGATTACCATGGGTACGGGAAAAGCTACCGAAAAGTGCTGGTCTGCAGATTTGGAACCGTAACGGAACTGCAGGTGGAAGCGGCAGCAGAATAAAGAGCAAAAAATCTTAGGGCAGACATTGTCCTAAGATTTTTTGCTTATTCAGTTCTTTATTTAGTTTTGTATTCAGTTTTATATCAGTTTTCAATCTGTCGGCACTCGATCTCCAGAAGAAGGCCGTTTTGAAGAGATACTCGCAGCTTGTTCTCCTTGTCATTGGTTTCGATATCGCTGATTCCGATATCATCTGCATCATTGAGCAACTCAAAAAGCTTATCCTTGAAGTAGTCCATACCCTTCTCCTTTCACAGAACACGAAATTCTGCTTGCAATTTGATAAAAATTTTATTACAGGTAAACAGTCTATAATACTAGTATTCTAATACTTGCAGTAGACCGTAAATATACTATAACAAGTTATATAGGACATTGCAAGTGCAAAGGGTCTACAAATTTCGACAGAATGCGACAATATACGGTTTTCGGGGCGAACACACATTTCTGCATTTAGGATTCTAATACTTGTTTAGGGTTATCAAAGGACTATAACAAGTATAGAATTATATTGTTTGAATACATAAAAATACGTATTTAGAGGTGATAATGTGGAAGAAGATTTCGGTAGTTTGGAAATTCGGTTAAACGAATTGCTGAAACAAAAAGGGTTGAGCAAAAACAAGCTATCACACAAAGCAGAGATGAATTGGAAACAGATTGATAATTACTGCACAAATAATATTTCCCGGCTGGATGTGTTTGTTCTTTGCAAACTCTGCACCGTCTTGGAATGCAGGATAGAGGATTTACTGGTTTTCTATCCTCCTGACAAAAAGAAGTAAAAAAGGGAACGCTGGCGCTTGATACCGGCGTTCCCTTTTTTACGGGAGTATCCGTTATTGCTCCTCAAATAATTCTTTTACCACTTCATAACACAACTTGGGACGGCGATATTCGTCCAGAATCCCCTTGTTATTCATGGTGCGGGGTCTGCCGAACCACCCCTCTTCGCTTATGCGGATATCACAGAACTGCCAGATATAGACACCGGCGCAATCGGGGTGGGAGAGAACGGCACGGACCTGTTCTTTCAGAACCCTGGCCTGGTACTCTTCGCTCCATTTGGTGGCATAGGTACTGCGGTGGCCGTAGATTCCTCCTGCCCCGATTTCCGTGATCAGGAAGGGCTTCCCCTGTCCCTCTGTCTCTTCCTGTACCCAATTATATAAGTCCTCCAGGTATTCTTCCGGCGGTGTGTCATGATACCAGAGGGGGTAAATATTGTAGGATACCACATCGGGAAGCCCGAAGCAGATGTCCGACTTAAATTTGCAGCTGGCAAAGGAACAGGGACGGGAAGGATCCAGGGAGCGGAGCAGTTCCGCCGATAACATTCCTTTCCATACTCGGTGTCACTGGCGCATTCGTTCAGGATGCCCCAGATGTAGATGGAAGGATGGTTGTAATGAAGTTCTACCATTTCCTGTATAACCTGCTCAGCCTGTCTCTCAAAGTGGGGATTCTGCATCTGCTCCAGGCTCAGGCCCCGGGCATGATTCTCCTCCCACACCAGGATTCCCTGCTCGTCGCAAAGATCCAGGAAAACCTCATCGTTGGGATAGTGGGCGGTGCGCACGGAGTTGGCCCCCAGATGCCTGATCAGAGCCAGATCCCCGGCCATGGCCGCAAAGGGCAGAGCGCATCCAAACTGCGGATGATCCTCATGGCGGCATACACCCTTAATGCGCAGGGGGCTTCCGTTTAACAGGATCTGCCTGCCCTCAATATTTATTTCCCGGAAACCAAAGCGGTCAATCAGGTCATCGTAGGGCTGTCCATCTTTCTGCAGAACGGCGTGAATCTCATACAGAACAGGGGATTCGGGAAGCCACGGCCGGACTTCGTCAAAGGAGAGTTCCGCTCTGTGGACGCTTCTGCCCCGGGGCAGCGTCAGTCCCTGAAAGTCCAGGGATTGCCCCGCCAGGGTGATCCGCATGTCCGCTGGCTGCGTCTCGCACAGGTTTTGGATGGCGGCTTCCACTCGGGCGTGCCACTGCCCGTCCCGGAAGGACGGCGTTACATGAAGATATTCCAGATAGGAAGCGCCCACCTGTTCCAGTACCACAGGCCTGATGACGCCGCCGTAGGACATGTAATCGTTGGGCACATGCAGAGCGCTCTCTTCCGAGAAGCGGTTGTCCGCTATGATTTCCAGGGTATGCATACCCTCCGGCACGGCCCGGACCAGGGCGGAAAAGGCGGTATAGGCATTGTAATGCCTGGCAATTACCTGTCCGTCCAAAAGCAGGGTGGCCGTGTGGCTCACACCTTTGCAGGTGATCAGCAGATTGCCCTCCGCCTGAAAACGGGTGGAATAACGTCCCTCTCCCCGATACAGGCCAAAATCCGGATAATTCTCCCAACAGCTGGGGGTGGGAACCAGGAACTGACGTCCGGCAGACTCACCCTGAAGAGGGCAGAACTGCCAAAGCCTTCCGGTGAGTTCCTCCTGCTTTCTGAGGCAGTGTGTGGAAAATGTACGTATCATGTCCTCCTCCTGCATACCCAAATGGGTTCAGATAATTATCTATAGTTTACTTGAGAAAGGATTAAAAATCAACAATCATTATCAGGTTCTCGCTTATGAGTGAACCGGGAGTGCGGCAGGCCGCAGAGAAGCGGGGATAGTTGGGAAAGATATAAAAAGAGCACCGGAAAGAAATGGCCCTATTTCCGGTGCTTTTTTGTCCTTTATCGGTTCACCCAAGTGACTGAATCCGGCTATCCGGCAATCTCTCAGGCAGCCTTCCCGTTTCCGATTTTCTTTTTGCCCCCCACCAGGAAGAAACTGCACAGCAGGGCGATTACATACAGCACGATGGTGACATACAGCACGGTCTGGTATCCCACAGGGTTTACCGAGGTGAAACCGCCGTGCCCGTCGCTGACTTCCACCATCTCTCCCACATGTCCCACAATGAAGGTAGCCAGCTGGTTGCCCGTAAGGCCCGCAATGGCCCAGGCGGACAGGGTGATGCCGTGGATGGCGCTGATGTTCTGCATACCGTAATGGTCGGACAAGAGGGTGGGCACATTGCTGAAGCCGCCGCCGTAGCCTGCATTCACCACAAACAGCAATACCAGTACCAGAATCATCAGCAGGGTGTGGACGCCCATATCCGCAATGCCTCTGGTCAGGATTACCAGCCCGGTGGCGATGATGGACAGGATGATCATAATCTTATATACCGTATTCCGATCCTTCATGGTGTCCGCCCATGCGGAGAAGCCCAGGCGGCCGCCGGCGTTAAATACGGCGGTAATGGAGGACAGTACCCCGGCCATGCCTGCCAGGCCGATGCATTTGATAATCATTTTCTCCTGAGAGATCAGCGCCAGACCGCAGGTGATGTTGATATAGAACATAAGCCAGATGCCGATGAACACCACGGGCTTGCTCTTGATCACATCCAGAGCCTTTGCACCCTTCTCCTGGGAAGCGGGCTCATGCCAGTCTGCGGGCTTGGCCAACAGCAGATGGCCAACGAACATCATCACGAAGTACACGCAGGCCAGGATCAGGAACATCTTGTAGATGCCTCCCTCCCCCAGGGAGCCTAAAAGAGCCTGCATAATCGGGCTGGCGATTGCCTTGGCTGCCCCGAAGCCTGCTACGGCAAGGCCGGTGGCAAGGCCTTTCCTGTCCTCAAACCACAGCATCAGGGTCTTCACCGGGGACAGATAGCCGGTACCAAGCCCGATGCCCATGAGAAAGCCGTAGCAAAGGTAGATACCGATGAGGGCCAGCGGGCTTTGCTGATGGGTGCCTCCATAATAGATGAAAAAGCCGGTGCCTGCCATACCGCAGGCAAAGCAGATGGAAGCAATCAGCGATGATTTGTGGATATCTTTTTCTACGATATTACCCAGGAAGGCAGCGGACATACCGAGGAAAAAGATAGCGAAGCTGAAGGCCCATTCGGTAGCGCTTTTGGAGAAACCGATGTAATCAGCGATTTCCTGGCTGAATATGGACCAGCAGTAGACAGTACCTATGCTGCAGTGAAGCAGCAGCGCCGGAATCGCGGCGCGTATCCATTTGTTGTTCTTCATGATGTACCTCGTTTCCTTTTATGTTTCTTCTTTGTTCAATATATTTCATCCGGCTGCATACCGCCCAGGGAATATGTTTTTACCTTTTGCGGGAGGTACGTTCACGGCAACGCATTTCCGCGCAGAAAGCCGCGTTTATTTCCTGACGGTACATAGCTGCGGGCGCTGTACATGCTTCCCTTGATGCGCCTGCCTGCGGGGAGCCTACGGGATTCCTGCCACAGGATCCGCCTGCGGTGCCTGCAAAGCAGTTATGGTAACCGGAATGCAATATCTTGGCATAAGCTATTGTACTCGCAATTTCTGTAAAATGCAAGCATTTTATAATATGCAAAGCACTTGGCAGCACTGCCGCGGGGAGGCCGTAAAACCATGGCGGATTCGCCTGTATTGCGGCTTTATGCCGCTGTGTGGATTTGCTTGCGGATAACCGCTGCGATATGTTATACTCTTAACGGAAAGCGATTGCCTGTACCGGGCGGGGCAGTGCGAAAGCGGGGAGAATGCTGAGGGGCTGTTTTGGAAAATGAGGCTCGATGTGCTGACGCCCCTTGAAACCGGTACACAGAGGTTCGAAAACGTATTTGTGAGGAATGATATGGCAGATTGAGACATAAAACACCATTTTTCTCGCTCTTATTTGTACAATTCTTACAATTTTTAAAAAAATATTAAAAAGTGGTTGCATTTTCCTGTTTGTCGGATTATAATACTCAATGTGCTTCGGGGTGTGGCTCAGCTTGGTTAGAGCGCCGTCTTAGGGAGGCGGAGGTCGCGAG
>OFGG01001701.1_pt1 | contig 13537 bp, 14 predicted proteins | sample 1521701 | NCBI WGS metagenome assembly OFGG01 (sample SAMEA3504081, study PRJEB24116) | mouse gut metagenome | biome: mouse gut; feature: mouse-associated habitat; material: faeces | place: Denmark | collected 2011
TCACTTTAATAGTGCTGCCGGAAACGCCGCACACCAAACCAACGTGATCCGGATAGCCGGTATTGTCGCCCTTTCCGGTGTCCTGCCAGTCATAAAAAACCACATCGCCCGCACTCAGTACATAAGCATCGTTTTCCTGCCAACGCCCCGCCGCCTTGTAGAGATCGATCATTGCGCCGCACCCACATTCACGCAGGATAATCCTTGATAACCCCGCCGCGATGCCTACCGCGCTAACGAATGTCGCGCACCACGCATCATTATACTTTACCGCATACCCGCGCGGCAGGGGCTTTACTGAATTATAAAGGTCAATAATCTTTTTATGCATTCCGTTGCTTTCTTTGCAGCCCGCCCATGCTTTCGCGGTATTTACTGCCTTTTCCCTTAACTGTTTTTCCGTCATAGTGTCCTCCTTCTTCTCCATCGCCGCAACTTTTTCATATACCTTTTTGCGGCGTGTCAGATATTTATTTGTGTGTTTCGTGGTTGCCTCATACATTGCCCGCACATCGCCCGCGCCCTTTAACGCCTCTGCCGCGATCATTTTCCATAATGCGGAGGCGGTTCCGTACTGGTTTACGCCGTCCGCGAAATAGATCAGTGCGCCCGCATCGGTCAAGCCGTAACTTTGCCCCTTTTTAATGTGGGTTGTTACATCTGCGATCGCCTGCTCGTCTTGTGCCGCCTTTCCTGCACCGGTTGTTAAAATTGCTTTCAGCTTTGCCGCCTCTGCTGCGGTAACGATACGCGCCGCCCAACTCGCGCCTCCGGTAATTTCCTTGTAAAGCGCATCGCCTAAAATGTTCTTTGCGCTCGGCTCCGCTTTAATGATCCCTCTAAGCAGGGAGGCGGCTCTATCCGCGTGCCATTGCAGCTTGCCGATAGAAACCGCCCCATTATCATTTTTATTTACGCTGCCATAGCTGCCTTCATTGTCAAAAATGATGCCCGCCGCCGTTACTGCCAGTTCCTTAATTTCCATTTGTGCCTCCCTCTTTTTTCAGATTGCAGCGATCTTTTAATTCGCAGGTTTCGCAATTCTGATTTTTGCAAACCAAATCATTGATCTTGCCCTCGATCTTTTCATCTGCAATCTTTAATGTTTTTATCAACCAAACCGGCACCTTCTCCGGCATGATTACATAAAGGTTTTCTAAAATGCTTGTAAACTCATTCACAAGCATAACAGCGGTAACGTACCAACCGATCAGCAGGGCAAATTCCAAATTCAGCCCTGCGCCCGCTCCCATTTCCTTAATGCCCCACCCGATTAAAAAGGCGGTTCCGATCATCACGAAATACATAACTTTCTTGATGATGCCCTGCAATCCGGTTTTAGAGTTCCAATCATGCAAAAAATACTTTGCCTTGATCCAGCCGGTCACATAATCAATCACAACCGCCGCCATGAATAAGATCAGAATGACCGGTATTTTTCCCAACGCCGCCGCTACTGCCGTAAAAATTGCCGATACGCTCAAACCTGCCGCGTCCGGTGTTTTCATTGCTACAAAAAATTCTTTCATTGTCTGCCTCCTTTTCTTTGCAAAAAAATAAAGCCTATCGGCTTTCCAGTGCTTTAGCCCGCGCCGCATCGGTACAATGCAGCACAAAACCGTTTATAATGTTTTCTTTCAGCCCCGCATTTGTACAGTGCTTTAGCAATCCGAAATAGCTTTGCATGGTTGCGTTCACTTCCTTTAAAGTCATTTCGCCGCGCTCGTATGCTTTCACAATGTACTTTATGCGGGATCTCATTCTTTTAACTGTCGCGGATCTTAATCGTATTTCTTTCTCGTTTATCACATATCCCACAAAATCAACATTGCAGCTTGCCGGTCTTATGGCGGTTTTGCTATTCAGATTTAAGCGCAATTTTTCAAGCAGGAAAGTTTCTATTTTCCCCAACGCCCAATGCGCCTTTTCTTTACTCTCCACCAAAATAACCGTATCATCTGCATACCGGATCAAATGCTTTATGTGTAATTCGTGCTTGATGTACTGATCCAGTTCGTTCATGTAGATATTTGCAAACATCTGACTTGTCAGATTGCCGATCGGCATACCCTTATCAAATAGCATTTCGCGCGGATCTACCTCACAAGGATCCACGCCCAACGGCAACCCGAAGGCTCTTTTCTCCGAATTTATAATAATTCTGAATAAGTTTATCAACCTCGGATCCTTGATCCGGCGTTTCAAAATCTCTAACAGTATTTCGTGATCCACTCGGTAAAAGAATTTCGATATGTCAAGTTTCAAGTAATAGTATTGTTCCGGCTTTCTGCTTACCTGCCGTAACCAATATTGCAGCCTTGCCGCCGCCTTTTCTCTGCCTCTGTCCTTGATACAAGCGTAACTGTCTTTTATGTAGGTTTTCTCATAAAGTGGATTGAGTACCCTATAAATAGCCCATTGCAGAACACGATCCCGAAACTGCAACGCCATAATAAGCCGTTTCTTTGGCACATAAATATAAATAATTCTGTACCCGCCTACTTTGTAACGCCCTTCCTCCAGTTCCTTGTATAAGCTGTTTAAATTGCTGTCAAGTTCTACTGAAAAGCGCATAATTTCATTGCGTTCACTTTTTCCTTTTCGTGCATCTAAATAAGCTGCATAAATATTTGTATAGCTTGTAATCTGTTCATAGGTTACATTAAATTTTTTCATACTTTTATTGCCTTAATACTCCATGCGTTACGCCTTTCGCTTTTGCTACTAACCGTATTCATGGAAATTTTTGTTTTGCCCGCACCCCTGCAGGCAGGGAAATATGCCCCTTTTCTTCTCTCTGTACGCTGCGCCGCCCGCGTGTTGCGGCGCAATCTGACTATATGAGAAAAGCGGAAAACAGCCCCACATTCACATTGGAGTTAGAACGCGGGTTGTTGAAATTGCCGTTAGCCTCTCCTGCGTTGCCGCCATTACCATAATTACCGCCACGAATAAGCAACCGTTACGGCATATTCCCCATAGTTTGCTTTATGAATTTAGCTTTTTAAGCCAACTACCTAAAATTTTACCCATTTCCTCCAACATCTCGCACCACTTTCTTTGACTGTCAAGCGGTATCAGAACGGCGGTTGTATTCATTTTGGGATCTACCGCCGTTATTAAAAGCTGCCGCAAATACAGTATTTTGTGATCTACCTGCGTTAATGCTGTTTTCTTATGTTCCTTTGTTACTGCCTCGGTCAGTCCGTCCAAAATGTCATACATCGCCTTTTCGATCTGCGCTCCGATCGCGTTTCCAACGCGATACTTGCGCGGGAATTGTTTGTTATACAGACAATCATTGCCGTATGCAATCATTTCCCGCGCTTTCTTTAGAATTAGCAGATCCGCCTTCGGTTCGGGCGGTTTTGCCGTTGCCCTAAAATTTCTCTGCATCTTTTTAGCCTCTCAAAAATAAGGCGTATGCTGCCGCATACGCCACAAGGATCAAGCATAGAGCGCAGGATCCACAAAAGCGGAAAACAGCCCCACAGACACATAGGAGTTAGAACGCGGGTGGTCGAAATCGCCGTAAGCCTCTCCTGCGTAGCCGCCAGAACCATAATTACCGCCACGAAAAAGCAACCGTTCCCCATTGTTGCGGAAATATATAAACCCTCTGCCGGTCTTGTCGCTGTTCGGGAAAAGTGCTAATGCCTTTAACAGATCGGGGATCGTTACGCCGCTTTTTGCTGTCAGCGTTCCAAAATCTTTTGCGCCGTACCCTGCGTTATCGTCTGCCTGCTGATGCTCTAATGTGGTTGTGATATGAAATGCCGCCGTACTGTTGGCAGGATTGCCGGTATAGTCAAATTTCAATGTGCCTGCTGTCCCCGGCGCAACCAATGTACCGTTCGGCAGGATTGCCCGCCATGCCGCGCTATTTACGCCCAAATCGGTATTATGGATTGCCGCGTTATTGTTCGGCACGATCTGAATTTCCCCATTTACCAAACGCGCCACAACCCATTTATGCACGTTTCCGACAATATCATTTACACCCAACGCCTCCCAGTTCTTGCCTCCGGTGCCGGTCAATGTCCGGTATACGTTGGCGGGGTTCTGCGGGCTTAATACGCCCCTTTCATACGCCTTTATATGTGACTTTCCCTGCGCCGTATTTCCGCGCGGCTCTAATCCTGCTGCCGTAATGAGATTATGCAATACGCCCCATTCTGCCGCCGTCATAAGATGCCACCCTGCGCCCTTGTTATAGCAAACCTCAACCGCCCGATCGAACGTGATACAGTTTGCCGGATCCTGATTAGGCAGGGAATAGGCGCGGTTGTTCTTAACTACATTGATGTACTTGGAAACATAAATATACGGCACCACTTTATCATTGATGATAAATGCAGGGTGCGGCGTATGGGCGGATCCAATCCCCAATTCGTCCAAATACACAAGCGGCACTTTTACCATAACCGAAGGGATCCCCATATCGTCCAAAATGATCTCGTCATTTGCTGCTGCGCCTCTCAAATCTTCATAACTACTCATTGATATATACCTCCTCAATACTCCATAATGTCAGTGTACACTTGGAAACATCAAAACTTTTCTGTACCTTTTCCGTTGTCGGCTTGCCCTCGCCGTCCGGCTCCCCTGCGATATAATCATATTCGCGGGGCGGGATCTCAACCTGTGCGACATAATTTTCGCCCAAACCAAAAACCAAATTTCCGTCTTTGTCCGCGCAAATGTCCTTTTTTACCACATCATCGGTCTGTAACCGCTGCAACTTCATAGCGATCGCATCGCCGATCCATAGTGTGTTACCGTCCAACTCATAGCCGATCTTTTTTCCGGCGTTCTTTTCGATAACCTTGATCGTCTTTGCCATTACATCATACCTCCTAAAATGAAATATTTTATAGTTACCGGCGTTTTCGGGCAGTCCTCAACCTCGATTTTAAAGCCGTTTAACTGCTTATCCTTGATCCGGATCGCCCGCCCCTGCTGCAAATCGTCACAAAACGCAATCACGATATAATCTAACGTGTTGCGGGCTTTATCCATTGCAACCGTTACGCTTTCTTTGTTGAATGGATAGTTTTCATTGCTGCTTATATTGACGGTTCCGGTTTCAAAATAGGTGTTCTCTAATTCCCTTTGGTGCTGCCTCAACTGAATAATTCCCATGTTGGCAATTATCATAGCCTCGTTGATGCCGTTATCCATGTGGTTCATGTTCTGCTGATTAAAACTTGTGCCTGCCTCGATCACTTCCCCGACAACCGGCGTTAATGTATAGGTGCCGTCCGGCTGCTTTGTTTTCGGATCAATGTTTTCTGTGATCGTGTATGTGTTACTCTTTTCAGTACGGCGGTTTTTCCATAAAATCAGATCATACATTCCGCTTTGCCCTCCTTACTCTTTCCTTATGGTTATTCTGATGCCAATAGTCGCGGTTGCCAGTGTGTCCTTCTTGGTGTTGTAATCCTTGCTTTCCAAAAGTTCGTTATTGACATCGTATAATTTGGCGTTTGTGATCGTTCCGTTTGTTTCATCATCAATATAAATATAAAATGTGATGCTGTCGCCGGATCGCGTAACCTTGCCAATGGCTCCTTCTTTCACTACGCCGTTAATGGTGTATGTCGCCCTTTTCACTATGCTTTCTGCATACTGTAAAAGCCTTTCCTTTAACATTTTAGCCCTCCTCTCTCGCGTAATCTGTGCCGCACATCATCAAACCATTTGTTGCCGCCTCTGTGTTCATTTGCAACGCTGCCGCGCTCTCCTGCATCTCAAACGGCGGATCGGTTCCCACGGCTGCGGTATTGTCGCCGCAGGCTGCAACCGGCGTTATGGTGCCGTTTCCCGCTGTTTCTATGCTTATAACGCTTTCCCGCGTTTCAAATGGCGCATATTCCCCGATAACCGTTAGATCATCGCTGCAAGGCATAACCGGCGTTTCTATGCTCTCTGCCGCCGTTCCTATGGTTATTGCCCCTTCCTGCATCTCAAACGGTGCCTGCAATCCTAAACAACATTCAACGCCGCAAACCGCCTGCCCGCTGATCGGGTTATCCTCATGCACAAAAGAAAAGCCGCCCACATTCTGAATGTAGCCGGTTTCCTTCCTCTCTGTTATGTTGTTGTCAAAATTGCAATATTCTGTGTCGGCTGCTGCCGGTTCAAACGCCATAAAGATCAGATCCTCTAATCTGTACTTTATGACGGTTTCCCGCTGCATCGCAAACATGAAATAAATATTTAATGGCAGGATCTCGTCAATGATGCTGTTTAACGTATCCAAACTGCCCGCATCGGTGTTTATTTCTACGATCATTTCCATGTTTGTAATGTCGTTTAATAACGTGATGCCCTCCGAATAATTGGATAACATCGCCATTAGTTCGGACAGGCTCATTTTGCGCCGGTTCATCATGGAAAGAATGTATATTTTCCGATCGTCCAAACTCTGCGCCGCCTTTGGCTTTATGCCTAACAGCTTTTCAAACCGAATAACGCCGGTTTCGTCTGCCGTAAACACAAACATATTTCGTATAACTTCATTGATTGATACATTCAGCTTTGAAAATTCTATATCCTCTGCCTTTGCGATCTGCTGCATTTCCTTGATCTGCTTTATCACTGGAGGATAATGGTTTAATATTAAGGTCTGCATAAAATCACGCCCCTAACCGGTATTGCGTTCGGATCCAAAAGCAGGTTTTCCTCTTTTCCGTTTAAAGCTGTGTCCTGCACATCTACGATCCCCTCCACGCTTGCGATTGCCGCATTTACCTTTAATATTCTTACGGTTATATGTTCCTCATTCTCCCAACCTTTCGCCAACTCCAAAAAATAGCCGTCTATCCGCTCTTGTATGCTCGGTAACAAGTCCTCCCATACATAGCCGGTATCTATCGTTATTTCTGCCTCGATTTTTACCGTTTCCGATATGCAGGGGTAAATATCCACCACATGAAATATTGTCGCTTTCCCCTCGCCCTCGCCCTGCTTTCCAACCGGATCTATGATTTCCTGCACATCTGATACAAGGGCATTGTTTGGCGTTTTATAGGTGCTGTCAAGAAAATATATCTTTATTTTCTTTTCGTTCTGTGTCACGCGGTATATTTTGCAGGCTCCGACTCCCTCTATTTCGTGCATCATCGCTTTGTACTGTGCGCGGTTGCCGCCAAACGCCTGCGCCGCCGAAACAATGGAAATGTACCGCGCCCGAAAAGCCTCCGTTTCTTCATCATCTCGCGCCGGTTTCAAAAGTTCCGTTAATTCCCCATTGTCGAAACTGTCTATATATTCAATCGGTGCCAGTTCTTCCTGCTTTATATTTCCCCTTGTGCCGGTCTGCTCGCACATAAGCCGGTATTTCCTCGGCTCTATCTTTTCAGTGCATATATAGGTTAATTCCCCCGCCGAAAAGCGGGCGTTTAATTCCACATCAATATTAAATTCAGCTTTCCAAACGGCGTTAGATGCCGGAAACGGTTCTATGCCCCTTTCCTTTGCCCTTAATATTAAATGCTCTCTGTCTGCCGTTTCCGCATATCCGTTTTGGTCTATCAACCCCAATTCGATATATGCCTGCTCAAACTCGGCGGCGGCTCCCCTAAAGGAATGATCTATAAGCGTTCCTTCCTCGGTGTTTGTGTCCGGATCTGTCGCCTCTTTCAAGTCGATCATAATATTGTTTTGCGTCTTATCATCAAATAACATTTTATCGCCCCCTTACGCTGCCGGTCTTGCGATCGCCTCGTCCTTAAATTCTATTTCGCCGTATATGGTGTTTGCCGTAAATGATACGGTTAATGTGTCGCCCTCCATGCTTACGCTAAATTCCGTTATACTCTGTATGTTCTCATTCACAAGCAGGCAATCCTCCGTCATTCTCTGCGCCTCTGCCTCTATGTATTCCTCTGTATATCCTTTTCCTATGAAATCCTCAAATTCGTTTCCGTAATCCCATGTATAGATATAGTACCGGTAACGCGGCGTTTGCAGAACAAGCCATATCCAAACTTTTATAGCCTCTTTCCCTTCCACTATCTCGCCGGTTAGCTGTCCGGTTTTGAAATCTATGCCGTATTCCCTCGGAGGCTTTATTTCTTCCTCCAGTTCTTCTATTTCGTCCTCGTCCTCGATATATGCCGGTAACAAATTCATGCGCTACACCAACCTTTCCAAAATAATATACAATTCATCGCTGATCCGGTAAACCGCCACTTTATCGCCGCTCTTTAGTGGCGCAACGAATGTATTCTTATCTTTTTTTGACGGTGTATCATCATAAACCGCGCAATGATAGCCGGTTTTCAAATGTTCGGCTATCAGCAGATCGCCGCCCGATAATGTCAGCTTTCCAATCTTGCAGCTTGCCGCGCCGGTCATTATGCCTATTTGGATCGGCGCGGTATTGTCCTTTTTCCCCTCATTCCTCATTATTCCTAATATTTCCTCGTATGGGTTGTTCATTCCCGCGCCCCCTCTCTATTCCTCGTTTTCCTCGTATTCCTTGCTATCCATGATGTTTTTAAAATTCAATTCCAAACTCATTATGTGTGTGCCGTTCTCCCATGTGTGGGTATCGCTGTCAATCCAAAACAGCCCGTTTAATCCGGTTGCTTTGTCGTAAACCTCTACGCCGTTACCCGCGATGCACTTTAGATCTCCATTTATCCCTTCAACCGTTACCCGTTTTTCCACGCCTTGCAGCATACTTTTAGCCGCCGCCTGCTCGTTTATCCCCTTTTCTTTTTTATATATCTGCTGATAGATGCCGTATTTCTCTACCCATTTATCCTTTTTTACCTCTCCAACCTGCGCCCCTTTTTCATCGTAAATCTTTACCACATTTACCATGTTTTCTATTGTTTCCTCGTACTCGGCGTTTGTTATGTTGTATTCCTCTGCCAGTACAAAATTTTTAACTTTCTTCCCCTTAACCTCAACCGACAATTTGGAACCGTCCATGCGGCAAATATATTTCTTTCCGGTCTGCTTTGCTGCTTTCGTGTAGGCTTTCATAATAATGTCATAGAATGTATCGCCGTCTATAATCATCTTTTTTATTGTCGCCTTTGTCGCCGCGATGCTGCCGGTCTTGATCTCCAAATCAGCGCATACTTTTTTTGTGATCCGTTCTGCCGTTGTGTCGGAAAAATTATAAACGCCGGTACTTTTAAGCAAGTGATTTAACAGATCATAGCAGGTATATGTTACGGTGCCGGTTTCGCTCGTTTTCCTTGCGCTCTGTACTTCCCCGAAAAAAATCAGATCGCCGCCCTCATATAGCTTTATTACCTGCCCCGCGCCTATGTTCAGCTTTAAATTTTTTACATTCTTATCATTTGGCGCATTGATAACCGCTATTTCTGCGGTACGCGCCGCCTGCGATACGGATCCACTCCATGAAACGCTTGATACTGCCTGCGTTATGTCGCTTGTATATACATAGCCGTTTTTATGCCTAATCCATTTTATTTTCATACATTGATCACCAACTGTTGACCGGGGTATATTAAGTTTGGATTGCCGCCTATAACCCCCTTATTTTGATTGTAGATCGCCTGCCAGTTCGCGCTGCTACCGGTCAAATTCTTTGCGATCTTACTTAGGTTATCGCCCTTTACTACGGTGTATGTGGTGCTTTTTACTTCCTTTGCCGCCCGCTGTGTCGCCGCAGGCGTTACCTTTTTTGTAACCTTTTCTTTTTTCTTTGTGGTCTTTACCTTTACTTTCCGGTACTCTTTAAACTCCAACGTGAAATTTATGTCTTTGCTGCCGTCATTTTCTCCCCATGTGAAATTTTCTATTGTGCAATCCATATTAACCGGCGCACCGGTCATTGTAAGACGCAATACGCCGTTATTTTTCATTTTCTCGATCAGCTTTACACTTTCTTTCGGTGTCGGGAATGTCGTGTACTCGCAAAAACTGTATTTCTGTTTCGGAAAAAAAGAGGAAAAGGAAATATTTTTCAATTTCCTTTTCCCCAACAAATTTATTTCGCCTAATGAATTGATAACTACCTGCGTATTATCGCTTTCGCTCGTCAATTCGTATTCAGACGGCAAAACCGCAAATCTAAAATTCGTCTTGCCCTGCTTTAACCAAATTTCCAATTTTGCCGCCCTCCTTATGCTGTGCCGGTGTTAAACGCTATTTTCTTTAACTTGTACGCCAACGCCTCCGCTATGCGGTCTATATCTTCATCGCTGCGAACCTCTATTTTGTCTGCCAACTTCTGAATATTGATTGAGATAGATCCGGATCCGTTCCGCTCTCCCTCTCTCCGCGCCATTTCCACGCTTTTATCGTGCGGGTACACCCTCGAACCTTGCGGCAGGTCTACGATCTCGCCGCCTCGGTCATGGATCATTGCCATGCCGCCCTTCCAGTTATCCGTACCTTTGTAAAGCTGCGGTATTGTCGGTATATTGATCCCGAATGACTTCCCGCCCAACCCCGGCACCCAATCCGGTATTGTAACATTGATTTTGTTTAAAGCTGAAATTGCGCCGTTTATGATGCCTATGACCGCGTTGATCGGTGCCTTGCAGATTGCCGCGAACGTGTCAAAAATACCCTTGAAAATACTCTTTACACCTTCCCACGCCTGCCGCCAATTTCCGGTAAATACACCCGAAATAAAAGTTATCAGTCCATCGAAAACAGTCAGTACCCCGCTAATGATTGATGTAATGGTGTTTACTGCTGCGGAAATTGCGCCCTTAATTGCCCCAAACGCAACCTTTACAACCGGTACAATGATATTCATTGCTTTTTTTATGGCTCCGGCAATAAAGTTAAATGCCGCGCTTGCCACCGCCTTAAACGCCGTAATGACCGCGCCCGCCGCGCTGCAGGTGCTGCTTACCTTTTTGCCGAAAATATTTGCTATTACGGTTGCCAGTGCCTTAACCACTTTCCCGATCGCATTAAATACGGTGCTGAATATCGTTTTCAATCCGTTTATGATGCTGCCTACCCGCGTTTTAATGTTATTGATCGTTGCGCTGAATTTCTTCATGTCAACGCCGCACTTGGTTAGCACATTCTTGATCGCATTTCCTAAAGCCGTAAAAATGCTTTTTACAATATTCAGATTTTTAAAGGAATTAACCGCGCCTTTTACGGTGTTTGCTATCAGTTTAAACGGTGCCTTTATGATGTTTACCAAACCGGATAATGCGCCGCTTGCTATGGTTTTCAGCCCATTCAGTGCGCCCTTCCAATCTCCGGTAAACACTCCCTTTACAAACTGTGCCACGCCTTTAAAAATCGTCTTTATATTTTCGATCAGCGGCTTTATAGCCTGCACAAAACCGCTAATATATCCTTTTGCAGCACCGATCGCAATATCCCACGCGCTCGCCACCGCATCGAACACACCCGCAATTTTTTTAACAACGCTTTCCGGCAGGAAAGTAGAGAACGCGCCCACAACAAAATTTTTGATAGCGTTTATCTTTGCCTTAAATATATTGCCTATGGTGTCTACAATGCCGCCTGCTGCCGTCTGAAACCCTTTTAGGGCTGTTTCTGCATCGCCGCTAAATATTCCCTTTAACATTGTGCCGATGCCCTTAAATACCGCCCCTATGCCCCCGAATATTTTCTTTACATCTTGCACAAGCCCGCCAAACATTGCCTTTACTCCCGATACTGCCGCCTTTATTACCGGCAATACGGTATCAAAAGCCTTTGTCAGCCCTTCCGCTATGTCGGGCGGGAAAATGTTCTTTAGGCTGTTTCTAAAGCCCTGCGCCGCATTATCCCAATTACCGGCAAATGCACCAGTAAAGAAACTTAACAGCGCATCGAATACCTGCAGCCCTTTGTCAACCGCTGTTACAATGCCGTCAAAAGCTGCCACTGTGCCGCCTACAAGCGTTTCCAGTATGCCGCCCGCCTCTGCTGTGCCCGCCTTTATATCGCCCGCAAATTCTTTCTTGAATATTCCGGCTACTGCCTTACAAAAGCCGCCTATCTTCCCCGCTATGCTGCCGATCGTGTTCCCGATTGATGTAAACTTTCTTTTAAATCCCTCAACCGAAAATCCCGCCTTTTCAAACGCATTTTTAAACCAACTGCCAACGCCCTGCAAAAAGCCCTTGACTTTATCCCAATTCTTTATTATCAGAAACGCCGCTAATGCGATTGCAGCCAGTACGCCGATCACTATTCCCGCAGGACTTGTAATAACGCCCATGATGCCGCCAAAATTCGCTATTGTCTTTGTGATCGTTCCAAATATCCGCTGCGCGGTTCCTACCGCTGTAACAACTTTTCCAAAAACCATTACCACCGGACCGATCGCCGCCGCAATCGCCGCAAATTTTACAATAGCATTGACCTGCCCTTCGCTCAAATTATTTAGTTTGTCGCCAACTTTACCAATAATTCCTGCAACCTTATCAAATGCCGGTGTTAATGCCGCGCCAAACTGTATTAGTGAATTTTTTATTTTATTGAACGATATGTTCATTCGTTCCGTTGGTGTCAACATTTTTTCGTATGCTGTTTGTGTCATTCCTGCCGCATCGCCCATTTGCCCCAATACTTTAGTAAAGTCTGCTGATCCTTTTCCCGCAAGTACCGTAACACTGTTTAATGCCTCTGTTGATCCAAACAGCTTTGCCATGGCATCTGTGTTCCCGCCAGTCTTTTCTTTTATTTCATCTAGGAATTTAGCCCAACCTACGCTTTGCAGGTGTGCTGATGAAAAATCTAACCCTAGTTGCTGCGCTGTTTTGCTTGCATCTGCTGAAGGTTTTAGAATATTGCTATACGCCGCCTTTAATCCGGTTACTGCCTCGCTTGTTGCAATACCGTTTTTTGTAAGTACCGCAATACTGCCAAATAATTCTTCTGTTGATACATTAAGGCTTGACGCAATCGGGATTACTTTTCCCATGCTGCTTGCCATATCTCCGAAAGATGTTTTACCAAAATTTTGTGCAAGTAGCATCTGATCGCTAATCTCTGCCGCCTTGCTTGCCTCAAAACCATAGGCATTTAATACCGTTGTTAATCCGTCTACCGCTGTTGTGGTATCTGTAAAACCGCCTTTTGCGGCTTTTACTGCTGTGCTTACAAAATCAACACTCGCCGCCGTATCAACTCCCGCCGATATTGCTTGATACTGCGCCTCCGCTATGTCTGTAACCCCTACGCCTACGGCATTTGAAAGATCAATAACCTGCTCTTTCAATGCCGTCATAGGCGTGTTGGTTGTATCTGCAATAGTTCCTACTTTTGCCATAGCATTTTCAAAATCATTGCTCATTTTTATAGCTGCTGTTGCTACTCCCGCGATCGGGAGGGTTACTGCCTTTGTCAATGTGGCACCGGCATTTGCTATTGTCTTACCGGCGTTTTGGATCTGCTTTCCGGCTTTTATCGCCTCATTTCCCATTTGGCGCATACTCTGTATGACTTCCCTTGAAGGTCTTGTGAAACCGTCAATAAACTGTATCGCCGTACTGATAACCCTGCCCACATCAACCACCTCCGATCGCTTTTTGTATTTCTTTGTTTTCTTCCGCTTTATCCCTCATTTCCT
>OFGG01001702.1_pt1 | contig 13521 bp, 11 predicted proteins | sample 1521701 | NCBI WGS metagenome assembly OFGG01 (sample SAMEA3504081, study PRJEB24116) | mouse gut metagenome | biome: mouse gut; feature: mouse-associated habitat; material: faeces | place: Denmark | collected 2011
CATTGATGTAATTATTTAGTGCGTGATGTGAAAAATGTTGCCAAATCGTTGCCAGCGCCTAAACAAATTTGTTTGGAAACCGCATAAACACTAGGCTCTTAAAGCCCATTTCATCACTCAAACTCTTTTTCCAGTTCGTTACAAGTCCTGTTTTACATTGCTTTTTCTTTCAAAATCGTCTCATTATGATACGTTTTTGTTTCTCGTTTATATGGTTTTAAAGCTGGTGTACCCAAATTGTACCCAAGCTATACTCTATGACCAAGAGGCGTAAATTGCTCACGTATATTTGCATGGAAATATTTCCCCTTTGATTCTGCTGACTGAAACTCATACCACATATACTCTGGAAAATCATGATACTGCCATACGACACCACTTTTAAATTCTATCTCCAGAGTACAACTCATCGCATCATACCCAATACTTGTAATCATACTTGAATCTACATATTCTCTATCCATTTTTTATTCTCTCCTTTCAAAAATGTTGTTCTCTAATTTTAGTTACTACAGATTTGTAATTATCATTACTTGCATCATATTCTTTCTTCCACGCCTTTACTAGTTCAGGATCTGCACTGTCTGGTCTAGGTGATTGCAGCGGCAATCTGACTCTTGAAGGAATATTTATTGCCTCTCCCACAATAACAGCTTCACCTATCCGAAGTGCCGGCAACAAATTAATCAAGCTATTCATATTATCTGGTGCCATTGATTTTACAATCGCTTGATCTGACGAATTTGTAAGCCGTAATGCAATAAAGGTTCCCACCTGGGCAAGTATCGTTTCTGATAACTCTGATGGTCTTTGCGATATGACAACTGCTCCCAAACCAAATTTTCTGCCTTCTTTGAAAATTCTTTCTACAGCCTCTTTTGCATATATTGTATCATTTTTACCAAGATACGAATGCGCTTCCTCATACGCTATCAACAGTGGGCGGTTCCTTCCAGTGTTAAGTTCATTCCGCCCCCAAAACATACTATCATATACAAAACGGGTTATTAACCCGACCGTAATATCCATAACTTCAAATGGTACATTACTTAAATCCAATATAGCAAGTCGCTCATCTCCCCCTATCCACTCAAACAAAAGATTATGCAAATCCTTTGGTGACTTTTCATCTTTATAATCTCCCGGATAAAACATGAAATCGTAACGACTATCTTTTAATCGAGCTAACAATTTTCTTTCATATGAATACATTTCTTGCTTCTTGCTTTTATATGGAGCTTGATTACTCATAGAATATGGCTGAAATTCTGCTGGTTCCAAGTTATCTGGTGAACCTTCCTTTACAAGACATTCCTCATTCCTTGTTTGCTTACTACCATCTGCAATATTATAAGTAGCATTCAATTCCCGATTAATATCATACCAAATCTTTCTTATGTTAAATGGTATAGGAGAATCTGCAGTAATATAGTTTGGATTGATATCACCTGCCTTTAAATGATAATTTGCTTTTTTTGCTTGAGTAACAATTTCACGAAATCTACGATAATCTGTTTTTTGATCTTCATTAGATTTAGCTCCTACTAAAAAATACATAAGTTCATCAAAATTCATAAGCCAAAAAGGTATATACAATGGCTTAACTATATCACCTATCCTAAAAACTTTAGCAGCAGGAAACGCCGAAGCATACTCTCCATGTGGATCAATTAACAACATTCTTGAATTATGCATTTGTGTACAAATTTGTTTCAGAATAGCAACAACACTATTAGATTTTCCACTACCAGTTGAACCAAGTATAGCTGCATGTCTCAAAACCAGTTTATGTATGTCTAAATAAACGTCCAAATTATCAGAAGACGCATGTTTTCCAATAGCCAACAATCCATCTTCTACACTATCTGCTTTTCCATATATATCATATAAATCTTCATCTGTCACAATATGAACTTCATCATTTATTGTAGGGTATAATCCTATTCCTTTTTCAAATTTTCGATTTCCGACCTTTTCTCCAATTAAATGCACTATTAAATATCTACTCCCTACATTTGGTACTATCGCTACATCATTACTTCTCATAGGTGCATTACTGACAGATTCTACCAATCCAAATGATGATATATTTCCCGCAATAATTTTAACAAAAGTTCCAATTTGCCCCAGTTTATAGACTTTTCCATTAATAACAGGACTAGCAGAGGGTATATCTGCACTTATCTCAACTTCAACAGTATCTGAATCAACTCTTATAATTTTCCCTAAATAAGTTATATCATTTTGCATTTACAATTTCCTCTATCATGGATTTTCGACCAGAATTTTCTATTAAAAACTCTATCAGTTTTCTAAAATCGCCCAATATGAATTCTTCTTTTGCTTGATTCCAATATAATCTATACCCAGCATCAGCATCTGTAGAATCATCATATTCCCATTCTTTCTCAATACCATTTGCAACTATTTTTTTGGGACTCATAACACACAAATTCCTGTGTGCTGTTGCGTATGAACTCATCTCATTGAGCTGATCATCCGAAAAGCAAAAAACCATCACATATAAACGCTTATTCTGACGCATCGCATTAAAAATAATATCATTAATATGTTGATCTGAAAAAGAATATCCTGAGCAAATAAATACAAGTTCACCTCGTTGTAAATATCTCTTCATTCTATCAAAATATGCTATAAACGGCTCCTTGCGGGAAAGGTTATACTTTTCCTTCGACGGATAAATCATCAACTCATTTATTGGTGTATCAATTTTTCCAATTCTAACAATTCTTTCTGCGGAAGTGGATGTTCCATTTTTCTTCATCCAATTGAGCGAACCATGAATTTTCCACAAACGTATCCATCTGCCTGTAAAATCTTCTTCCGCTGAAAAAGTTTCTATACTTTCTGGCGAAAAAAACGGTTCATATGAACCTGTAAAACCATCAAAATATGGTGTATAATTAGCCTCAAGTGCCATTTCAAGAAGCATATCATAATTTGTTGTATATATTTCTTTCACAAATCCTCTATTAGCAGAATCAAACCATGCAATGAATCTCCTGATTTCAGAAATATCCGCAAGTTCTTCTTTTTCTCTGATAACATTAAATACAGCCTCACAAATTTTCTTATCTAATTCTGCTGCTTGCTTACCTGTAATGCCATCAAATGCATAATCTGCTCTACCCTGTGTTATATCCCGAATTTGCCTTATATAATTAAGAACATCCTCAATACTAATTGCTTTTTTACCTTCCAAATTTTCTATTGAATTTTCAATTTTTCCGAACAATGTCTGCTCCGACGTACTGAGACGATTTTTACATTCACTCGTTAAAGTCATAATATTCGGAAGTCCAAAAGCACAAGATGTTCCAGCTCCAAAAAAGAAACCGATATTAGTTGCATAAGAAAGTATGTTCCTAAACTCATTCATATGATGAATAACATTTACTTTTTCCATTCGCATTTCCTCTTTAAATAACGCCAAAGTTTTCACTATTGTATCAAACTTTTAAGCACTTTTCTCTTTCCTTCCTAATCTTCTTTCGCTAAGTTTTAACCAAATATTCCGCAACATTTGCACTTCATTATTAGACAATCCTAATCCATTTACAAGCAAAATCCTATCAGAATAATCCAATACTTCTTCAATTTTATTATCCCGAATTAATTGATCTATTTTTTTTACATCTAATAGTTCCGCATTCTTCATCGGAATCATTAGTTTACGAATTTCGCTAGGTTCAAAAGTCAGCACCCCTCCGCCATAGCTTCTCCCAGTAACTTCTGCCAAAGCAAGTGTAAAAGAATTTAAAAATGCTGCTGCTACATATTCAGGATTCACTCCATCCCAAAATCTAATTTTATGAATTGTATCTGTGCTTACTGCATTAGCATAATTGAGAATAATACGAGGATAGCGGTTTACCTGCCTTAAAATAAATGCATCTGGTTCCCATGACTGGGGAACACAATACCAATTTTTGCGTATCCGGCATTTATATCCCATATTAAACCCTAATTTTTCTCCATACTTTATATACTTCTGTTCTTCTTTGCTTAGTTCGGAGAAGGGAAGATCTTTTGGTGCAAACATATATACTTTTTTCCCTTTATCAACTAAATTTTTAAAATCCCTCTCTGATAAAATAACCCCTTTCAATTGTTCTGTTTTTCCTATTATCATGCGAGTGGCATTTCCCAATTGATATTCTTTAACCATGTCATAATTAAGTAAGAAAAACGAATTTTCACCACTAACAAGCCCCACGTTAATCTCGAACAAGTCAGTCGTAGGCACAATATCAACATTGTTGCGTAGTTTACGCATAAGTTCAATTTCTTTGCACGATAAAAAGTACTTTATCCATTTTTCATCGCTATGGTTTAGTTCTTTTACCTCATAATCATAGAAATTGGTTAAATCCAAATTACCCAAATCGTCCAAATCATTCAACTCAATAACTTGTATTCCTTTACTGTCCGAAGTTTTCTCACCTAACAGCAAAATAACTTCCTGTTGAATATCCTCAAAAACTATTTTCTGAAACGTAATTAATGTAAGCCTATCAAAATACTTCGCTAAAAATTCCCTTGTTTCACCTGCATAACTTACTTGAAATAATTCAGCAGGAATAACCATACCAAGCTTTCCGTTTTTTGATAATACAAGTGCTGACAATACTAAAAATGGCAACCATATATTTGTTAATTTATTCGGATGTAATCCTGCATTTCGCATGAGCTGAAAGGCTATTTCTCTGGAATTAGTATCCACATTCTGATAACGAATAAATGGTGGATTTCCTATAATTACATCGAATTTTTGTTTTCCTTCAATATTGTCTTTATAAAATCCAAAAAAATCCCCATATATCACTTTTGTACCATATATAGATGCCTTTTTTGCTTCCTTTTCGAATAACTCTATTCCTACAATCGTATCTTCTATAGATAAATTCGGATTGATTTCTATTACTTTCTTTGCTGCTTCTTTTAAAAAAACACCGTCTCCGCAGCTTGGTTCTAATATGCCCTTCGTATTGATATCTATTGCCCAATTACATATAAACCGTGCAATTGGCTCTGGCGTATAATAACCTCCACGTAATTTCTCCAATCCCACTTCACTTTTCATTATCATACTCCTTTACTGTTCCATATAGCTCTGAAATTAATCCATCCAAGTGTTGTGATTCCGTTTCAATTAAGCGGCAATACGTGTTTTTCTGCTCTTTTGTTTTTTGAGTATTCCGTCGCCGTTTTAGCTCCATAATATTTTTTACACTGGAAACAATTTCATCGTGTTTCTTCGCTTCTTCTATGTTCTCAAAATCTATTCTGTATATTGGAAGTTTTGCAATAAACTGTTTTCCATGAGAATAATAATCTCCACGAAATGTACTTGCCTTGCTTTTTACAACACGTTCCAACAGCCAATAATTCAATAGTGCCTGTATATAATATAAAGATTCCTTTGTAGATATTTTTTTCTCAAGGCCATAGAAAGGTCCATTTCCGCCACCGGTAAAGCAGGTCGTCTTATCATCATAGACATAATTTCCCTCTGTAGATAAAACTGACCAAATTAAATGTTCCCCCTCTGAAAAGCGCTTTATACTTTGACTTCTCCCAAACTGATACCAATTATTTTCTGTTCTGCGTTGAATACTTCTCTGTTCCAAATCTTCCTTATATTCTTCCAAATATGCAAGCGTTTTTGGAAAAACCGTTCTCATTTCATCTATAGAATATAGAATAGGTTTCCCTTTTACTGTATGATACGGAAATATCAGCATCATATTGGGCTCAATATCCACATACTTTTCTAATTGAATATCATAAATACACGGTTTCAATATATCCGTTTCAACGCATTGCTCCTTACCTCGGCAATCAATAAAATATGTCAAACCATTTTCCTCTTTTTGAGCCTTTATAATATATATCATATCTGCACTGGTTTGTAGCCCTACAAATATATCTGATATTTCTTCTAATTGCTGACACTTATCTTTTACCTGATCTAGCAGTGAAACAATATCTTCAGATAAAAAACTCCAAGGCGCTACGCTTAAATATTCGATAGGATATTCTCGTAATTCCACTTGATTTGCAGCATAATATTCATTCAGGTTCTTTACAAAACCAATCTTAAATTTCTTATGATTCGTCTTCTCTAAAAATAAAAGGCATGTATATGTACTTTTCCCCTTAAAAACCTGCCCGGTTCCAAAGTGAATAATTTTTTCAACACATTTCTTTTCAGAAAGCATTTTCCGAAGAACAGTACCTGCTTTAATCAACATAAATTTATGTGGAACAATATAACCTAATCTTCCATCAGGACCCAAAAGTTCCAACCCTCGCTCTAAAAACAGATAGTATTTATCTAACAACTCTGATTTCGCTGTTTCAAATTCTGAAATATCTGATTTGAGATATTTGTATTCACTTTCAGAATAATGTACCATATTCTGTACTCTGATATAAGGCGGATTACCTATAATAGCATCAAATTTTCTCCCCTTAAATTCTGTATTCCAATCAAAGAGCTTAATTTGTGATATAAGTTCTATATCTTCATAAAAATGACTATTATAAATCAAATATTTGGAATCCACCAGGCTGTTCCCATTTCGAATGTTATTGTCTAAATTAGGCAGAACTTTCCCATGTGTACTAACAGCGTAATTTTTTATTTCATCTAATGAAACATCCTCTATCAGTTTAATAAGCAGACTAAATTTGGCAACTTCTGTCGCCAAATTATCTATATCAACCCCATAAATATTTTGCTTCAGTATTTGATACTTTTTATCAAAAGAAAGCGTATAAGAGCCTTCTCCCTTTGAGATAAGAATCCCTCTTTGTAACGCATTATCCTTGTCCATTTCAATATAATACATTGTATAACAGTTCAAAATGTATTCATATGCAGACAACAGGAAATTTCCTGAACCGCAACAAATATCCGCAATACGATATGTATTCCATTTTGAAAAAAGTTCATATTTATATAATGGTTCTAATGTCTGCCCGACAATAATATCTGTTATATTCTTCGGCGTATTAACTACTCCTTGTGAATCTATTATTTCTGCTTTCTTTTCAGCAACAACTTTTATATCAGAGATTGCAATTTTTTCTTCCAAAAACAACTCGTATATCTGCCCAATTATATATGGATCAACAATGCTAAATTCATAACAGCTATTCGGATAATACAATTCCTGAAAAATATGAATCAACAATGCATCTGTAATTTGAATATTTTCTTCATCAATTAATTCAAACAAACCAGAATTATATTTTTTGTCTGCTGCATTAAATAGTGCCCTTAATTCTGTATATGTTTTTATTTTCTTTAAGGTTTCATATTGTTCAAGATTCCTGTCCTCGCAAATGCGCAAAAAAACAATTCGATTAATGATCCTTTGAACAAATACATTTAAAGATTCTTCATCTAAGTCACAATTGTTATCGTATATGTTCTGGCTTAAAGAATAACGCCATTCTTTTATTTGAGTAAGAAAATATTTATCAAATGGTTCTTTACGAAATGTATCTATAACTTTATCAAATATCTCAAAAAACTCCCCGGATACAACCGAAGCATATGATAATAATCGTGAAATCTCAATAAATTTATCAACGTACTCTGTATAATGATAATGCGCAATCATTGCTTTTGACACTTCATCATTTTCGCTAGGTCTAATAGAAGTATCGTATATTATCATATCAGTAAAATTTGACAAAATTGATGCTTTCAGATTTCCGTTCCATCCATATCGGCGTGTTTGAAATGCAGCTTCTTTATTTTCCATAATATTAACGCTTGGCTTTTTCGTTTCAAGAAAAAAACAGACTTCCGTTCCCAAATGAAATGCATAGTCTGGTTTCTTTTTTCTATTCTCTCCATCTTCCTCAACATATACAGATGCTTCATGTTTTACTTCCCTAAGATGTTGCGGAAGTTTCTTTTTATTAAGCACATCCCATCCTAAAATTTCAAAAAAAGGATTGATAAAGTCATTCCTTACCTCTGTTTCATTATAATCAGTTCTTCTATACTGAGCAAAATGCTCTGCATAAGCTCTGACAAGTTCAATCAGCCTATTGTTTTGCATATAATATTTTCTTACCTTTCTAAATCTTGCGGAACTATTTCAACTATATCCCCTATATTGCAATTCAATTCTTTACATATTTTTTCAATAACTGTTAAAGTTACTGTTTCTCCATTAGTCATCTTTGCAATAGTACCATTACTAAGACCTGTGCGAGCCTTTAAATCACCTTTATTCATTCCTTTATCAATTAAAATTTTCCATAATCCATTATACGAAATTGCCATGTCACACCTTATCTTCTTGAAATCAATAAAACAAGCATTTTATCCTTATTATACTGTATTCATATTACTCCGTCAAGAATTATATCTATTTTTTTAGAGTATATATTCACATTTAAAGATACATTTTTCTTTTACATAAGCGGCAAGATCATATTCTCGCCGCTTTCACATTAAATTATAGACAATATATAATTTCTTCCCTTACAATATCCTCTACCCTCGCCCTAATGCTATTCATTCTCTGCACCCAAAGCAACTGGTCTTGTGCTTTTAGCTGTTCTGTAACTTCCTCCCTCTCCGCCATATGCTCCACCAGCAAATCAAATCTTTCCTCTGCCTGTTCCTGTATCATGAGCAGATGTTTCATTAATTCGCCAGATAGTAACAAGCCTGAATAAATCCCTCTCTTGTACTCTTTCAGATAATGTTTCCGCATCAATCCGAATTTCCTTAACTCTCCTTCCGGCTCTGGATCGGGAATTAAATTCGGAATCAAATAATCTTCACATTTTTCATAGGTTATGTTCATTCACTATTCCTCTCTTTCCATAAAATCTACATTTCCTGCTGCCACCGTTTATTCTTTTCCGGCAATACCTGTGAATTTTTTCTCTGATGGTTGTGTTCATCCGCATCCACTTTTGCATCTTCCAGCTTCTGCTTCATTGTCTTTGGCACAAGTGATTTTACAAATTCCACAAACGCCTTTCCAAGTCCCCTTGATGCTACAAATCGTTTTAATTTTTTGACTTGCTCAGTAAGCACAGCTATCTTCTTCTCCAAATTTGATATCTTCTTCTCATACTTTTCCAAAAGATGATTTCTTGATACTGCCTTATTAAAAGCATCCAGTATTTTATTCCAGTCGCTTTTCTTCACTTTGACATATTCCTCGCTACTGAAAAGATTGGCTACTGGAACGGCAGTGCTTTTCATATTTTTTGTTTCCGCCGCCACTTCCTTTGAAATCAATTGAAATGTATCTGCCCTTAAATCATGTTTGGCAAGAACCTCCTGCGCCGCTTTTTCTTTCGCCTCTGCTTCCTCAATCTGTTCCGTAAGCTCCTGCGCCTGCAAAAACAATTCATTGTTATGTACTTCCATTTCCTGCACCTGACCATGTAGGTCAGATGCCCGCTTCTGCAAACTTTCATTACACTGCTCCAAAGTTTCATTCTGCTTATCCAGCTTTTCCGCCTCTGCCTCAAGACACTCTACTTTCCGCATTACCGCTTTGTATTCTGGCAGAGTAAGATTATCGCGCTTATCTCCTTTGATTTCTACCTCTATTCCGCGTTCCCGGCATAAATCCATTAAATAATCACGCTCTCTTGCCTCCCAGTCAATCACCTCATTGTCATATCTGCCTTTGCCTTTTTCAAATCCCATCTGCTGAAGGGCTTTGGAAATACTGTTCCTTGTTTTCATGCCCTTTTTATATCCGTCTGCGACAGGAATATAGTCTATATGCAGATGCGGCGTTGCCTCGTCCAGATGCAGGACACAATTAAATAAATGTAAATTAGGGTTTCGTTCCTGAAAAGTTCTTGCATACTCGTCCAACAAATCAACTGCCTCTTTTGCCGCCTCTGTCAGATTTCCATCTTCATCCACAACAGGCGTATCGTACTTTGTGCCAAGCTGTACAATATTTTCATAAAACACATTCTCCCCGTTATCGGAATTTTCTATCTTTTTCACATAATTACTGATTTTTCTGTCATTGCGTTTCTGCCCTGCATTATATTCCCTGACAGCCTCCCCGAAGCATTTTTCATAAGCATCTGCTATGGATTCCCTGATATATGTTTTGTTCCAGCCTGTCCTTTCCGGACAGACATTATTTGCTATAAATTCCCTGTTGTTGTGCGCCAGACTGCCATCGCCTTTTGGAAAAGATATGGTTCTTCCTGCCATTTTCTGCCTCCCTCCTGACTTTTCTGTGCATATCCGCTAGCTACGGTTTTGTTACTTTTGTCAAAAGTAACGCCTTATTACTTCTGACACATACGCATCAGAAGTAAGGCGCTCTCCGAGGGTTTCTGCCTGACGGCATCCATAGTCTGTCGAAAAGAACATTCGACAGACTGCTCATTCTGGCAAAAAGCCGCCGTCATTCGCTTTAAGGGACAGTACCGAATAAATACTTTTCGGCACCTTTCCGTAAGCTCCCTTTTCGGAAATGGGTACCGAATATATAAATTCGGAACCGCCTATTCACCCATTGTAAAAGCAAATGCCATCATATCCTCAGGTAATTCCGCCTCCTGCGTCTGTCCTAATTCATTACTGTCATCCGTTTCCGCTGCCTTAACCACGTCAGCTTGAAAATCCAAAGTATGTTCCTGAAAGCATTTTTCCATATGTTCTGTCAGAATTTCCTGTAAACTCCAAAACTTAGCTTCCAGCACCCTCGCAAATATTTCTTCAAACTGTTCAAATTCGTGTTCTGACTGTTTTAATGAAAGAGTAAGTAATTCTTCCGGTTTATCTGCTCTTATTTCATTCTTGCTGTCAAGAACCGCAACAAACGCATCAGAAAGTATCTTCCCATAAGAACCGTCCTTTCGCGTCATTCCCTGTAAATATTCCCAAGTCCTGCGCTGGTTTTCATCTTCCATGCAGAATTTTATATTACTGCATTTATAAGTTTTCCTCATGGCATTACCTCTGTCTGCGCTGTTTTTGTGCCGCAAGATACTCATACCCCTTTGCATTGGCACAAATATCAGTAATAAAAGTAACTTCCGCTTTACCTGCCAATTCTGTGTAATTCCGAAGCAGACATCCGCCTCCGCCAATCACATATAAATGCACCAATCCTTCTTTATAACCGTAATCAACCAAACGCTTTCTAATATTTTCTGCATACTGTTTTGCTATACGCTCTACTTTTACAGCCGTAACATCTGTTCTTCCCTGTATACCATTCCAGAGAAGCGGTTCAATCAGCATTTCGGGAATATCTTCACCATTTTCTTTTGACAACTCTTTCTGTATCTCCTTCATGCAGATACCCACGCCAAATTTATCTGTCACAAGGCTCTTTTCCAATGGCCTGTTATCAATGATCTGCATCACGTTCATGGTACCGTTTCCAATGTCTGCCAGCATATTCATCCCCCGCATTGCGCCCAAATTAACAATCGCGGCAAATCCCTGCGGGAACACCTCTGCACCGCACAGATGCACATGATATCTCTCCTTACGAAACAGTTAAAGAAACTGCATGATGAATATACCGAAAAATACGAGAACACGCACAAGAAAGACCGAGAAGCAGTTTGGAAAGAATATATTCAGAAAAACAAAGAATTGCTGGGATAAAAGTTTTAGAATTGACAATATTATAAAACATCAAATTTGCATATTGACAATCAACGAAAATATGATATTCTATAATGATACAATTATCAAGATTGTATGGAGGCATGGGCGAAAGGAGATATAAATATATGTATGAATATGTAAAAAAATCCGAATATGCCTCTGTCAGAAAAGAACTTGAAGAAATTATTAAGAGAGTTCAAAATGAGATGCGTAAAACGTATGGGCTGACTTTTCAGTTTCAACTAATCGGAAGTGGGAAAAGACATCTTGTAACTAGAATCCGTGGTGGAAATAGCGGATATGATTTTGATTATAATTTGATTATCCAGCGTTGGGGAGATATGTATAATAGTAAGGATATGGTTGTAAAGCAAGGGTTCATGGATGCATTTAAAGAAGCTGTGAAAGGAACGCCATATTCATCACCAAAGGATTCGACATCTGCTATTACAATAAAGGTCATTGATAGAAAGCAAAAGAAAATATTGCGCAGTTGTGATTTTGCCATTATCTATTATGCGGATTACAGTGTAAATAATGGCTATTACTATTTGAGAAATGATAAGAAACGTAAGGTATATGAATTTGTTTTTCGTTCCATAAATTCTGGTATAGAGGAAAAGATGCATGATATTCTTGGGAAAAATGGCGGCTGGGCGTATATTAGCGAAGAATATCGAAAACTGAAAGATATCAATGAAGGAAAAGGGAAACATTCGTATTCTCTCTATGCTGAAGCAGTAAATAACGTGTACAACCAGATGTACTTACAATGAAAAAGGCTAATCCATTTCCAAATATTTTAGAAGCATTATAGAAGCACAGGCAACCCACTAAGTTATTCTTTATTTAAAAAGGCTTTCGGAGAAATCCCCGAAAGCCTTGATTTTACTGAATAAATTGTAATTACTCAATGATAGTAGCAACCCTACCAGAACCAACTGTTCTACCACCCTCACGAATAGCAAACGTAAGACCCTGCTCCATAGCGATCGGATGAATCAATTCAATTGTCATCTCTACGTTATCGCCGGGCATACACATCTCTGTGCCATCTGGAAGATTGCAGACACCTGTAACGTCTGTTGTTCTGAAATAGAACTGCGGTCTGTAGTTGTTGAAGAACGGTGTATGACGTCCACCTTCATCTTTTGTCAATACATAAACCTGTGCTGTAAATTTCTTGTGGCAGGTAACGGTACCCGGTTTTGCAAGAACCTGTCCTCTCTGGATCTCTGTTCTCTGGATACCACGAAGCAGTGCACCGATGTTATCACCAGCCTGAGCCTCATCAAGAAGCTTGCGGAACATTTCGATACCTGTACATACTGTCTTCTTTGTCTCCTCGCTGATACCAACGATCTCAACTTCCTCATTGATATGAAGAACACCACGCTCAACTCTACCTGTAGCAACAGTACCACGACCTGTAATTGTGAAGATATCCTCGATCGGCATAAGGAATGGCTTGTCTGTCTCTCTCTGAGGATCAGGAATATGCTCATCAACCGTGTTCATCAGCTCAATGATCTTGTCGCCCCACTCACCGTTAGGATCTTCAAGAGCCTTCAATGCAGAACCCTTGATGATCGGGCAGTCTGTGAACTCATACTCCTCAAGCTGCTCTGTTACTTCCATCTCAACGAGCTCGATCAGCTCAGGGTCATCAACCATATCGCACTTGTTCAGGAATACAACAATCTTAGGTACGCCTACCTGACGAGACAGAAGGATATGCTCCTTTGTCTGAGCCATAACGCCGTCTGTTGCAGCAACAACAAGGATAGCGCCGTCCATCTGTGCAGCACCAGTGATCATGTTCTTTACATAGTCAGCATGGCCCGGGCAGTCAACGTGTGCATAGT
>OFGG01001704.1_pt1 | contig 13480 bp, 8 predicted proteins | sample 1521701 | NCBI WGS metagenome assembly OFGG01 (sample SAMEA3504081, study PRJEB24116) | mouse gut metagenome | biome: mouse gut; feature: mouse-associated habitat; material: faeces | place: Denmark | collected 2011
GATCGCCATGCTGCGCAGCCCTGATTTTCTGATTCTCGACGAGCCGATCAACGGGCTGGATCCGACGGGAATTATGGAAATCCGTGATCTTCTGGTGACGCTCAACCGCGAAAAAGGGATCACCATTCTGATTTCCAGCCATATCCTGGGAGAACTCTCCAAGGTGGCCACTCACTACGGCGTTATAAGGGACGGCGTCCTGATCGAGGAATTCGGGGCCGCGGAACTTGCGATGCGCTGCCGCAGATGTCACAAACTTGTTGTGGACAATGCGGAGCTTGCCGCCGGTGTGCTCGAGGAGAAGCTTGACATTCACAGCTATGATATCCCGCAGGAAGGGGTTCTGCGCGTCTTTGAGCGTCTGTCGGATACGTCCGGTACGAACCGGATTCTGATGGAGAACGGCGTGGAGCTGCGGGAGAGCTATCTGGCCGGGCAGGATCTCGAGGGATATTTTATGGAACTGCTCGGAAAACAGAAGGCGTAAGAGAAGAGCAGGAACAGAAGAGCGGGAACAGATCGGCGGAAAAAAGAAAAAACGGAGGGGCGTTATGCTGTGTTTACTGAGTGCGGAAGCGTATAAGCTTGGAAAGAGTAAAAGTTTTTATATCTGTATGGCATCAATGGTCAGTGTTGTATTTCTGATGTACGGTATGTTCGTCATCGCGGACAGGATTGAGCGCGGCGAACTTGAGAACGGGACGGGCGGCGTTGTGATCACGCAGGATGGAGAGAGGATGGAGTCCGGCGGCGGTTCCATCTGGGAACAGGTGGGAATTATGGAGATGCTGAGTCAGATATTTTCGGGAGATCTGGTGGCCTGTATGACATCCATTTTCATCAGCATCTTTGTCATCGGGGAACATACCAGCGGGATGGTAAAGAATATTGTCGGAAAAGGGAATGCCAGAGGCGTGATATTTCTCTCGAAACTGCTGGTAACAGAGGCGGGGGTGATCATTATGGTTACCGTCAGCGTGGCTGCGACGCTTCTGGCCGGTCGGATGTTTATCGGAGATTGTGCGTTTGCAGGGGATTTCCGGGAGAATTTTCTGGCATATACCGGGGTGCAGTATCTGAATGTTATTGCGCTGACGGCGGTTTTTGTGCTGACCGGAGAGCTGACGAGGAATCTGGCGGCGGGTATTTCGCTGGGGATCGGCGTGGCGGTACTTCCGGTACTGATTCTCACAGGCCTGGATATGGCTCTCGGCGAAAGCAGTATTTCACTGTCCCGGTACTGGATGGTGAGCAGGAGCGGAAGCTGTCCGCTGGAGGGAATTACTTCCGGTTATGCCGTGGAGACGGCGCTGATCGCGGGAATCTGGCTGATTGCGGCGACGGCGCTCGGGATGTGGCATTTTTACAGGGCGGATATCAGATAGGAGACGGAAAACGATATGGAAGCATGGTATCTGGGAGCGGCGATTCTGGCGTTTGCGTGGGCGGGCATTTTGTCCGCCCGTCTCTGCTGTTACAGAAAGCAGATCCGTCATCTGAGGCGGGAGCTGGAGATGATCGAAAAGACAGGGACCGGACTTGGTCTGACGTCGGTGTGCGGCATCGGGGAGACGGAAGAGGTCATCTGCGCGGTAAACCGTATATTGGAAAAAAACAGGGAGACGCAGGAGCTGCTCCGGAGGGAAAACAGAAGTTACAGGGAGAGTATCGCAGGAATTTCCCACGATATCCGCACGCCCCTGACATCGGCAAAAGGATATATGCAGATGATCCGCAGTGAAAAGGTGACGGACGAAAAGCGGAAGGATTATGCGGGGATTGTGGAGCGGCGCCTGGATGACCTCACAGGTCTGCTCGATCAGCTGTTTTTGTATACCCGCATTGAGTCCGGAGAGCTTTCCCTGGAGATCGAACGGCTGAACGCGAATAATCTGTTTGCGGAGACGCTCTCGCTGTTTTATGAGGATTTTCTGGAGAAAGGATGCGAGCCGGAAGTCTTTCTGGAGCAGGAGCCCTGTTATATCCGCGCAGACCGGCAGGCCTTCGTGCGGATTATCGAGAATCTGATCCGGAACGCGCTGGTACACGGGACCGGCGGCTATGCGTTTTCCCTGCGCCGCAGCGGACAGAATATAGTGCTCTCGGTGTCCAACAGGACGGACAGTATTGAGGAGGGGGATATCTGCCGGATTTTTGAACGGTTTTACACGACAGACGTCTCAAGAAGCCGCAGAACGACGGGGCTCGGACTTGCCATCGTGAAGAAATTTGCGGAACAGATGGGCGGGGAGGCCGCGGCGCGGCTTGCAGACGGTCTTTTCACCATTGAGGTGCGATTTTGGTGTGTCTGAAAAAAATGTCCCTTTGGGTGCGTCCATTCATGACCAGGGGCGGGAAAACTGTCTCTTCCTATTATTTTCATCCCCTCTTATAATGATAAAAAACGATCATGGATGGAGGGAACAGACATGGAACATTCATTTATCTGCAACGCAGAAACTGCGGTTGTTGAGACGGACCGCGGCAGGGTCAGAGGGTATATCTATGACGGAATCACCATATTTAAGGGAATACCCTATGCGAAGGCAAAGCGCTTTCACGCGCCGGAGCCGGCAGACCCCTGGGAGGGTGTTTTTGAGGCCACAAATTACGGATATGTGTGCCCGCTGCTCGATTTCACGGCGAGACCGAACGGGGAGCTTGCGGTGCCGCACCGCTTCTGGGTGATGAACGAGCACTGCCAGAATCTGAATATCTGGACGCCTGCCTGCGACGGGAAAAAGCGCCCCGTGATGGTATGGCTGCACGGCGGAGGATTTGAGGCAGGTTCAGCTATTGAGCAGATCGCCTACGAGGGGGAAAATATGTGCAGGCTGGGAGATGTGGTTGTAATTTCGATCAACCACAGGCTCAATGTCCTGGGTTACTGCGATCTGTCTGATTTCGGGGAGGAGTATGCGAATTCCGGCAACGCGGGCACGGATGATATTATCGCGGCGCTCCGGTGGATCAGGAACAATGTGGAAGCGTTTGGCGGAGATAAGGACAATGTCACCGTGTTCGGGCAGTCCGGCGGCGGAGCCAAGGTCACGGCGCTTCTTCAGAGTCCGGCGGCTGACGGATTGTTTGCAAAGGGCATCAATATGAGCGGCGTGATCGGAATGCTGATGAAAGATGCGGAGGGAAGCGGTAAGGACCTCGCGGAGGCGCTGATGAAAGAGCTGAAAGTGGATTCCGTGAAAGAGCTGGAGACTGTGCCGTACGAGAGTCTCGCGGCCGCATATCTGAAAGTGCGTCCTGTTCTCGCGGAAGAGGGGAAATATGTGGGAGGCGTTCCGCAGCTGAACGCCTGCTATGCGGGAGATCCGAATGTGTACGGTTTCCGGAAAGAATCGGCGCATATTCCGCTGATGGTCGGCAGCGTGTACGGAGAATTCGCTTCCTTTGCCCCCAACAGGTATAACAGGGCGGCGATGTCCGTGGAGGAGGGGTTAAACGCTGTAAAAGAGCTCCTGGGAGAGGATGCGACGGAAGAGCTGAAACCTCTTTTTCAGGCGGCTTATCCGGAGCGGAATCCGGTGGATCTGCTCACGCTTGATTTTATGTTCCGTCTGCCGGAGCAGGAGTACATAAAAAAACGGAGTGCCCTGAATCAGAATACTTATTCTTATATATTTAATCTGGATTTATCAATTGACGGGGGAAAGACACCCTGGCACTGTGCCGATATCCCGTTTTTCTTCCACAATACGGAGCTCGTTCCGGTAGCCTGGGTCGAGGGAGTCACAGAGCGCCTGGAGCAGGAGATTTTTGAGAGCGTTATGGCATTTGCCCGCACGGGAGCCCCCGGACACGATGGCATTCCGGGATGGCCGGCAAGCACGCCGGACGCGGAGCACACCATGGTGTTCGGCAGAGAGACCGGGCTGCGGACGAATTTTGATGCGGAGCTGATTCCGGCTCTGGCAAAGCATATGGGACCGGTTTTCGAGCGCCTTATGAAAACTGCCATGGAGAATGCTCAGCACTGAGCTCAGGAAGGAGGAAGACGTGAAGACAGCAAAACAGAAAGACAAAAAGTATACAAAAGAGGCGATCCGCAAGGATTTTCAGAGAAACGGTAAGCTGTACCTGATGGCGGTTCCGGCGATAATATGCCTGATACTGTTCGCATACCTTCCCATGGGCGGTCTTCTGATGGCGTTTGAGGACTATAAGCCGAAAAACGGTATTTTTGGCAGTCAGTGGGTTGGTTTAAAGAATTTTACCGATTTCTTTACGTCCTTTTATTTTCCCAGGACGATGAAAAATACGCTCTGGATCAGCGTGCTGCAGCTGGTCATTGAATTCCCGATTACGATCATTTTTGCGCTTTTACTCAATGAGATTGTGAGCACGAGGTTCAAGAGAACGATCCAGACAATCAGCTATATGCCTTACTTTATATCGATGGTTGTCATTTCCGGTATTATTGTGGACTTTTGTTCCTCAAAAGGGGCGATCACCTCGATTGTGGCCCTCTTTACGGGGAGTAACCAGAACCTTTTAAGTCTGCCGGAGTACTGGAGACCGATATACATTATCTCCGACCTGTGGCAGGGACTTGGATTCGGAAGTATTATCTATATTGCGGCGCTTTCCGGAGTGGATAAGGAACTGTATGAGGCGGCTGAGATTGACGGGGCAAACAGATGGAAGCAGACGCTTCACGTCACCATTCCCGGAATTTCTTCCACAATCATTATTATGCTGATCCTGAAGATCGGAAGTATGATGGGCGTGGGCTATGAGAAGACGATCCTTTTGTACAATTCCCAGATATACGAGACGGCGGATATTATTTCTTCCTATGTGTACCGGAAAGGTCTTGAGGAATTCAATTACGGATACTCTACGGCTGTAAGCTTATTCAACTCTCTGATTAACTTTGGACTGCTGGTTCTTTCCAATAAGATGAGTAAAAAGTATACCGAGACAAGTCTGTTCTGACGGGAAGGGAGATAAATAATGAGACGGAAAAAATCTATCGGTGGAAAAGTGTTCGACACGGTGAATGCTTTGTTCTTTGTCTTTGTGATTGTGATCTGTGTTATGCCGATCTGGCATGTTGTCTGCGCTTCGTTTTCCGACGCGGCCTGGGTGATGGCGCAGACGGGAGTGATTACGCGCATCAAGGGATTTAACTTTCACGGCTATAATATGGTATTTCAGAACAAAGAGATCTGGAGCGGATATCTGAACACAATTATTTACTGTGTTGCGACGACGATCATCGGACTCCTGATCACAGTTATGATATCGTATGTGACGGCGATCAAGGGGGTGCTCTGGGCGGACGCGATTATGCTTTTTGCATCTTTCACCATGCTGTTTAACGGAGGTATGATCTCTTCCTATATTATCAACACACAGTTTCTGCATCTGTATAATAACCGGATGGCGATTATTCTTCCCGGCTGTTTTTCCGTGATGTACCTGATTCTGATACGCACGGCGATGAAGTCGGTTCCGGAGAGTCTGGTGGAATCTGCCATGCTGGACGGCGCGGGACATATGGTGGTTCTGTTTCAGATTATGCTGCCGCTGATCAAGGCGACCCTGGCGACCGTTATTCTGTATTATGTGGTTATGCAGTGGAATTCCTGGTTCCAGGCGGCTGTGTACCTGAGGGACCGCACGCTTTACCCGCTGCAGATTATCATCAAGGAGATTCTGATCACGGGCGATACCTCGTCCTCGACGAATATGAGCGCGACGGATGTGACCGGGGATCTGACGCTTTATAAGCAGCTGATCAAGTACTGTACGATTGTTGTGTCCACGGCGCCGATATTTGCATTTTATCCTTTTATACAGAAATACTTTGAGTCCGGTGTTATGATCGGAGCGGTAAAGGGATAAGGATCCGGAAGAGAGATGGAGGAAAGTATAGAAGATGGGAAAGTATTTTCTGAACCAGGAAGAATATGCGGCAGCGGCGAGGGCTGCCGCTGCGGAGGGATGTGTCCTTCTGCGAAATGAGGATTGTGCGCTGCCGCTCGGTAAGGGAGACCGCGTGGCGGTTTTCGGGAGGATTGCGCACAGTTATTATAAGAGTGGTCTGGGCTCGGGCGGTCTGGTCAACACCAGATATGTGACGGGGATTCTCGACGCGCTGCGGGCGGAAAAAGAGATTGTTCTGAATGAGGAAGTTCTGCGGCTGTATGAGGACTGGATCAAAGAGCATCCGTTCGACGAAGGGGCTGGCTGGGGACAGGTACCCTGGGCGCAGGAAGAAATGCCTGTTTCAGAGGAGCTCCTTGCGGCGGGGGCGGATGCGGATGTCGCGCTTGTGGTGATCGGACGCACGGCGGGAGAGGATCAGGATAATCAGGCAAAAGAGGGAAGCTATCTTCTGACCGCCGCGGAATATGAGCTGATCAGGGCGGTGTGCAGCCGTTTTGAGCGCACGGCGGTGCTTCTGAACACCGGCAATATTATCGACATGAAATGGGTGGAGGAGCTGAAGCCGTCCGCTGTCATGTATGTGTGGCAGGGAGGTCAGGAAGGCGGAAACGGCGTTGCGGATGTGCTCACAGGCAGGGTGAATCCGTGCGGGAAGCTTCCGGATACGATTGCCCGGGATATCGCGGATTACCCGTCCACGGCGGATTTCGGGGATGCCGTTCGTAATTTTTACAGGGAAGATATTTATGTGGGCTATCGCTATTTTGAGACGTTTGCAAAAGATAAGGTGCTCTATCCCTTCGGGTATGGTCTCTCTTACACCACGTTTCAGGTTTCAGGAACTGTAAAGGAGAGCGGGGCGGATGCCGTTTCCCTGGAGTTTCAGGTCACGAACACGGGCAATGTGTCCGGAAAAGAAGTGGTACAGGTCTATGTGAAGGCGCCGCAGGGGCGGCTTGGCAAACCGGAGCGCGTTCTGGCGGGTTTTGAAAAGACGAAAAATCTTGCCCCGGGCGGGATGGAGACGCTGGTGATCACCATACCGGTATATGCGTTTGCCTCCTATGATGACAGCGGGGTAACCGGGCATAAGAGCTGTTACGTGCTGGAGGAAGGTGTGTACGAATTTTTTGCCGGGCAGGACGTCCGCAGTGCGGTGCCGGCCGGCAGAATAGAAAAAGAGTTTACGGTTGTGGAAGAGCTGGAGGAGGCGCTGGCGCCGGTACTGTCGTTTGAGCGGATCAGACCGTGCGGGGACGGGGATGGCTTCAGGCCGGTTCCGGAGCCGGTTCCGCTGCGCACGGTGGACCCGCAGACAAGACAGAGAGAGCTTCCCGCGACGGAGATCGCGTACACCGGAGATCTCGGATACCGTCTCGGCGATGTATTTCAGAAAACAATTTCCATGGAAATGTTTATCGGGCAGCTGAGCGATGAGGATCTGATGTGCCTGTTCCGCGGGGAGGGGATGTGCAGCCCGAAGGTAACGCCCGGAACGGCGTCCGCGTTCGGAGGACTCACAGAGTCCCTGCGGTCTTTCGGGATTCCCGCCGCGTGCTGTGCGGACGGCCCGTCCGGAATCCGGATGGACTGCGGGACAAAAGCATTTTCCATGCCGAACGGAACGCTTTTAGGAGCAACCTTCAACCAGAAACTGGTGCAGGAGCTGTATGAGTATGCAGGGCTTGAGCTGCGGAAAAACCGCATTGACACACTGCTCGGTCCGGGGCTGAATCTCCACAGGAATCCGTTAAACGGGCGCAATTTTGAGTATATTTCGGAAGATCCGCTGCTGACCGGAAAAATGGGTGCGGCCCAGCTGCGCGGCATACACGGTTCAGGCGCAGCCGGAACCATAAAACACTTCAGCACGAATAATCAGGAGACACACCGCAGGGATGTGGACGCGGTGGTGTCGGAACGGGCGCTCCGTGAGCTGTATCTGAAATGTTTTGAGATTGCAGTAAAAGAAGGCAGCTGCCGCTCTGTTATGACGACGTACGGACCGCTCAACGGGATCTGGACAGCCGGAAATTATGACCTGAATACGACGGTTCTGCGCGGGGAATGGGGATTTTCAGGCATCGTAATGACAGACTGGTGGGCGGGAGCCAACACGGAGGGAGAGGCATGCGATATGAGGAACCGCGCCGTGATGGTGGCGGCCCGGAATGACCTGTTTATGGTGAGTACGGACGCCGGCGATCTGTCGCAGGATAACGTGGCGGAGGCGCTCGCGGGCGGCGTGATCAGCCGGGCGCAGCTGCAGCGGAATGCGGCAAACATCCTGGGATTTATCTTAGAGAGCCCTGCGATGCTCTATGAACTGGATCTGATTGACGAGGAAGAGCGAAAAGACCGCAGGGCAGGCAGCGACGACGATTTTTCAGCGGATGATCTGGTGTATTACGCGGCGGATGAGGAGACGAATACCGTAACGGTGCCCGGAACAGACTGGGATACTGCGAAGGGGAACAGCATTGTGTTCGGAATCACGGTGCCGGAGATGGGACTGTATGATATTTCGTTCACGATGAAATCAGATCTGGGCGAACTGGCACAGCTTCCGGTCTCGGTGTTCTACGATAATCTGTTAAAGATGACTGTGAGCGTCCGCGGTTCGCAGGGAGAGTGGATCACGGAAAAGAGGGATCTCGGTGTGATATTCGGGAGCAGCCATTACATCAGACTGTATTTCGGCGCGGCTGGTCTGACTGTGGAGAAGGTGACGATTTCGCTGCGGGAGAAGTTAAAGAGGCCTTTCTAGCGCACATTCTTTGCACTTTTCAGCCGGAAGAGACGGCAGAGGGGCGGGGAAATTCCGGATGGAATTTCCCCGTTTTTTACTTTGATTCAGGAAAGACCCTGTTACTGAGATGTTCATCCGGAGTTTTTGCGGTTTGTCTCTTTATACTGTCCCGGAGTGAGTCCCTCATAGCGCTTGAAAGCGCGCTGCAGTGTTTTGATGTCGGTGTATCCGGTTGCGCTGACGCAGTCTTTGATGGTGCATCCCTTCTCGAGCAGCTCCTTGCATCTGGTCAGGCGGACCATATGTACATAATCGAGAATCCCGGTTCCGGTGAGTTTCCGGAACCTGTTTCCGATATGTGCCGCGGAAACAGAAAAATGTTCCGCGATATATGTCACATTGAGTTCCGGGAGAGAATAATTATCCCGGATGTATTGTTTGATGGATTCTGCCCAGGCGTCGTCCGTGCTGTTTTCGCTGTGATAATCGCAGATATCACCGAAAATATCCAGGATAACCTGTTTTAATTCCTCAGTGGAGTGTGCGTGCAGCAGACGTGAGGAATAGGCGGTTTTTATGCCGGCATTCATTCCGGTATCGCTCAGTTTGTCCAGAAGCATGCTGATCAGGGCGTAGGCCTGGCACTGATTGTAGGTGAAATACTGGATGTCGTGCAGAAAACAGGTCTCGGTAATTTCGCCGATCAGTTCTTCCGCCATGGCATAGTTGTTGACAATCAGGGCGTTGGAGAGCTTCTTTTTGAGCAGAAGCAGCCGGCTTCCGTCGGGGGCTGTGGCTATAGCGCCTGCGGAATAGAAGCTGACGGCGGCTCCGTCTTTCCAGAACGCCGTGTGGGCCATGGTCATATACGCCTCCTCATACGCCTCGGAGAGCTCGGTCCAGAGCGTGTGCGGGCTGCTGACCGCGACACAGCAGTCGAGCTCAAACAGCTTCTGAAAGAAATCAATGCAGGTATCCGCCCTGGAAATCAGCAGGTTCTGTCCGTCCTCGTCTCTGCAGGCCGGAAGCAGACACATAATCGTATTGTCCATAAATATGCTGACACCGCTGGGGTCTTTCTCACCCTTCCGGAGGAATGCCTCGTCAATCACATTTTTCAGGGAGAAGACGAGCAGGGAGTAGGACTCGCGGCTCTCCCGCTGCAGGCGGATAAATTTGCACGATTCGATTCCCGTAAAATGAAACAGAACAACCTGATAATCATCAATGCCGCAAAGTTCCGGTTCACTGTCGTGAAATTCCAGAATCCAGTCCTCATTTGGATAAATCCCTTTCAGGAAACCGCTGAGAGTCATCTCAAAGACGGTCTCATTGTGAAAATATACCTGGCGGGACAGTCTGCGGTTGTCCTTCAGAAGCGTCAGGAGCGTTTCTTCCAGTCTGCGGTAACTCTCAGAGAGCACAATGCTGGTATTTTTCCGCTGACTGTCGTCGATCAGGGACAGAAGGTGGGTGACCGGGGCGCTGTACTTTTTTGTAAAGTAAAAAGCGACGCAGACACCGGTCAGGATGCTCACCGCAAGTCCCGAGCAGTATTTGAAAATAAGAAGGTTGACCTCGCGGTAAAAGCGGTTTTTTAAAAGGTACATGCCATAGTAGAGATCAAGTTCGTCTGACGCGACCCCGGAGATCAGGGCGGTGCCGTCCGGGGAATTCAAAAAGACGTCCCCGCCCGCGCCGGAGTGCTGCACCAGTGTTTCATAATCCGGGAGGCTGTCCCGGGAAATGGAGTCATCGGAACAGCCAAACAGCGTATTGTTCTGGTCCAGCAGAAATAAAACCTCGCCTTTGGCCATTTCAAGGTAGCGGATCTCTCTGGCCACAGCCGTCCACGGAATTATGGCGTAGGTGACGGCAGTCCTCTTTTTCAAACTATAGTCATAGAGATTCTGGTACAGCAACAGCCAGGTCTGTGTTTCCGAGGACAGGAGCAGGTATCCTGTGTAATCTGTGGTTTGTCCGATAAACGTCTCAACGGACAGGTTGTATTTTGCAAGGTACGCGTCGTATATGGCCGGTGCGTACCGCTTGGCGTCTGTCACAAAGGAGTTGTTGCTGCAGAAATAGACGCCCAGACTGTCGATACAGGAGTAACTGTTTTTCAGGTCGGAGAGGATGGCGGACAGCTTTGAGACAAGCAGCATTGAGTCCGGGGAAAAGACCGTCTCCTTCTGCAGATGTCTGGTGCCGGGTTCCAGGGCGGCTGTGGTGACCGCTGTTTTTGCGCTGTGAATCAGATTATCACAGATTGATTTTTCATGATCCAGAATACTGCTCTGGTACTGGTGAGCATCCTTTCTCATGATCGAATTTGTGTTGAAAATACAGGTGATAAAAGCAAAAAGAGGGATAAAAATCATGACCAGGTAGGTCAGGAAAAGAAATTTGTGCTCTTTTAAAAAGCCGGGAAACAGGCTGCCGGCGATTGTTTTCGGGGTCAGTTTTGAAGTCATGACCAGTTCTCCTTCAATTGTAATATATAATTACCGCAAAATTCTCACTACATTATACCAAAAGAATGGTTTTGTCACAAGAAAAGAGGGGAAAAACCATATTTCTGACCTGTACATAAAAAATGGTGCTGCTGAATAAATGCAAAAATATGCGTGTGGATAATTTTGACGCTTTTTCTCCGGACCTGTGTGCGGTAAATTTTATGTATATTATATTTTAAGACTCAGGGAAGGGAGAAATTATATGAAGAGAAAAAGAGTAATCAGCAGTCTGCTTGTGATGGCTCTGCTCTCCGGTCTCACATCGGGATGCGGAAGCAAACCGGCGGAGAGCGGTGCGGGTCAGCCGGCAGGCACGGAGGGCATCGCCGCGGGCGACTATGACGGTACCATAAAGCTTCCGCTCACAGATGAGCCGGTGACGCTGAAGATATGGCTTACCGCGGATGCGAATTTTTTTACGATTCTTGATGATTACAACAAGAGTGAATTTTTCCAGGAGATGGAGAAACGGACCGGGGTACATATCGAATTTGAAGTTCCTCCGTCAGGCGAGGAGACGACGGCATACAATCTGATGATCTCTTCCGGCGAGCTTCCGGATATGATCTGCATGCCGACACTCTATCCGGACGGGATGGACGCGGCGATCGACGACGGCTATTATCTGGATCTGACCCCGTACCTGGACACATATCTTTACAACTATAATCAGGTCCGCCAGTCCGACCCCGGATTTATGAAAGATTCGGTGACGGACTCCGGGCGGGTTGCATATATCGGTATTTTAAACACAGAGCCGCAGGGCCCCTGGGTCGGAATGCAGATTCGCCAGGACTGGCTGGATGAACTCGGGCTGGAGACGCCGGTGACCTACGACGATCTTGAAAATGTGCTGACACAGTTTAAGGAGAAGAAGGGCTGTTATGCGCCGCTGGCGCTCAGCGCAAACGGAAATTATGCGTTCGGTGAAATGGCTGCCGGTTTTGGCACGACGGGCGACTTTATCAATAAGGACGGTACGGTGGTGGCCGGTTTTGCGACGGACGAGTGGCGAGCATACCTCACAAAGATGCACGACTGGTATACAAAAGGGCTGATTGATCCGGACTTTATGACCAACTCCGCGTTTTTCGTGGATACAGAGCTGGCGACCACGGAACAGTCCGGAGTCTGGTATTCCATGTACACGATGGCGTCACTGTATGAGGCGAGCGTTCCGGGTATGGTGGTGAAGGCGCTTCCGGGGCCGAAGCTGAATAAAGATGATACGACGCATATCCGGATTCCGGATACCTACATGGCGGCCGGGGGACTTGCGATTTCGGCGGACTCAGAGCACAAGGAACTTGCGATGCAGTGGATGGATTATCTGTTTACCGAAGAGGGCGCTGCGCTTGCCAACTACGGAATTGAAGGAAAAACTTTCAATTATGCGGAAGACGGAAGCATTGAGTACACGGACGAAATTATGAACAATTCGGAGGGGCTGACGATCACGCAGGCGCTGATCACAAAGGCTCTGGTTCCGTCCCAGATTCCGAGTCATTATGACTGGACGAGGGAGCTTGTCGTGGTGGCAGAGAAGGATATTGAGTCGTATGATATCTGGGCTGCGGATGATCACCTTGACGACTGGGTGATGCCGACCGGACTTTCCCTGACCCGTGAGGAGAACGTCGAATTTGCTTCCAGTTACACGGATATTCAGACTTATGTCAAGGAAGCTTCCAACCAGTTTATCTCCGGCGTGCTGGATGTCAGCGGCGCAGACTGGGATGAGTATATCAAAACGCTCGAGGGGATGAACCTTGCGCGATGTGTTGAACTGAAACAGGCCGGACTGGACCGGTATCTGGAGAGATAGGAATCATTAGGAATAATGCGGAGCCGGGAATCTGTGATACAGATTCCCGGCTTTTGTCTGTCCGAAAGATTTTAAAGTGCCCCTCCGGTCTTAGCGGAGGATAAAACAGTTGTTTTCCTGCGCGATCCGGAAACCCGTTTTCCGGTACAGGGAGAGGGCGTTTTCATTGTCTGCGTCCACGATCAGTTCCAGCGTGCCGGAATCATATTGAAAAAATGCGTGCCGGGCGAGAACATCCAGGATGGCCCGTCCATAGCCCTGTCTCCTGGCGTCCCTGCGGACACCCACCATCTCAGCGACTGCCTGCCTGTTTTCGCGGAGCTTCAGGACGCCGTAAGCCGCCAGGCCTGATTCATCCGGAATGACATATATCATCCGTGTTTTTCCGGAATCTGCCAGGATGTCTTTTCCGGAGGCGTATACGCCGGGAAAGATGGTGTCATGGAGGGCGGCAAAGGCGTCGTGTTCCCCGCTCCCGAGGGG
>OFGG01001708.1_pt1 | contig 13469 bp, 26 predicted proteins | sample 1521701 | NCBI WGS metagenome assembly OFGG01 (sample SAMEA3504081, study PRJEB24116) | mouse gut metagenome | biome: mouse gut; feature: mouse-associated habitat; material: faeces | place: Denmark | collected 2011
GGCGTTGCAACGCTAATTTATCCGGAATTACTTGTTATATCCTTTCTCTAATTTGTTATTTATGAATCTTTCGTGGGTTCATGACTCCCATTGAAAGATTTATTCTATTGCCACTCTATTACTTCTCCAATGAACTTCTGGATTAACTCATTTATATTAGCTGGATATGTTTTTACTACATAATTTGTATCAACCACTATTTTCGTAATAATGCTATTGTCATCAAAATGAATACCTCCAACTGTACCACCAGGTACTCTAATAGCAAGACACTTTTGATTTCTACACCATTCATCTGGTAATATATATAATGATGGAACATATTATAATAATGTTGTTTTGAGATACCAGACATATCATCTAATTCTTTAGTCAAATCACATCTGTATCCCTCAAATACACTTTTACTTCTTTCTAATTTCAAATTATCCTCCGTTTTATTTTTTTGTAGTGAAAACCGACTTGAATAAGTCTTGTAGAATTGTTATAATAAGATTCATCAAGACGGATTACCGTTTTGTGTTGGATAAGCACTCTGCAGCTCGCCAAAGTTATCAGAGTGCTTATTTTACTATTCTATAATTGTTCATATCTTTTGATCAAAATATCAATAGACACTTTAGCACTTGATATGGATCCATGATTATAATTATCTACTTTAAAGAGACAATTTCCTTTACTATCATAAATATAAAGGCATTTTTCTCTTTTATTATTCTTTATTTTACATCCACGATAATCAAGTTCATTACCTCCCCAAGGTTTCACTTTATCTACCTCCTCAGTTGAAATGTTTCAATTCATTTACTCATTCCAACAATTTAAAAATCTCATTCCAATCTTGGTATTCACACAATTTTTCTTGTGGAACTAATAGTTCATATTCTTTTTCTATTTCTTCCTGTGTACCATATCCATTAAAACTTGGACAACTGCCAATTTCAAATTCATTATGTTTTTCAATTTGTCTAAAAATAATAATACAATCACCATCACCAAATTTTCCCATTGGAGTTGCAAAACTATCTATTTGTATAATAGAATTATTTTCTTTATGTCTGTATATATCACCAAGTTTCATATCTTCTCCTTTCTTAAAACGGAAATTTCATTCTTATGCAAATATTAAATCAGTTCTCACTTTGTTTTATTTCTTCCTCAATCTTATCAATTACTTCTTTAGAACCTCTTAACCCAAGTTCCGGATGACGATCATAATATATTTTAATAGCCTGTACCTTAAATCCATGTCTCACCAAATATTTCACAGAAGGATTAGAGAGTTCTTTCTTGATTCCATTACAATACGCAGCATATTCTCTAATAGATTCAAAATCATCATGCCGAATATACTTTCCGCTTACTACTAATGCCATTCTGGCAATTTCATAATTATCAATAAGACTTCCATTAATTACTGCAAAATAAATTCTTTTTTCCATAATTTCATCCTCTACTTTCTCTATGAAACTCGTGTTTTTTCAGGGCAACAGCATTTAAAAATAAAAATGCAAAATGCTGGATGATATTGCAAAAATATGCATTTTCCTCATGACAAATTGCTGATTTTGCAAAGAATTCCGCCAGTTACTTTCGTTTTTTGAGCGATTCAAGCGTTCTAAAAAGTTAAATGCTGTTGCCCTGGGATTTTTTTGTTTTCACTTTACAAATTATAAATAATATAGTATATTAATATTACCTTTTTAGGTAGAGAGGATGGTGACTTATGTTAGGAAAACATATAGGCAGCTTTTTGATTGTCACCGAGAATCTAGTTGATAATTAGATTACATAAAGCAATGCCTAAATACGTCACCGGTGACATATCATCTAATTATTATAGATTCTTACAGCAAAATTACTCTCTTGGCACCTTCGGGTGCCTTTTTAATATGATTTTATAAAATAATTTTACTCCATATATCTCCCTTTTATTTTTATACTTGAAAGTTTCATTCTATTTTTCACCGCTTATTGGTTTTCCTACAGTTCATCAATTTTCTTATGCATCAATTCTAATAAACCTTTTTTCTGTTCTTGAAATTCTTCAATTACAGATTTTGTGGTTTCTTCACTCAATCCCCAATGTGCTATATAATTTTGTTTCTTTGAAATCTCATAAATTCTATCCTCTAATTCTCTAAGTGATAAATCACACAATTCTTTCTTTTTCACATACATTCCAGGTATCATCATATTGATCCTCCTTCTAAATCGTATCTGAAATTTTCTTAAAATGATGACAATTCAATTGTAATGAAAAACAACTGAGCAAAGATATAAAATCTCTATTTCCAAGATGCTTTAATTTTCCAATCTCATCAACAATGGAACCTGCCATACTTTTTTGAAAGCAGACTTCTGAATGGATACAAATATCACAATTTGGTCTTTTTATTTGCATTACATCTTCCTCTCATTCTAAATATAATATTTTGAAACGACTTTCTTTATTGGAATATCAATTGGAGGTTGATTTGACCATTTAATTTTTGTAATAATGACAGGAACTATACCATGTTCAGAACGCACAGTAATAATATCACCTGGCAATAAATCATTTTCCCAGCCTGTCCACGAATGTGGAATTCTCCATACCCGTTCTTTCGATGCCTTTTCTCCTGGATGAATGCCATAAATATATGTAGTTGTTTTCCTGTGTTCAAGCTTTTTCATTATGTTATTTCTTTTTCTTCGCCACTGTTTTTTCTTATAATTTGAAATTTTTACTTCTACTTCTTTAACATTGTTTTCTTTTAGAATTAAATATTGGATATAACCATCAATAAGAATGTTATTGGCATCAATTACAATGTATCTATCTTGGCAATGATATTTGCTCCAATAATTCCTGCTTTCTTCCATTTTATCTTTTCCTGGGATACTCGCTGCATATGTTTCTTTAATTTTAATATCTTCAAGATTCACTTTTCGCATATAATCCTCCCATCATTTTGATTAATACAATGACAATCAAAATTGTTCTTTTTCAATATCTCGTTTAACATCTTCAATATATTTCCTACATTTCTTTTGAAACCTGTTGATTGAAAATAACACTATTCCAAACATAATGCAGATATATAAGCAAACAATAACTATCAATATTAACATTTTCACCTCACTTTTATTTTATAATATATAATGATTATGTAATTTAAATTTGTTCCCATACAGGCATCCGGTTATAGGATTCCATGTACTGTCACTTCAGTCTATTTTTGTTTTATTCATAAGAGCCTTACCTCTCCTTATTGTCAGTGTAGTTGATTTCAACTCATGTCCTCCTTTCCAATCTCCGCCAGCACATCTGTCCTCTGCGTATAAAACCGCCCCTCTGATGCCTTTTCCGCTTTTCTGACATCTCCCAGCAGCTTCTCCAATCCAAAAACGATCTTTCCGTTTTCCTCAAGCCAGTCCATAACAGGCTGAATCTGCTCCCGCCTGTCCTTTGCCGCCCGCCGTTCCTGCCTTACCTGCGCCAGCTTCTTTGCCATCCTTGCGTATTCATGGTATGTATTTTCGCAAAGCTCCAAGCTGTGCAGCAGGTCTTGCGTTGCGTCATTGGCTTCTTTTTCGCTGGATACGGCAATATTGTAATCTGTTTTTGCTTCCCGCAGAAAATCCAAAAATCCTTCTATCTGCTTACTGGTTTTCAAGTTATCACATCCTTGCCTTTGCGTTCTTCCAACAGTCATTTAAGGTATTTTTTGCACTTATTTTATCCAGAAAAATGTTCTGATTCAAAATGCCATCCACGGCACAATTCTTCACAAATATATGAATCCCAAACTCATCAATCATAATTTGCGTTACCACATCTTCAAAAACTGCTATTCTATCTTCGCAGCAATCACATACAACATCTTGTTTATTAAATGGACAATATCCCTTACTTGAAGGATTGAACTGTGAATATATGTTTTTACATTTAGTAATGACGTAAACAATTTCTCCAATTTTGCATGGTAAAATTTTGAGTTTACCCTCTTCATCCATTTTTTTATAGAAATTAAAATTTCCATTTTTCATCATAAGCCCTCCTTTTAGACAATTACCCTTTCAACAGTATCCAAATCATCTTTCATATGTAAATACAGATCATTCATCTGTTTCGTGTCGTAAGATTTGGGGAAATATTTTATCCAACGATTGAATAAATCAATCATAACAGTATCCTCTACATCATGAGCGAAAGCATACTGCGTAATACGCACTAAACTTGGGACGCTGTATGGCGTTATTACTGCTCCATTTTGCAATTCCAGACTCCAACTGTTTAACATATCCATATATAAAAGAATGTTTTCCATTTCTTCATCAGTGATAGAATATTTCATTATGTATTCATTCATTGCACTCGCAGCAAAATCAGACTGCTGATTTAAAAACATAACTGTTTGCAAAGCTAATAATTTTTTCCCTTCGTCTTCAACCTTTAAGGAATGAGCTAAATCTGTGTTTACAAAGTTATGCAGAAACTTGTTCCATTGCGAATCAGAAACATTCACAACAGTCGTTCTTTGTTGTTTGACAGCTAAATATTCCTGCAACAGAACTTTCAGATGTTTCATCTTTTTCTGAATAACGACCTTATCCTTTGTAGATTTGCCATTTAATTCATCATAACTTACACCATCAATTTTTTTTGTATGCAGGGACTGTAGAAATGCTTTCATAAATTCGACAAAAAGATAATCATCGTTACACATTTGTATGAACCTTGAGAACAATCCAAACCACAAAAAAGAATCTTTTGAATCAAACATATCTACAACTTCGTCCGTCATCACTTTTTCAAGCCGATGTACATTATCTTCAAACCGTTCAAAATCAGACATAGATGCATTTTGTTTTATGTAGTCACACATATCTTCCTGTTTCTTTTTCCAATCCGAAATATAATACGATGCCATAACACTTTCTACTACAACACGATTTATTGTTCCATTTTTAAACTCAGATACTTTATAGCCGCCCATGTCTTTAAAAAATTCCATATTTGAAATGCTTTTCACGGACATTGCAAATTCTTCGCCAAGCCTTATAATCCCCTTCTGAGATACAGTTGCAGGTTTTCCCTCATTATATCTTGCAATATGGTAAGCAATATCTTCAGAATTACAATTCAGATATTGTATTATTTCAAAGTTATAGTCTTGAAATTTTTCTTGTAATTCTTCTGGCAAATCTGAAAATTTCTTTCCACGAATATCACATTCTTTACGTTCATAAACCGGAAAGTTATTCTCATCTACTATAATCTGCTCATTTTCATCTACAACCTGCGCTTGATATTCTACAAGCCAGCGTCTGATATTGCGTGATATCCGATAATGGTCTTTGAAAAACGCATATGCATTTGTACATCTTTGCTTTCCATCCAAATCCCATATGATTGCTATTCCATTTACCACCTGTTCAGCAAAAACCAATTCAGGCAATGGATTCCCCTGAAGGATATCTGAGATTAAATTCCCCTTCATGACTGGGCTCCATTGATCAGAGCTTCTTTGAAGAGGATGATCAAAACGGATGGTTCGCTTGTCCATCTTTTTTACAATAGAATGAATGCTCATTTTATCTGGTTTGCTTTTTTCTAATGTCTGCGGAATACACATATCTTCTTTACACTCCTTCTTCAAATCAGGTTTTCTTGTATTGGTATGCTGCAATTTGCTCACATGCTCAAAACATTTTATCTCCTGCACATTCTGTTCATATTGCTTATTGGTTAAATGCAGACAGGACTTAATTTGTTCAGAAGTCATTCCCTGCATTTTCAGGTTCAAAATTTCTCTTTGAATTTTCGTAAGGCTCGTGAGATATTTTTCTACATTTTCTTCCCATAAAACCCCCTTCATTTCCTCCAGTTCTTTCATAATGTCAAAATCAGAGCATAAAAAATCTCCAATGGTCGAGGCTCCTTCACTGCTAATTGGGGCGTCCAATGAGATTGCCGTTTTATCTGCCTTGCGTTTTAATGTGTTTTGTTTTTTTATAATGTCCAGAACAGCATTTCGCAAAGCTCCATATAAATAACCCTCAAAATTTCCTTTTTTCTCATCATATCTATGATTCATTACAATATCAGCGAGGACATCACTGGCTTCGGCATAAAATTCGTCTTTATCGTTATAATAATTTCCTCCAATACTTGCCAGTATCCTGTCCACCATAAGATATAGTTTTTTCGCATTATTCTTATATAAATCTTGTAAAACATTTTCCATAGATATGCCCTCCCGCAAAATGAACGTAAATACACTGTTTCTCTACTGTTTTATTCTCTTTTCTGAAATACTTATCCCCATTTTATGCCCGTATATAAAATAAGGCATAAAAATAAAACATTAAAATATAAAAATGAAATTACATCATTTCAAAATTTCTTAATGTCTCTTAGTTTGCAATAAAAAATAAATCGTTCTGGATAGTACTCAGTTTAACAGATTATGATATGGGAATAACAAGAACTTTTGTTGACAAGAAAATTATAAATATGTATAATAATAAAAGCAGATACTCTGCTGATATGAAAGAACTTCTATTAACAAAGGTTCTTGTATAATTCTCAAAAGAACTCACTCAGAGGTGTTCCCGCACCGTTTGTATGAATGAGTTCTTTTACATTTTAGCTCATACGTTCGTTTTTGTCAATACATTATAGAACATTAGTTTTTGCTTTCTTATTCTAATTGGGGAAATAATATATTATGAATGATTTCTTTCTCTTTTCTGACTCCATACAGAAAAAAGATTCCAAAGAAATCATTATCCTGATATAATATATTATCCGCTTTCTTGATTAGTTCCTTCCCCTTCCTTTTCCTGACCCGTTTTGGAATGCCATGCGTAAGAGTCTTTCTGTCCAATACAGTTAATATTACCATATCATCTTCATCCATATGCTGCATTAACTCAAATGCATCTTTAACAGAACATACGATAGACATTATGCCAACACCTCTTCCCAATTTATTTTTTCTCCAAAGAAAAATGTATTGAAACAAACTTTATTTACGTTATTTCTTTGCTTTTGATCAGATACGTTTCCAAGTTTCCGTATCACTTCTTCTTTGCATATCGTCTGTGGCTGTTCACCCAAAATCATTGAATAAGACGATAGTCCTGTTTCTGATACTGCTTGTAAACAGCCATGTACAGGGAGATGCTTCTTTTTTATAATATGAGTCAAAGGCATCACAGTAATAATGTCTGCGTTTGTATTTCCGGCATCATTACTTACAATAATATATGGCCTTCTCTTTCTTTGAATAGAGCCTGTACCATATTTTAATTCAGCCTCTATAATATCATATCTACGAAGCTCCATATACCTCCTCCTTTCTTTTGCTACGTATACTTCTATTGCCTTTGATATTCACATTATACAATATATATATTTTTTTATCAATCTTTATATTGATAAAATGATTAACAAAAATATTGAAAAAACATTGTTTATATTGTATAATCAATATAAACTATTAACTAACGAGGTGCAAAATGTCTATCCAAACATCGAAAGAATTACTGGCAGAAATAAAAAAATATATGGAGCTTGAAGACATTCAAGTCAAAGATTTGGCTGTACGTCTCAACAAATCTCCTCAGTCAGTCAGTCAATATTTTAAAAATGGGAATCCCAGCTGCAATACGTTAATAGATATTTGTAATGCTCTTGGACTGCAAATTGAAATCAAGAAAAAAGATATTATTCTTTAATTGTTGCCTTCCCGCTAATTATTTATTGTGTATTCCATCTGAATACATTGTATTCTAACGGAATACTTTTGTCAAGAGGTGATTTTGTGTTTTATTTTTTCTTCTTCTACAAATCATTTTCTGAGCGATTAAAAGAATTAAGGACTTCCAAAGGACTCACTATGGAGCAGCTCGCTAAAGAAATTGAATCTACAAAAGGAACCATCAGTAACTATGAAAATAAAAATAAAAAACCAAGCCTGGATATGCTAATTAAAATTGCTGAATATTTTGACGTATCCATTGATTACCTCGTTGGGCGTACAAACGATTCCAAATTGCATCAAAAAGAGGACTGAGGTATAATCAGTCCTCTCTACATAATGAAATTCACTTTCATTCTAATCTTACATAAAATACTTACACTTTTCTAAATAGAACTGTTGTTCTTTTACAAACAGACTAACCAACTTATCCAGTTTCTCTTTTTCTCTATATTCTTTCAAGGCTTCCAGATACTCATTTCTATTTGCATCTTCAATTATCACTAGCACAATTCCATTCTTCAGACATTCTCTGAAAAGAATCTATTCAACGTGTCCAAACGTTTCCATCTTGGAAAGGGTGAATGCTTTCGTATCGTGCATGGAACTCAGCCAATACAGAAATATTTACCCCTTGGTTATTATACCAATCCATAAGTAAAGACATCTCTTGAGCAACATTCTCTGGTCTTACAGTTTGATACATACCAATCATATTAGGACGCTGCTTATAATCGCCGATAGCATATCCATTGGCACGATCCTCAAATACCCCAGATTTCAATTCATAATGGAATTGCTTTATCATATCCTGTGATAATGGCTCGTCCAAAGTATCCAATATCTTATTAAACATGAGAAAATGTCCATTCATTTCCTCAACATCTTTTGCTCTATAATAATCGTCTGACTTAGGCAGCGTCCCATTATCAAATAAAGAAGCTGTCTGTTCCTCAGTCAGTGTACTCCCTTCAATCTTATTTGAATTATAGGCAAGTAACCGTTGCGTATAAGCATACACGCCAGATCGGTCAAATTTATTTCTTTCTATTTTAAATCTTTCCAAAAGGAAATCCAAAAACTCATTTTCTTTAATCAAATTACTCACCTTTCTTAATTGAAACCATCAAACTAGAATTTCATCCATTTAATTCCAATCTTCGCAATATCCATCTTCTTCTACGACCTGTCCATCACGTTCCATACAGTGCAATATATCACACTCATCACTATGACTATTTGAGCACGATAAACAATCTTTATAATTTTCATTATTATACATTACATTTCTCTCCTTTAAACCAGCCTTTCATTGCCTACAATCTATTTATCTCTTTTAAATATTCAGTTGCCTTTTCATTAGCGGACTCAAAATTAGCCTTCGGCAATACTTCATTAATATACTCCTTTAATGAAATCTTTTTACTATTAATCTTTATTTCAATATCTGTCTTTTGCGTTAAGTTCCCATGACTTAATTTGTTCAAAACAATTGCAAGCTGTGCTTTCTCTTCGTCTCCAACTTTATCAAATATCTTCAATAAATCTAATGATTCTTTAGCCCTTTCTCTACTTCTCTTTTCGATTTCATTTTTATATTCTTCATCATTTTTAAAGCATTTACCTTCTTTTTTAATCAAGTTCTTTTGAGTTTGTTTTAACGATAATTCATACGCTTTACCCATCAATTCCTTTTGATAATCATCATCTAATTCTGAGAACAGTAATACTAATTCTTTTACTTTATCTGGATTTATATTCATGTCATCCTCCACTTGAAAGCAACATTTCATCGGTTATTATTTCTAAAGTTCTCCCATTCTCTTATCCACTTATTTTTTTCTTTGTGAAAATAAGCAATTCTCTTAGTTATTATCCACTCCCAAATAACCAAGATTAAAGGTAAGAGAGCTAATATAATTACATTACAATCTAACCTTTTATTCTTTGTAAAATTGTAGACATATAATCCATAACTTACTAGACCAAGTAAAAATCCCTCATAATAATGTGATATTGTCAAATTATTATATAATTGATTATCTTCTGAATTAACAAATCGAGTATTTCGTGTCTCCCACTCTAAACCCTTTATGTCTTTTTCTAAATAAACAATAATATATGCCGACAATTTAACCATCATAGTCCTATAATAAGTTACACGCATAGTTATAGGAATTATAATACAAAATGGCAATAAATACAAAAGTGGCTCGTCTTGTGTTAATGAAAAAGTCAACAATGCTACTACTGTTGTAATCATGAATGTTATTAGTGAATTATGTAATTCTATTTTTTGTAACATTTCTTCACGCAAAGTTTCATATTCTTTTATTATATTTTCTTTTTTACTCATATGTTTGCCTTTCCTCTTAAAAACCGGATTTCAATTTTCATGTATATATTGCTCCCATTTAGCAGAATAATCATCCATCAATTTTTTATAACTATATGTTGAATCTGCAATGATAAAAACCAAAGCAGTAAGTATTACAGGTATAAGCAAACTAATATAGTTATATAACTTCCACTCGCTAATTGATAATATATATGCTAAATAAAATGTTAAACTCGTTGCTATACTTAATAAGACCATTTCATGATTTATTAACCAAGCAATCAACTTATAGTGTTTACATATTCCTTCTCTAACTATATTAGTTCCTAATTCAAATTGCATATCTAATTTTCCAAAACTTTTTAAAAACGAAGTAATATGAGCACTTGCTAATCTATAATATGATATACGAGCAGTAAAAGGAATAATTAGCAAAAACGGAATCAAGCAAATCCAAGCACTTATGGAATTCATATCCATCGCTAATGCAACTCCTAAAACAGCTAATACAGATGTAAACGAAAATGTAAGTAAATTATTTCTCATAGTATCAAAAAATTCGAGTCTTTTTATTAATTTATCGTATTCTTTATCCGTTATTTGTATTTCTCTCATTTATTTCCTCCCAATGAAAATCGAATTCTATTTTGTTTACACTACATAGTTTCTATCAGCATTTATTATTACTTCATATTTTAACAATGCTTCATACAGCTTTCTTGGTATTATTTCTTTATACTCATTCGCAATTTTAATAATTGCATCTTTCTTTACTCTTGCATATAATTCAAATGCATCTTCTAATGTATTTTTGTATCCATGTTCAACACCACTATACTTTACTAAATACCTATCTGAATATCTTACAATCCCATTGGGTAAACCTCTTTTGTTTGGTTTATTCAGAAACAACATATTTATCCTTTGGGGAACTAATAAACAAGTATCTGGACAATATATTTTATTTCCAGGATACAAAATATCCTTGTCTATATGAAGTCTACCGTCTACTTCATATTTATTTTCATGAAACCACTCAGCAAAGTTTTGATAGTTATGCCACAATTTACTAACCATACAAATATGAAAATACGCTTGAAATTTTTCTTTTGATTTTTCTGAATAACATCTTCTGATCATATCGTGCCATACATTATAAGACTCTACTACTTTACCATCAGCTTTAGCCATATATTTTCCAGAACCCAAATAACCGACACCATATGTTGTTTTATCATACGGATTCTTAATTTGTCCGTTTTTAAAATTCGTATATGCAGCATTATGTACGATATACCCATACTCATCCATAAATTGTACATCTATATCTGATATACTTCCATAACGAATTATTCTCATTGGCGTTCCTCGTTTATTGTTCCTGATTTCAAAAATTCTTTTGTTATTCAATAGTAATCGCTCCCTTCAAACAAATAATTGGTTACAATTACTATTTCTCTATTTAATTCATAAGCAAATCAAAAATACCAAGGAAATCAATCATTCAAAGTAATTATTTCATTTTGTTTCTTATGTTCTAATTCTTCATATTCATATAATTTTTTCAATGGCTCCTGCATAGCCTGATTTGCTTCAAAATCAGCTTCACCATACACATACATATCTCCATATCCAAAATTGATTTTCTGTACTAACCTTGACATATCAATTACCCTTCCGTTTCTCATCCCAATACTTATTCGCTTCCTCTGAACCTCTAATATACAAGGTTGTATATATTCCTTTCCAGAAACAGCCAGGACACAAGCAACCATGATATGCCATATTGTCTCTTATAGAATACATATTGTGTCCGCAATCTGTAAAGAAAAAGGTTCCTTCTCCGTGCTTCTCTGGTGTTGTTTGATACGTTGCAATATTCATCTATATCTCACTTCTATTTTCTACTCCACTTCTATTATATCATACAAACATCTGCTCAACTACATATTTTCCAGCACTTCATAACTTCTACTATCACCTGCAGCATATGTTCCAAGTGTCGTATTTACATCACTATGACGCAACTGTTCTTGAACAAAAGCTGCATCATGTCCAGACTCTTGATAAAGAACCGTTGCATACAGATGTCTCATCATATGAGGTGTGATTTTTTTATTGCTATAATTTTTGAAAATATCTTGGATATTTCTTTCATTCAATCTTTTTCCATTCTTGTTGATAAATAAAGCATTATCATCAATAATATTTTTTACTTTACTACGAATTTCTAACCACTCTTCAAACGCCAATTTTGCATCTTTAGAAACTAATACCGGCTCCGCATCCTGTGTATAATATATCCCCTTACCCATAACCATAATATATGGTTTAGAATCTTCTAAATACAGATCCTTAAGATCAAGTCCGGCAAGTTCCGACTCCCTTAATCCTGTTCCCTTTAGCACTCTAACAATTACAAGATTCCTTTCTCTCACAAAATCATCTTTCTTCTGTTTGATTTTCTCAATCATTTCCATCATATCTTCCGGCAAAGGAACTTTTGCGTTATTTTTCTTCTTAATCTTAAATTTTGACTTTGGAATACTATGTATAATATTCTTATCACATATCCCCTCATCTACTAAATGTGACCAGAAAGAAGACAATACATTTTTCTTTGTGTTAATTGTAGAAGGTGAAGTTCCATTTGTGATCAATGTTTCAAGATACACTATCATATCTGTTTTAGATAATAAATTGATATTCTGTTCTGTCATTTCTGATATAGATTTAACATTTATTCTCTTATGTTCAATCATCCAATTTAACATAGATGTAATTATTGAATAATAGTTAAGTTTCCCAGCTTCACTATTGAGATTGTAAAAGTAATCTCTAATAAACACAGGAATATTATCTTCTTCAAATTTCCTCTGCAATTTTTCCGCATTTTTCTTCTGAACTTCATCCTTGTAACACATAATTTATCAATCCTCTCTTTCAAAATTTTCCTTTATATTATACTTCTACATTCAAAAAGAAAAGCACCAACAATTTTCGTCAATGCTTCTCAACCCACTCCAAACTATCAATAATGATATCTACAAGTAAACACTATTAAATTGCTTCCTTCTACTTGATATACTAACCTATGTTCATCCGTTATTCTTCTACTCCACTTTCCAGCCAAATCATATTTTAGTGGTTCTGGTTTCCCCACACCTTCAAATGGACTTCTTTTTATATCCTTAATCAATTCATTTATTCTTTTTACAATTTTCTTGTCCATCTTCTGCCAATAAAGATAATCCTCCCAAGCATTTTCCGTGAAAGATACATTCATAAACTAATCCTCCACTTCAAAACTCACAAGTTTGCCATCTTCAGCTTGCTTAATGGATTCTTTCAACCACTCATAATTTGCCTTACTTTCTCTT
>OFGG01001718.1_pt1 | contig 13426 bp, 11 predicted proteins | sample 1521701 | NCBI WGS metagenome assembly OFGG01 (sample SAMEA3504081, study PRJEB24116) | mouse gut metagenome | biome: mouse gut; feature: mouse-associated habitat; material: faeces | place: Denmark | collected 2011
GTCATTGGTTGACGAATATGGGGGAATATCATCAAGAATTGGAGCGGAATTTAAAAGACTATTTAGCTGTACCGCATTTATCTTTGGTAGTAAATGGACATATGGCTTTAGAATTAACGATTCAGGCTATGAGATTTCCTGAGGGTGGGGAAGTAATTACAACACCGTTTACGTTTATATCAACAACACATGCAATTGTACGAAATCGTTTAAAACCAGTGTTTTGTGATGTTAAGTTAGAAGATGGGACGATAGATGAAGCAAAAATAGAGAATTTGATCACAGAACATACTGTAGCAATCGTTCCCGTTCACGTATATGGGAATGTATGTAATGTAGAAGCAATTCAAATAATTGCTAATAAATATAACTTGAAAGTTATTTATGACGCTGCTCATGCGTTTGGTATTACTTATAAACATAATGGAATAGGAAATTATGGAGATGCTTCCGTATTTAGTTTTCATGCCACTAAAGTATTTAATACGGTTGAGGGCGGAGCGGTAGCATTTTCTGATTATAAATTGTATGAAAAGTTATATAACCTCAAAAACTTTGGTATACGAGGAGAAGAGCTGGTAACAGAAATCGGCGCGAATGCAAAGATGAATGAATTGTGTGCCATTATGGGGTTGTGTAATTTGAAGAATATAGAAAAAAACTTTGCTGAGAGGAAGGTTCGGTATGAATATTATGTTGAACAACTTAGAGAGATAAGAGGTATAAGTCTTTTTGAAAGCAATCCGCATACTAGATGGAATTATGCGTATTTACCAATTTTGATAAATGATGATTATGCCATGAGTCGAGATGAGTTGTATGAGTATTTAAAAGATAACAATGTATTTTCACGAAAATATTTTTATCCGCTTACTTCTGATCAGGCATGTTTTAAAAATAAGTATAGAGAGATTGAGCTTGACCATTCAAGATGGCTTTCTGATAGGATTTTAGTATTGCCGTTATATGGTGAACTTGAATGGGATGCAATTAAAAAGATTATATACTTAATCAAGAAAGTATAATGGGAGAGGATTGGATGATGAAATTAAGTAAACGGTTGGAAAGTATTGTTTATGATGGATATATTGAAAATATATTAAAGAAGCTAAGTTATGCAAAACATGTGGCTATTTTTGGCGCAGGGTGCAGAGCACAATTTTTGGCAAAGTTTTTATTGAATAGAGGAATTAATTTTGAGATGTTTTTAGTTGGTGAAAAATATTTTGAAAACGAGGAAACAATAAAAATTTGTGATCAAAAGAAAAGAGTTAAGTGTTTTGAAGAAGAAATTGAAAAAAATTGTGAATTAACTATTGTCTTGGGAGTTTCACAGAGTGTGATTGACATGGAGATATTTAATAATTCCAATATTTTTGAAGTGATTCCAATAAGTGTGGGAGTATGTGACGGGTATTTACTAAGTAAGAAATTTTATACAGCGCATTTAGAGGAATTTGATGGAATATATGAGCAGCTTGCAGATGAATATTCTCGAGAATGCTTGTTTGTGCATATGGCTGGAAGATTAACAGGGAAGGATATATCATTTAAATCCAATCTGAGTTCAGACCCACAATATATTTTTGATGAGTTCATGAATTGGGAAAGAAAAGAGTGTTTTGTAGATTGCGGAGCATATGTTGGAGATAGCATAGAAGAATTTATAAAGAAGATGCCGATTGATATTGTAGAAGAGTTTACTGCATATGCATGGGAACCGGATGAAAAAAATTTTATGCAGTTAAATGAAAACTATAAGAATGATCAAAGAATCAAAAGATTTTGTCTGGGGGCATATTCTCAAAAGACTCAGTTATATTTTTCTAATGGCGACGGAGAACTTTCAGCAGTATCAAATTCAGGTAATATTACGATAGATGTAGATTCAATTGACAATATTTTAGGGAATGAAAAAGCTACTTTTATTAAAATGGATATTGAGGGTAGTGAAATAGAGGCGTTGATAGGCGCTCGAAAACAGATTGTTAACAATACACCTAGATTGGCAATTTGCGTATATCATAAAAAAGAAGATTTATATGCAATACCTCAGTTAATAATGGAATACAATTCCAATTATAAATTATATTTACGTCCACATTCAATGATGCCAACAGAACTGGTTTTATTTGCGATTCCTAAAATTTAGTATAGTAATAATTAATGAAGAGGAAAAAGAATGTATTCTTTTAGAGATTTGAGAAGAGCCTCAAAATTGAATATAGATGGTCAAGAATATAGAATGGCGATTTTAGGAAATAGTGCAACACAATTTTTTGCGAATGCAATAAAAGGGTATGCGAATTTAGAAGATATTAATCTTAGAATTTATGATGCGGATTATGATCAGATTGAGGTTCAATTATTGGATTTGCACTCTGAAACATACGTATTTCAGCCAGATTTTATATTGTTGTGGATTTCTACGGAAAAAATGTATGAAGATTTTTTAAAGTATCCAAAGGTGGAAAGAAATAATTTTGCTGAATTGTATCTTTATAAAATAGAGCAATATTGGAATTGGATTAATGAAAAATCAAATGCAAAAATTTTACAAATGAATTTCACAGAAGTTGATGATAAAGTTCTTGGTCAATATTCGTTGAAGGTGGATACTTCTTTTGTATTCCAAATTCGAAAATTGAATTATTTATTACAAGAGTCTATGACGAAAAATGACACTGTTTATCCAATAGATGTGTTTGCAGTACAAATAGACTTAGGAAGAGAGAACTTTTACGATCCTGTTCTTTACTACAATGCTAAAATGAGCATAGCAAAGAATGCGTTGCCATATGCTGTAAAACCTATTATTGATGTTGTAAAAGCTATATTAGGAAGAATAAAAAAATGTCTTATATTAGATCTAGATAATACTTTATGGGGTGGTGTTATTGGTGATGATGGAATTAATAAAATTGAAATAGGGGGATTGGGGTTAGGGTATGTATATGCGGATTTTCAGAAGTGGCTTAAACAATTGAAGGAGAATGGAGTTGTTTTGGCTGTTTGTAGCAAAAACGATGAAAAAATAGCTAAAGAACCGTTTTTTAAACATGATGAAATGATTTTGAGGCTGGAGGATATTTCTATATTTATCGCTAATTGGAATGATAAGGTTTCTAATATAAAAAATATTCAAAAAAATCTAAATATTGGAATGGAATCTATAGTATTTGTTGATGATAATCCATTTGAGAGAAATTTGGTTAGAAATCTAATACCCGAAATAGAGGTCCCGGAATTGCCTGAAGATCCTGCTTATTATTTGGACTACCTTAGAAGATGCAATTATTTTGAAACGGTTTCTCCTGATGAAACAAATGTTGATAGGACTCAAATGTACCAGTTAGAATTGGAAAGAAAAAAATTGAAGTCGTCTTTTGAGTCGATAGAGGATTATTTAATAGATCTGAATATGGGTGGAATAATAAAACCTTTTGAAGAAGAACGATATTCAAGAATAGCTCAGCTTTCGCAGCGTTCAAACCAATTTAATTTACGAACTATTAGATACACGGAAAGTGATATTCGTAATATTGCTGAAAATAATAATTATATAGCATTTTATTATTCTCTTAAAGATAAATTAGGAGATTATGGTGTTGTCGGAGTGGTTATTATGAAAAAGAAAAGTAAAACAGAGGTGTTTATTGAGGCATGGTTTATGAGTTGCAGAGTTTTAAAGAGAAGCATGGAAGAGTTTATTATGAATCAGGTAGTTGAGAAAGTAAAGATGAAGGGTTTTGAAAAAATAACAGCGGAATATATTCCAACAGTCAAAAACGAAATGGTTAAAGATTTATATATTAGAATGGGATTTGTTGATTTATTAAATGGGCAATATAGTTTAGATATAGATACATATAGAAAACAAAAAACGTATATCAAGGAGATATAGTATGACTAGAAATGAAATAAAACAGAAGGTAATAGAAATTTGTAGAGATATTTTTGATGATGCTGATCTTGTTATTACTGAGGAAACGGGGGCGTCAGATATAGATAAGTGGGATAGTTTGGCACAGCTAAATATTCTTGGCGATATAGAAGATGAATTTAATGTACATTTTTCCTTAGACGAAACGATGAGTTTGAAGACTATAGGAGAATTAATTATCACAATAGAAAATAAAATAATATAAGGGTTTTATTTATGGAGAAATTGCTGGGAAACATACATCATGTAGGGTATTTGGTGAAAAATATAGAAAAATCTATTTGTGTTATGAAGTCGTTAGGATTTCGTATAATTAAGGATAAAATTTATGATGATGATAGAGATGCATATATCTGCTTTATAGACGGAAATGGGATAATTTATGAATTGATTGAGCCTTGTAGGAGTTCTGATATATATCATTTGTTACGACATTTTAGAAATATGCCATATCATGTATGTTATTCAGTAGATGATATTGAAACGGCTATAACTAAATTGGAAAATAAAGAATTTGTACTAACCCAAAATCCAGCAAGAGCACAAGCTATTTCCGATAAGGCAATAGTTGCATTTATGTTACACTCTAGAATTGGAATTGTCGAATTAGTAGAAGAATAGAAATTAATTGTGGAGAGAAGTTATGAAACATTTAGTGATAATAGGTGCAAGAGGCTGTGGCCGTGAGGTATTGGAATGGGTCAGGGACATTAATGAAATTGAACATAAGTGGGACGGTTTTTCTTTTTTAGATTATGACGAAAAAGCTCTTGATGGAAAAAGATGCGACGTAAAAATTATTGGTAACGAGGATGATTATATTATACAGAAAGAAGATGAATTTGTTTGTGCAAGAGGAGATGGAAAGATAAGGAAAGAGATCATTGAAAAGATGGAGCGCAGAGGGGCGACTTTTGTAAATATTATTCATCCAACCGCTATTGTCGGAGATTCCGTAAAGATAGAAGGCGCAGCAATATTGTATCCGAATTGTATTATTTCGGCAGATGTTAATATTGGAAAAGGGTGTATTGTAAATATGAATTCTGTGATTGCGCATGATGTAACATTGGGTGAATATTGTACATTGAGTAATAACTGCGATATTTCAGGCGGGTGTAACATAGGAAATAATATTTTTATGGGAGTAAACGCTCATATTATTCCGTATACTACAGTTGAAGACAATGCGTATATTTGTGCGGGAAGCACGGTAATGACAAAAGTTAAAGCGAATTATAAAATGATGGGAAATCCGGCTAAAAGAATAAAAGGTTGGTAAAAAATTTGCATCATTTTTTAGTAAATAAGAAGATTAAATTTTTAGGTAATTATTATTTTATAAAGAGATAACTACATTATATATATTAAAAATGACAAGAAAGAAAAATGGATAAAACGGTTAATCCTTTTGGTCACAGAAAATAGGAGAAAGAAGAGCTAAAATATGTCTACAAATCGATTATTAGATAAAGAGATTATGGAAAGAGAAGCTTTGTTTTCAACATGCGCTTTGACACAGGGGAAATTATTCTCATTTACAAGTTCTAAGAGGATCCCGACGATAGTAGATTTGCACACAGGAAAAACCACTTTATTAAATGACTTATTAAATTATGATCCTGCATTTAATGCGGACGATATGTTAAGTTTTGAAAATGACATATTTATCTTAGAATTAAATGGAAAGAGATTGATGAAATTTAATGTAAAAGAAAGAAATTGCAGTTATTTTAATATAGATTGTGATAATAAAACCTGGAAAAACTATGCAGCATTTGCATATTACGGAAATAATATATATGTTTTTCCGGTTTATACAGATGGAGTGATAAAAATCGATTTAAAAAAGGAGAGAGTACAAAAAAAGAAAGAATTATACTTACATATAAGCGAATATAAAAAGGATAAGAAGCAAGACGGAGAGTTTACTTTTTTTTGGTGCGGATGTCAATCTGGAAGTATAGTGTGGCTTTTTCAAAGATCTGGAGAATTGGTTGTTGAATATGATCTGGAATCTGATACTTGGAGAGAATTTGAGCTTTCTATAAGGATTAGAGAGTGTGTACATGTGACAGTTTATGCTGGATACATGTACATATTAAGCGCTGAAGGGAAAATTTATCGTTGGAATAGGAAAGATAATATAGCAGAGGAAATAGCTGATTGTAGAAGTACTAGCAGAATGGATTTTGTATTTTCTCGAATTGCGGTAACAGATAAGGGGATTTTTTTGTTACCATTATACGGAGAAGAGATTTTTTATATGGATTTAAAAACAAAAAATGTAAAAAAATATGATTCTTATCCAGAGGATTTTCGATATTGTGAATTATCTTGGAGTAAATATTATGGATATTGTGAAGACGACAATCAATATTATTTTGCGATGCGTTCTGCAAATTATATTTTAACTATAAATAAAAGAGATGGAATAGAAAAATGGGTAAAAGCGAAGTTATCATCTTATGAAGAATATAAAAAAGTATATTTCAGTTATAATCGAAAATTACTTTGTGAAACAGAATATAGTATAGAAGATATTTTATCTTATATGAAAAAAGAAAATGTAGAAAAGCAATGCAGAAAGAATATTTCAAAAGGTGAAAAAATCTGGGATTTTGCAAAAAGCATTTGTTGAAAAATTAGGAGGCTGAAATATATGGGATATTACGAGAAATTATTATCGCTGGAAAGAATTAAGAAGTCATTGTTGGATGAAAAATCGAGAATGTTATTTGATGCAAAAGTTGATTATATGATTAATAGAGATGGCGAGCAATTTTTAAGAGTAATTGATACTATAGATGATAATTGGTTCTGCCGGGAATTGGAAGAAGCGCTGGCAAGAGTAGACGTTAAGGGAATTGTTATTTTTGGGAGCGGTCATGATGGTAAAATAACAAAAAAGATTTTAGAGAAATGTAAATATTTGCTTTCCTTTTTTTGTGACAGTGATAGTGCAAAGGTTGGAAAAAATGTAGAAGGAGTGAAAGTTATCTCCGTTGGAGAGTTGACTGAGAAGTATAGCGACCATTTGGTTGTGCTGGGTTCTGCAAAGTATGCAGAAGAAATGTATAATATTCTACTGGAAAGAGGTTTTCCGACAGAAAAAATTTTGTATCCTAAGTGGGGACTATTAGTGGCTCAATGTGGAAATCAATATTATGATATGTTTTTACCAGAAGACAATACAGTGTTTGTTGACGCGGGAGGATATAACGGGGATACGTTGTTTGATTTTGTTGCATGGACAGGCGGAAAGTATAAAAAAGTATATGTATTTGAGCCCATATTTGATATGTACCAAGTAATAAAAAAGAGAATAGTAAAAGAGCAGCTTACAGACGTTGAATTATATAATAATGCCTTATGGAATAAAAAAGAAGATATTTTTTTTGCAGAAGCTGAGGCAGGTTCTCATGCAGCAGACGAGGGAGAAGTTGTTGTTAAAGGAATAAGTCTTGATGAAATAGTAAAAGATGAGAAAGTTAGTTATATTAAGATGGATATAGAAGGAAGCGAATTGAATGCGCTAAAAGGAGCAAAAAATGTAATAAAAAGAGATAGGCCAAGATTAGCTATTTGTATTTATCATAAGCCTGAAGATATTTTGGAATTGCCGCTGTATATTCTGGATTTGGTGCCAGAATATAAGTTTTATATAAGACATTACTGTTCTTGTATGTGGGAGACAGTATTATATGCAGAAATTCCAGAATGAATAAATGGGGGATATGCTTATGAGACCATATAATATTTTAATATGGGGGTATGGACGTAAATATAATGAGAGCATAAATGTGATCAAATACCAGGAATTATTGGGGACAATAAGGGTTGTGGGTATTATTGACAGAAAAGAGACTTATACAAAATTGGACGGATATCCGGTTTTGAGATTATCAGATATAAATAAAGTGAAATTTGATTATGTTATAGTAACTTCAGAAAATTTTTTTGATGAAATATGTGCGAAGGCTATTAGTCTAGGAGTTGAGCGGAATAGAATAGTACCGATTCGAGTTTTTTTACTGCCTGGATTCAACTTCAGAAAATATGTGGAATTGTTGAAATCTAAAGTGTCAATAATCGCAAATTTATGCTGGGGGGGGTGACATACCATACGCTAGGAATGGAATTCTTATCTCCATTTATTAATCTGTATCTCAAGGAGCAAGATTATTTAAAATTTTTAAACAACATGAAATATTATATAAATTGTAGTTTGAAATTTGTTCGATGGGAGTATAACAATAGTTATAAAAAAAATTTTCCGGTATGTGCGTTAGATGATGTCGAACTTTTTTTTAATCATTATTTTTCTTTTGATGAAGCAGAAAGAAGTTGGTATAGACGATGTTTAAAAATAAATTGGGATAACCTTTTTGTAATGATGTATACAGATAATAAAGATAGTTTGGCATGTTTTGATAGATTAAAAATTGATAAAAAGGTTTGTTTTATTCCATTTGCAAGTGATTTAAATTCGGCGGATAGTATTATATTTTCCTCTAAGGAGATCGAAAAGAAGGAATTGTGGGAAATTGTTAACGGATTGGCAACTTCCTTATATTATAGTTATGATATTTTTGATTTGTTATTGGAAGGAAAACCGAATCATGCAAGAATATTATAAATTTGAAAGGCGTTTAATAAACTAGGAGGAAATATGAATGATATTTTAGTATCAATTTGGTGTGTTACATATAATCATGAATTATATATCAGGGATGCAATTGAAGGTTTTTTATCACAGAAGACAAGCTTTAAATATGAAATCATTATTCATGACGATGCGTCGACTGACAGAACGGCAGAAATTATTAGGGAGTATGAACAGAAACACCCCAATTTGATGCAGTGTATTTATCAGACAGAAAATCAGTTTGTTAAAAATCAGCCTAGTATAGAATGGTTATGGAAAATACAATTTGATAATTGTAAGGGAAAATATATTGCGATTTGCGAAGGAGATGACTATTGGATAGATACAAAAAAACTTCAGTTGCAAGTGGATTATTTGGAAATGCATCCGGAATGTATTATGACGGCTCACAATGTAATTGATTTAAATCATAGAAATCATACTGTTTCACCTGTTAATTTATATTTAGAAGACGGAGTAGTACCAAAAGAGAGGATTATTTCGCAAAAAGCAGCAATACTGACAGGATCTATGGTGTATAGGAAAGAAGTATTGGAATTGGATAAATTTTTTTTAAATGCCGGAATTGGTGATTATCCTTATTTGTTATATTCTTTATCAAAAGGAGATATTTATTATTTTAGTAGAATAATGTCTGTGTATCGCCGGTATCACGAAGGTTCTTGGAGCGATACGATGCTGGATTCAAAAAAGAATATGATCTATAGAATACAAATGATAGATTTATTGCGAAAATATAATAGATATACAGAGGGTAAATATGAAAAAGCTTGTATAAGTAAAATTCAAGAACAAGTAGACGTTATTATATATCTTAATAATGAAAAGAGTAAGGAAAGTTTTCTTGAGTTGTGTCGGAAGTGTGATGAAGAATTGGGTGAAGATTATCATGATATTTTTGAGAAATTGTTTCAAATATGGATGCAGATATTTGATGAGAAATATTTAAATAATACTATTAAAGAATTCTGTAAAAAAAATAGTAAGACAGTAATTATGGGAGCAGGAAGATATGCGGGTATTCTAGCGAAACAATTAAAATATCAAGGGATAGATTTTGAAGGGTTTGTTGTGTCAAATAATCAGGAAACAATAAAAAGATATATGGAAAAGCCTGTTTGGAAAATGAAAGAATTATTGAACCATAAAAATGAAATAGGGATAATTATTGGGATTAATCCTATAAAATGGGATGAAATTATGTACACATGTGAAGAAGCAGGTATAAAAAATTATATGTGCCCATTTTTGTTTGAATAGTCAATGATGATTTTGTACGTTGTTGTTTTTGTTTTTTCACTAGGGGAATATAATAATTGATTATGAGCGGAGGATTATAAATGGATATCATAGTATTTGGAGCAGGAGAAGAGGGTAAAAAAGCGATCCCTTTTCTGGAGAAAAAATATCATATTTTATTCCTTTCAGATAATAATAAAGAAAAACAAGGAGCATTTATCGGAAACTACATGATAAAATCCCCTGAAGAAATAAAAGAGCATGACAGTGCTGTTGTTATTGCTTCAACAAAATATGCTCTTGAAATTGAAAATTATCTTCAGAATATAGGGGTAAGACGTGAAAGGATCTACTTTTGTCGAAGGTATTCTATGGATGAATATAAAATATACCCGGTAATGGCGGAAAGAATAGAAAATGCAAGTTTTTCATTGGTTCAATATGATTTATATAATACAAAAGAGTATGAAACAGTCTGCAAAAAAGTTATGGTATTTTGTATATTTTATTCGACTTATACAAAACAGCTTATAGAAAATATGTCAAAAAAGTATAAAGATATAGAATTTAGTCTGCTTACAAAGACAGAGGAGTATAAAGAAAAAATCGTATCTGAAAAATTGAAACATATTTACTGTTTTCAGACTATAGAAGACTTAAAAACGATTCTGGATCAGTTGCCGATCTATGATGCTATGCAGCTATTATGGATTGAACCGGAATGGTCATATTTTTGTGAACTTATCAGAAAAAAAACGAAACGCCTTAACTTAAATGTAGGAGGGAGTGATTTTTATCGAGTAGGGAAAGAAGGAAGGGATTTTAAAAGAGATCTTATAGCATACGCAGATAATATAACAGCAGAGACAGAGTCGACAGTTCAGGAATTTGGAGAATATTACGGAGAAGATGCAAAGAACAAAACTAATTTGCTGCCTTTTGGTATAGAAGTGCTGGATTGGATTGATAGAATTGAAAAATTCCCTAGGAATACGATTAGAAAAAAATATCATATTCCTTTTGATAAGATTGTCGTTACTTGTGGACATAACGCTATAAAAGAGCATCAGCATATGAAGATAATCGACGCCGTGGAGACGATGTCCGATAAGGTAAAGAGTCAGCTGATATTTGTATTTCCCATGACATATCCGCAAAAAGCGGATGCTTATATTAATAGTGTTAGAGACAGATTAAAAGAAAGCGGGTTGGACCATGTTGTTTTGACAAATTTTATGGACTTTAACGAGATGGCAGAATATGCTTTAGTATCTGATATTATGATTCATGTTCAGACGACGGATCAGCTCAGTTCAACCATGTTAGAAGAAATGTACGCGGGAAGTATTGTCCTGGCTGGAAAGTGGCTGCCTTACCAATCTTTGCATAAGAAGGGAATGTTTTTTTTGGATGTAGATGAGATATGCGATATAACGATGATTTTAGAAGATGTTGTTGAAAATATAGAAAAGTATCGGACGAAGTGTGAGGGAAACAAAGTTATTGTTAGAAAACATTCGTCATGGGATGAGTTGGCTTCAAAATGGTATGCGTTGTGGAATTGAGTATTAATATATTATTGAGAAATAAGAATAGGAGTTAAAATGGCATATATTAATTACTGGGATGAATTTGAATATAGTAAACTTAAGTTACTTTTGAATAAAGAGAAGGTTGAATCTATTCTTGACGTTAAAAATGGCATAAAAAAATTAGATGATCGTTTTCCAATTAGTGTAGAACTTCATTTGACAGATAGATGCAACTTACATTGCGAATGGTGTACAGATAAGAAACTCAGGAATAACAAGGCTACGTTAGATTTGGATTTGATCAAAAAATTGTTTCATGAATTCGGAGGTCAAAGAACGGGTGTAACTCTTGAGGGCGGAGGTGAACCGACGTTACATCCGCATTTTCGGAAAATAGTTGAAGCAGGAAGAGATGCCAATGTTGACATGGGACTGATTTCAAATGGTACGATAGACATTTCTGAATATGTGAACAAGTTAAATTGGGTCAGGATTTCTTTAGATTCCAGCACAAAAGAAGAATATAAGCAGGAAAAAGGAGTGGACTATTTTGAGCAAGTCCTTAGAAACCTTGAAAAGATATCTAAATCGAGAAGGGCTGAAGAAACTTTTGTTGGAGTGGGTTATGTCTTGACAACAAGGAATCAAAGTAATTTGATAGAGCTGGTAAAGCATTTGGATGAAATAGGGGTTGATTATATTTATATGAGGCCGGTGGAGGAAGCTGACGAAATTATGCCTTCGTTAGAAAACTTATTGGATCTGCGTAAAAAATTAGCGGAACTTACGGCAGATAGAAGGATAAAATATATGTTGGTTATCAACGATCGGGTTGTTGATAAAAATGCAGGTTTACCATGTATTGCTCATTCATTGACATCAATTATTCATGCAAATGGAGAAGTAGCTCTGTGTGAAAAGCGCCGGGAAGATGGAATTATTCTTGGAAATGTGTATGAAAGTTCGTTTGGTGATATTTGGCGTTCTCCTTGCAGAGAACAGGCCAGCCAAAGGCTTTTAGATCCTCAGTGTCAGAATGGATGTCAGGCATGTAGGATAACGGGATTTAATATGATATTTGAACAATTAAATAATGTACATACAAAGAATTTTATTTGATGGAGGATGGAAGAGATGGTATTACCTTTTGAAGATGAATATAGACAGAGATATTATCAACTTTTAGACGAGGTTTTTGAATCCAATTTTTGGTCTGACGGAAAGATGACAAGGAAATTTGAAGAAAAATTTGAGGAATGTTCAGGACTTTTTTCATGTGCGGTGTCAAGCGGAGGTGCAGGACTATTATCAATATTGGAGTATGTTGATGTGAGAGGGAAAGAAGTTATTGTACCGGCTAATACTTTCTGGGCTACAGCACAGGCTGTAAAGAAAGCGGGAGCCAGAGTCGTATATGCAGACTGTAATAGGGAAGATCTTTGCATGAGTTTTGAGGATATGACAAAGAAAGTTACATCTGATACAAAGGCAGTCATTGTGGTTCATATAGGGGGACATATAGCGTTTGAAATAGAAAAAATTTCACAATATTGTAAGGAACATAATATTGCTTTAATAGAAGACTGTGCGCATGCACATGGTGCAGAATGGAATGGAAAAGTAGCAGGGAGTTGGGGAGTGGCCGGTAGTTACAGTTTTTATGCTACGAAGACAATTCCGTTAGGAGAAGGCGGCATGGTGGTTAGCGCTGATAAGGAATTGATTAGTTGGATGAAAAAATTCAGGAATTACGGAAAAGTAGTGATTAATGGTAATGTTGTTACATATCCAATGAAGGAAGGATTTAATTATCGGGTCAGTGAATTTACAGCGGCGCTTGGAATTGTACAGATGGAACGATTGCCTATGATTTTGGAGTGGAAAAGAAATTTAGCGAGAAAATTTGACTGTATTTTTGATAGAAGAGTGATATTGCCGGAAGGCATGAAATCAGGGTATTACAAGTATATAGTATTTGATCAGGATTTAGAGGAAGAGACCGGAAAAGTATTTAATTATACTGATTTTGGTAATGAAATAGAG
>OFGG01001723.1_pt1 | contig 13393 bp, 10 predicted proteins | sample 1521701 | NCBI WGS metagenome assembly OFGG01 (sample SAMEA3504081, study PRJEB24116) | mouse gut metagenome | biome: mouse gut; feature: mouse-associated habitat; material: faeces | place: Denmark | collected 2011
ATCGTCGTTATTACCAACCTGAAGGACAAGGATACTACCACTCCCGAGCAGCCCACTACTGGCGCGGTTCAGTTCTCCAAGGACCTGACCAGCAAGGACGGCTCTATCAAGAAGGGTTCCAAGGTTGAAGTTCTGGCTGGCGGCGACGTCTATGCCTCCTTCACCCTGGTGAAGCCTGAGTGGGCCTATGTCGATGCTGGTGCTTCCGCTGGCGATGTTGTGGAGATCACCTATGACATTCTGGTCGACGGTGAAACCTACAAGCGTGGACTGACCGATATTGCCACTCTCGCTGCTGGCAGCTGGGGAAAGACCAGTTCCGTCGGCCTGGTTGGCGATAAGGCTGACAAGAATGGCGCGAATGCTTCTACCGAGTTTAGCATTTCCGAATACGATGTGTTGACCGGCGCTGGCCTGACTTCTCAGCGGAGCTACTTCCAAGGCAAGACCGTTACCCTGGTGATTACCAGCGTCAAGTGGGAGAACGCCGCTATCAAGTATGTGAACGGCACCACTGGCGAGGATCTGGCTATGGCTGCTGGGGCGGATAAGTTCCTGCCGGTTGAGGATGGCACAGGCCTTGATGCCACGATTGACATTAACACTAATTTCTCTGCCGTTAAGGGCACCTACTCCATCGCTGGCATCAGCGACGAGGGTGACGGTAATGACGTGACTAAATACAGCAATGTTGCTGTGAGCGACATCAGCGACATTACCACCGCCGGTACCTTCAGCGCTAAGGGTGGCGAGTTCGTGGTCATTACCATCACGCCCAAGAAGGCCACTGAGGCTGAGAACTATACCATTACTGTCAGCAGTGAAGACATCAATGGCAATGGCGACCTGGCTACCGATGCCAAACTCACGGACCTCGGCGTGCCTGCCGACGGCATCGTTGCCAACGAGACCATTACCCTGGCTCTGACTACGAACGTTGCCAGCGTCAAGGCTGGCGGGCAGTTCGATGTGACCGCCACACTGAGCAGCGGCACCTTCGTTGATACCGGTGTGAAGGCCTACAAGATCACCATTGAGCTGGATACCGGTGACGGTAAGACCCAGACCAAGAGCATGACCATCGCTTCCGGCTCCACCACCGGCACGGTGACCTTCGAGAACGTTCAGAGCAACATCGAAATTGCGGCGAAGAACGTCAAGGTTGAGCGTATCGCCAAGGGTCCCTATGTCACTGACATCGCAGTCTCCGCTCGGAAGATCGTCCTGACCTTCAGCGAGGCTGTGGAGGCGAAGACTGGCCTGGCCGCTGGCGACTTCACCGGCACCAAGACCGCTGTCTTCTCCAACGCGGAGGTTTCCGGCAAGGTGGTTACTGTCTACTTCGACGAGACCGCCACGCTGGCTGACGCCGAGACCGTTATCATCGCTGAGGGTGCGTTCGTGTCTGCGGCTGACAGCACAGTTGACGCTGCTGCGTGCACCATCACCGTTGCTTTGGACGAGGGCGACTTCTCTGATTCCACTTTCGCGAATGCTTGGGCCTAATCCTAAAAATTAGTCCTTGCTAAGCACACTGAAAAGGACCCCGGGCTTACGCCCGGGGTCCTTTTTTGCAAAAAGGGAAACCGGTTAGGATTTCCTGACCAGCTTCCCCCGAGCCGGCGTCCCGTTCACCGGAGCACATCCTCGGGACTCATGTTGGCAGGGAACGGCGAGACGTATACCCCTCCCGTTTCCGCCGGAAGCTGATGGAATGCCTGTCTAGAAAACGCTTCTATATCGGACGGAGATTAGAAATCAACCGGGCGCAGCACCTCTATCAGGCAAACAGAATCTGCTGAAAATACATATAGAGAAGCAGGGCCGTCTTTCAAATGCTTTTTGAAAGGCGGCCCTGCTTTGACGCTTGGAGCTCCCGCCTCCCTCAAAACCTTTCTGGAGCAGAGCTGCGCATTCTTACCCCGCGTGTTGTCTCGAACCAAAGAAATTGGTCGAAGTATTGACAATCCTCCAAAAATAGTTTATAGTTTAGTTGCTTACCAAACAGCTCCGTTCGTTTGAGGACCTACGCGCTGGTTCATGGGAGTGGAGCGGCAAACGACTCCGTTCTGTATTTTGCAGGATGGAAAACATGAAAGGAGATCGAACATGAAAAAGGCATTTTCTCTTGCGTTGGCGCTCATGATGGCTCTGTCTTTGGCTGCCTGCGGCGGATCGGATGGCGCCGGCGGGGCCTCTTCCGGTGGTTCCGAAAGCTCCGGCAATTCCTCCGGAGATGATACGGTCTACACCATCAAGCTGGGCACAGATACCTCCGACCCTGCCACCTCCCCCGATTTCAACGCCTGGGGGCACTGCATCGAGCGCTTCCGCCAGCTGGTGGAGGAAAAGACCAATGGACGCGTGAAAGTTGAAGCCTATTATGACAGCGTGCTGGGCGGCATTCCCGAGATTACTACTCAGGTGCGTGACGGCGAGCTGGACATGATGTATTCCATCATCCTTTCCACCTTCGACAGCCGCATGGGCTTCCGCTCCATGCCCTTTGTTTTCCGGGATCTGGAGCAGATTCAGCGCCTGTATGCCAATCCGGAAGGCGAAATTTACAAGCTGTATTCCTCCTATGCCGAAGAGCTGGGCATCCATGTGCTGGGCTTTGGCGTGGGCAACTTCCGCGGCCTTGCCAACCGCAAGCACCGGGTTACGGTTCCCGGCGATCTGAGTGATATCACCATGCGCATATATGAGGACCAGACCGTGAAGAACTTCCTGTCTCCCCTCTGCAACGCAACCATCATCCCTTTTAATGAGGCGTACACGGCCATTCAGACCGGTACCTGCGACGGTATCGAGGTCGGCGCCCCGGTTATTAACTACGCCAAGTTTTATGAGGTCTGCGGTTATTACACAGATATCAACTGGCAGGCCACCTCCTATGGGTTCCATATGAGCGATAATTGCTGGAACATGCTCCCCGAGGATTTGCGCCAGATTGTGATTGACTGCTCTTGGGAAGCCAGCGCTGCGGAGTACGACCAGCAGGTCGCCGACACCGAGGCTGCTTACGCCGCCTTGGAAGAACTCGGCGTGGAGGTGTACCATCTGACCGCGGAAGAGCGGCAGGCCTGGATGGACTATGCCGATACCCTGGCCGATTTCTTCCGCGATTACGTGGGCGCGGAGACCTACGATACCGTAAAGGAAATCGTTGCCGCCGACAGCGCCGCGCACCCTGCGGCCTAAATAGAGCAAAAGGCCCGTCCCTTATTCGGGCGGGCCTTTTCCGTATTCTTCGGAACGCACTGCGGTTTAGATTGGAGGAGGACAAATGAAATTCCTGAGAAAACTTGACAAAGGATTTGCGGCGTTTGCTAAATACTTCACCGGTGCGCTGGTTTTGCTGATGGTGGCGATTGTCTGCGCCATGGTGTTCTCCCGCTATGTGCTGCGGGTGAATCTAGGCGGCTTTGAGGAGCTTCCCGCCTATATTCTCTGCTGGTGCGTTTGGCTTGGCGCCATTATGATTGCCCGCAGCGACGAGCACATGAAGGTGGAAATGCTCTTCATGCTGGTGAAGAACGAGAAGGCTCAGGTGCTGATCAAGGCCCTGACCTCTTTGCTCTCCACAGTGGTTTTGGCTTACTTTATTACCCGTTCCGGCCGTTTTGTGTCCAGCGCCTTTACGCACAGCGATATCACTCCGGCTTTGGGCTGGCCCAGCTGGGCGGTTTACATCGTCTCTATTGTCGGCTCTGTCGGCATGACGATATACACCGCTGTAAACACGGTTAAGTACTTCCGGAGGTTAAAAGATTTATGAGTGTTTTTGCCTGTGCGTTTTTGGTGCTCGCCCTGATTATGCTGGGAATGGGCATCCCCTTCGCGTTTCTTGCCGCGTCCCTGGCCTTTGCCCTGACCACCGGCTTGAGCACGGGCAACTGGGGTTCTACCGCCTGGTACTCTTTAGAGTCCTTCTCTTTGCTGGCGGTTCCTCTGTTCATGTTCGCCGGCACGCTGATGGAGCGGACCGGCATTGCCCGGGCGCTGATGGAGCTTGCGGAAAAGATTACCGGAAAAGGGAAAAAGGGCGGTGGTTTGTGCAACGTTATTCCGGTGTTTTCCGCCCTGTTCGGCGCTCTGTGCGGCTCCGGTCTGGCCACCGCCTCCACCGTTTCCTCTATGATTGGCCCTACCCTGGAAAAGAAGGGCTATAAGAAGAGCCTGATTTATTCCCTGGCGGCAGCATCCTGCCCCCTGGGCTACATGATTCCCCCCAATATGAACGCGGTGATTTACGCGAAGGTAGCCAACGCCTCGGTGGCGGATCTGTTCATTGCGACGATGCCCACTGCCATTGTGTGGTTGGCGGCCTATCTGGTGATCAACCACTTCCTGGTGCCGAAATACTATGACCCCGCCCTTGACAGCGGAGAGGACGGGGAGGAGGCGATGACCGCCATGCAGAAGCGGGCGGCCAACCTTGCTCTAATCAAGTCCCTGATACCGGCCCTTTTAATGCCGGTCATCATTCTGGGCGGTATCTACGGAGGTATTTTCACCGCCACGGAGGCCGGCGCCGTGGGGTGCCTCTACGGCATTATCGTCGGACTGCTGGTGTTCCGCTCTTTGAAGCTGCGGGATGTGTTTGACATTGCCAGCAAGACCGCCATCTCCCTTGGAACCATGATGATCACGTTTCCCTTCACCATGATTTTTACCCGCATCATGGTCACCAACGGCGTGCCCCAGATGATTACGAATTTCATCACCGGAGTCGTCCCCAACAAGTATATTATCATTTTGATGATTACCGTAGTCCTCTTTATTGCGGGATTTTTCCTGGACGGCAATATTATTCTGCTGGTCATTACCCCGCTGCTGCTGCCGACGGCTCAGTCCTTGAATATGAGCACCATCCAGTATGGCGTTCTGGTCTTTGTGGCCCTGGGTGTTGCCGGTATCACGCCTCCCATGGCGGTACCGCTGTTTACCTGCGCCAGAATTGGCGGGACTACCGTGGAAGAGATGATGAAGCCTCTGCTGGCCTATCTGATCATCGTCTGCGTTCCCATTTTGCTCCTGGTTGCCTATGTTCCCGTCGTTTCCGATTTCCTGCCGGCGCTGCTCCGCTGAGGAATGCGGAGATGGATGACGCCTGATTTTCTATAAGATGGAGAAGTAAGGATGGATTTGTTAATTAGAAATGCAAACGTGGCAGACGGCACCGGTGCGCCGGTCTACGAGGCAGATATTGCCGTCACCGGGGACCGGATTTCCAAAATTGGGAAGATAGAGGATTCCTGCCCCCAGGTGATTGACGCCGCCGGACGGGTGGTGATGCCGGGCATCATAGATCCCCACAGCCACGCCGACATTGGCTTGTTTGACCCGGAGTGGGCCCATCAGCGGATTGTACAGGGTATCACCACGGAAATCACCGGTCACTGCGGACCTTCTCCCGCCCCCAATTGCCCGGAGCAGCTGGACCTGCTCCGCCATGTCTACTATGAGCTCACCGGCGGCGGCCGCCCCTTCGATTGGCCCTTCCGGGACTTTGCCGGCTGGCTGGACCATGTGGGCAAGCAGAAGCTGTCTGCGAACTATGCGTTCTTAGTGGGTCACAGCACCCTGCGTATCTGCGTGATGGGCAAAAAAACCTCCCAAGCCGCGCCGGAGGAGATTCAAGCCATGGCCGGACTGCTGGACAAGGCCCTTTCCCAGGGTGCTGTGGGGCTGAGCTTGGGCCTGAGCTATTTCCCGGGCGCCTACGCCGGTACGGAGGAATTGCTTGCCCTGGCCAAGGTGGTTAAAAAGCACGGCGCCTTCATTGCCGCCCACCGACGGGATGAGGGAGAGACCTGCTGCGAGTCCATTGCGGAGATGCTTCACATTGCCCGGGAGACCGGCGTACGGATGAACCTTTCCCACGTGAAGGTCACCGGCAGTAACAACTGGGGTAAGGGCAAGGCCGTCCTGGAGATGATTCAGAAGGGATTGGACGAGGGCCTGGATTTGTCCATGGACGCCTATCCCTACACGGCGGGCTATACCCAGCTTTACAAGATTTTCCCCGTTACCCTTTGGGGCGAGGGCCCGGAGAATATGTACCGCCAGCTGAAAGACCCGGCCATCCGCCGGCAGCTGATAGACGATGTCAACGCGGGCCGCAGCGGTATGGTCCGCTTGGCGTCCACCAAGGGGGGAGCGGACGGCATTCAGGTCATTCAGTGCCCGAATCCCGCTTATGACATGAAGACGCTGGCCCAGATCAGCCGGGAGATGGGAGTGGAGCCGGTGGAGTGCGCCATTCGAATTTTGGAAGAGTGCGGCGACGGCGTCCAAATGTTCTGCTTCCTTCAGGATGAAGCGGAGCTGGACAGCATCATGCGCTTCCCCCACACGATGGTCATCTCCGATGGTGCACCTGCCGGTGGGCATAATCATCCCCGTTATATGGGCGCCTTTGCCCTGACTCTGGAGCGCTATGTCAAGGAACAGTCGGTTATGACACTGGAAGAAGCAGTGAAGCGCATGACCTTCATGCCGGCGCGGCGCTATGGTTTCCACAACCGCGGCGTGGTGAAAGAGGGCTGCAAGGCGGACTTGGTTGTCCTGGATTGGGAGCGATTCCAATGCGCCTGCACGTATGAGCATCCCGCCGGACCTTCCAAGGGGATTTCCTATGTGCTCCTTGGCGGTAAAATTGCGGCAAGGGACGGCGTCTATACCCATGAGGGGCAGGGGGAAATCCTTCGGGCCGGAGCCCTGTCTTAGGGCCTGTTCCCCCCAAGTCCAAACGCACACCCTTCCCGTTTATGTTGCCGCCCATCCGGCTTGTGCGAACAGAACTCAGCAGTCAAAAGAGGCTGACCCCGTTTGGGGCCAGTCTCTCTTTGTATGGCTCACAGCAGTCCCGCGCAGCTTTGGAACAGCCCGCCCAGAATTGCCCCGGCCTTGCATAGTGCCTCCGTCCATGCTATAATTGGAAAAATATCGCAACATATCCAACCCTTTTTTTGACCAAAATAAGGACGACACAAAAGGAGGTCCCTATGTCCAAGCTCAGCAAACAAGAACAAAAACGCGCCAAACGGAGGGAAAAGAAGAACTTCCGCCAGGCCATGGAGAAGGAGCTGAGGGAGCATAAAAGCTCCTTCGTCGTCTTTTACACCCTGCGGCTCCTGGTTATTGTCATCTTCGTCCGCCAGATTATCATTGGCGGCTATGAGAGCGCCTTCTACTGCGCCCTGGCCTATCTGCTTCTTTACGTCCCCAGCTGGATTCAGGTAAAATTCCACATCGAGCTTCCCCCCGCTCTGGAAATCACCGTCCTCTGCTTCATCTATGCCGCCGAGGTTCTGGGGGAGGTCAACGCCTTTTACGTGGTGGTTCCCCACTGGGACACGATGCTCCACACCCTCAACGGCTTCCTGGCCGCAGCCGTGGGTTTTGCCATGGTGGTCCTCCTCAATGACGACGAGCGCCTCACCTTCGACCTCTCTCCGGTCTTCCTGGCCCTGGTAGCCTTTTGCTTCTCCATGACCATTGGCGTCCTCTGGGAGTTCTTCGAGTTCGGTATGGACATGTTCTTCCACACCGACATGCAGCGGGACACGGTCATCAACGCCATCTACTCCGCCAGCCTGGACGCGACCCGCTCCAATAAAGTCGTGGCGGTGCCCCATATTCAAGAGGTGCTGGTCAACGGCGAGAGCCTGGGCCTGGGAGGCTATCTGGACATCGGCCTTATCGACACCATGAAGGACCTTTTCGTCAACTTCCTGGGCGCTGTGGTGTTCTCCTTCACCGGCTTCTTCTACGCCAAAAGCAAAGGAAAGAAACGTTCCGCCGCCCAGGGTTTTGTCCCCAGCAAGAAGACGGCGGACCGGGACTACCTGAACCAGGCCCGGAAGGAAATTAGAGATACGGATTGATTTTTCTGTAAAATTTTTGTAACTGGGTTGCTTTTTGGAAATTCAGTGATATGATATGTGCGTAATAAAAAAGCAAAGGACTTGATAGCATGACGAAAATCGACATTATTTCCGGTTTCCTGGGGGCGGGCAAGACCACCCTCATCAAAAAACTGCTGGCAGAGGCCTATCAGGGGGAAAAGCTGGTCCTCATTGAAAATGAGTTCGGCGAAATCAGCATCGACGGCGGCTTTCTGAAGGAGTCCGGCGTTCAGATTTCCGAGATGTCCTCAGGCTGTATCTGCTGTTCCCTGGTGGGGGACTTCAATAAGGCTTTGAAGGACGTGGCGGAGCAGTTCCACCCGGATCGCATCCTCATTGAGCCCTCCGGCGTGGGCAAGCTCTCCGACGTCATCGTGGCCGTGGAAAACACTGCCGCCGAGGCCCCGGAGCTGAAGCTTAACAGCTTTGTCACCGTGGCAGACGCCTCCAAGGTAAAGGTCTACATGAAAAACTTCGGCGAGTTCTATAACAACCAGATTGAAAGCGCCGGCACCATCGTCCTCTCCCGGACCCAGAAGCTGAGCCAGGAAAAGCTGGAAGCCGCCGCGGCAATGCTCCGGGAGAAAAACCCGGAGGCCGCCATCCTCACCACCCCCTGGGACGCTTTGGACGGCAGGACCATCCTCTCCGCCATTGAGAAGGTCTCTCTGGCGGACGAACTTCTGGAGAAGATGCGGGCGGAGCACGAGGCCGGGGAGGCGGAGCACGAGCATCATCACCATGACCATGGGGACCACGAGCACCATCACGAGCATGGCCACGAATGCAGTGACCCCAGCTGCTCCTGCCACCATCACCATCACCACCACGCCGGCGAGGTGTTTGCCTCCTGGGGAAAAGAAACCCCCAAGGCGTTTACCCAGGCAGGTATTGAGAAGATTTTCGCCGCTCTGGACTCCGGTGAATACGGCAGCATTCTCCGGGCCAAGGGCATTGTAAATGGCGAGGATGGAACCTGGATTGAGTTTGACTACGTACCTGAGGAGCACGAAATTCGCGCCGGGCATCCCGACTACACGGGCCGTCTCTGCGTCATCGGTGCGGAATTGAACGAGGCCAAGCTCTCCCAACTCTTCGGCCTGTAAGCCAGGAAAGGAAACGCGCTTTACCATGGATATTCCCGTTTATCTGGTGGCCGGATTTCTGGACTCCGGCAAGACCAATTTCATCAACGGCGTTCTGGAGGACGGCTTCGCCCGCCAGGATAAGACCCTCCTCCTCCGCTGCGAAGAGGGGGAGGAGGAATACAACCCCCAGGCTCTGGACAACGTCACCGTTGTGGACATTGAGGAGGAAGCGGACCTGACCTGCTCCCGCATGAAGGAGCTGGAGAAGAAATACCGGCCCAAGCAGGTCCTCATTGAATACAACGGCATGTGGCAGATGGAGCGGTTGTACCAAGAGGTACTGCCCGCCAACTGGGTACTCTATCAGATTATGACCTTTGTGGAAGCCGGGACCTTTGAGCTCTACGCCAAGAATATGGGCCAGCTGATGATGGAGAAGATTACCAATGCGGACCTGCTGGTCTTCAACCGGGCGACGCCGGAGTTGCGGGACGCCCTGCGGAAGCGAAACCTCCGGATGGTGAACCGCCGGGCGGACATTTATTTCGAGAACGTGGACGGCACCAGCGAAGACTACCTCACCGGGGACGAGTGTCCCTTTGATTTGAATCAGCCTGTCGTTGACATTCCCGACGAGGACTTCGGCGTCTGGTATGTGGACGTGATGGACCATCCGGACCGCTGGGCCGGGAAGGAGGTTCACATGAAGCTTCTCATGTGCCACTCCAAGAAGTACCCCGGCGTCCATTGTCCGGGACGCTTCGCCATGGTTTGCTGTGAAAACGACATCCAGTTCCTTGGGCTGGTAGCCAAAGGCATGGGCCTGAAGGACTACAAGAACCGGGACTGGGTGGAGGTTTCCGCCCGCATGGCGGTGGAGAACCACGACGCCTACCAGGGCAAGGGCCCGGTGATGCACGTCATGACCATCGCCCCCTGCGGGAAGCCCGCCCAGGACGTGGTGACCTTCTGATACGATTTGTAATAAGAAGCAAAAAGGCTCCCCTCCGTTTTCCGGCGGAGGGGAGCCCTTTGTTATTTCATGTCCCGGGGAATATAAGCTCCGTTAATGTCGTAGAGCGGAAGGGGGATGGCGGAGGGCTGCTCCTGATTCATGGGCAGAGCCGTGACAAAGATGTCCAGCGCAGTCCGAAGGTCCGTGTTTACCCAGCTCCTCAGTGTGTAGTGATCTCCCCCATATTCATAGAAGTATGCCTCCTCCGGCAGCTCCACCCCGGAGGCCACAAGGACGGGTTGCTCTTGGGTGCCGAAGTTCCACTCCAGCAGCCCCCAGGCCCCCGGATCGATCCTGGAGCGCCCGCCCGCGATACGGAAACGCTCCGGGTACACCTCGTCCCTCTGCCAGAAGCTCATGCACCACTCTCCCTCCCGGTCCGAGAGGAGAAAGGCCAGATAGTCCCCCGCGGCGGCCCAATCCCGGATCTTCAGGCTATGGGGGTTAAAGCGGGTTTTCATGCCCTGTTCCTCAAAATAGGCCGCCGTGGCCTCCGCCAGGTCTTCCTGGGAATTGGGGTTGACAGAGCCGGCGTAGCGGGCCATGCGCTCTGCGCGCTCCTGCTCCGCCAGCTCCGCCTCCCGCTGGGCCTGGGCGGATACGCCGGCGCCCCAGACGGCCAGCGCCGTCACCGCCGCCATGGCCAGCCAGGCCAGCCACTTCCACTGCTTTTCCCGCTTCATGCTCTCCATAATCTGCCCTCCCGCCGCTTTCGGCAATTCCTCCGTGGTCAGCTCCTTCCCGCTCAGCAGCTCGCTGACCGACAGGCCAAGAGCTTTGGAAAGAGGCTCCAGGCTGCCCCGCCCGGTCTCCCAGCGGCTGACGGCCTTGTCCGTCACGTGGAGCCGTTCCGCCAGCTCCGCCTGGCTGAGGGCCAGCGTCTTCCGCCGCTGGGCGATCAGCGCGCCGGTGGCTTTTGTGTCCAAATTCCATCAACTCCTTTGGCGACAGTATGCCACAGCAGCGGGAAAATGTCACCCTATGATTCGTAGAATGGGCGGGGATATGGGGAATTTACAGGATATATTGGGAGAAAAGCGGCAAAGTTTTTCTTGACATCCTGGCCCGGCTATGGTACTCTTGCGACACAGACCGTTGGTTTGTTTGTAAGGAGGAACGTCCATGCCTCGTAATAAATACCCGGAGGAGACCGTGCGAAAGATTCTGGATACGGCGGAGCGGCTGTTCACAGAGAAGGGTTATGAACGGGCCTCCCTCCAGGACATCATTACAGAGACGGGGCTCTCCAAGGGGGCCATCTACCACCACTTTACCTCTAAGGAGGATATTTTCTATTCTGTCTGTGACCGTATCGGCCAGCGGAACAGCAAAATTCTGGCCCAGGTCCGGGATAATGCCGCGCTGAACGGCCTGGAGAAGCTGCGGGGGATGTTCAAGGCATCCCTCCAGCCGGAGCTCCAGGCCAAGATGTTCTGCATGATGCCCTATTTATTGGATAACGCCAAGTTTTTAGCCACGGAGATGCGCAGTATTTTCACGGAGGTGGTTCCGGTCTTTGTGGAACCCGTCATCCGCCAGGGCATGGCGGACGGCTCCATCCGCACCGAGCACCCCAAGGAACTGGCAGAGGCCATGATGATGCTGTCGGACGTGTGGATCAACCCCATCGTCCAGCCTGCCACACCGGAGGAGATCCGGGCCCGGTGCGCCATCTATAACCAGCTGTTCCGCAGCTTTGGCATCGACGAACTCATTGACCAGGAGATTGTTGACTCTCTGCTGCAATATACGGAAATGGCCCATCACCCGCCCCTGAGCAGGGACGCGCACAGCTAAAGAGGAACTGCCGCCTAAGGGCAGTTTCTTTTGGAACATATAAAAACCGACGGTCGGTTTTAAAAATGAAAAAGGAGCGATGTTTATGAACGAAACACAAACGCCTTTGTTCCGCCGGGACTTCACCCTGGTGGTCATCGGGCAGATCATCTCCCTGTTCGGCAACGCCATCCTCCACTTCGCCCTGCCCCTGTATCTGCTGCGGGAGACGGGCTCCATCACCCTGTTCGGGGTGGTGAACGCCTGTTCCTTCCTGCCCATGATCCTCATGGGTCCCATCGGCGGCACGGCGGCGGACCGGGTCCACAAGGGCCGCATCATGGTGGGGCTGGACTTTCTCACCGCCGGACTGACAGTATGTTTCTGCCTGCTGTGGGGCAAGGCCCCGCTGGTGCCCCTGGTGATCGGCACGCTGATGCTCCTCTACGCCATCGCCGGTGCCTACCAGCCGGCGGTCCAGGCCAGCCTGCCCCTGCTGCTCCCTCCAGACCGGCTCACCCAGGGCAACGCGGTGATCAACATGGTAGCCACCCTGTCCAACCTGCTGGGGCCCGCCCTGGGGGGCGTCATCTTCGGCCTGTGGGGACTGGGACCCATTCTCACCATCGGCGGGGTCTGCTTCTTCTCCTCGGCGGTGATGGAAATTTTCATCCGCATCCCCCACGAGAGGCGCCCCCGGTCCGCCGGGGTGCTGGCCACGGTGGGCCAGGACCTGGGGGAGAGCTGGCGGTATATCTCCCGGGAACAGCCGATCTTTCTGCGAGTGACCCTGGTGCTGTCCGCCTTCAACCTGATTTTGTCGGCAGTGATGATTGTGGGCATCCCCGCCATTGTGGCCCAGGTGCTGGACATGAGCGACGCCTACCTGGGCCTGACCCAGGCGGTCATGGGGTTTGGGGGCCTGCTGGGCGGACTGCTGGCCGGGGTGCTGGGCCCACGGCTGAAGCCCCGGCACGGGTCGCTGTGCCTGCTGGCCTGCGCCGGGATGGCGGGCGTTATGGGGCTGGCTGTCCTCCCCGGGGTACCCGCGGCGGTGAGCTACTGGCTGATTACCGGGATGGCTATGGCCGCCATGGCTGCCGCCATGCTGTTTACTGTGGTGATGCTCACCCTGGTCCAGGCCCAGGTGCCCGGCCAGCTGCTGGGCAAGGTGATCGCCTGCATCCAGGCGGTGGCCAACTGCGCCTCCCCCCTGGGCCAGGCGGGCTATGGCGTCCTCTTCGAACACCTTCCCCCCTGGGCCGTCCTGTTGGGAGCGGCAGTCCTGTCCGCCCTGGTGGCCCTCCGGTCCCGCCGGGTGTTCCAGGCCCTCTAAAACTCCTTCACGCAGGTCTCCAGCTCCATCCAGGTCATATTTCTGTCCTCAATAGACCTCCAGCTGGGGAACCACTCCTCCAGTTCCCGCCAAAGCAAAAACCAAAAATCATACTGGATGCCCAGGTGGGTAGGCAGGATATCCTCAATAATCTTTTTCAGCTCCTCAAAGCCGGCGGGCACCCCGGCGGTACCCGGGAAGGAGACGGAGACCTGTCCCGTCCCCAGCTCCTTTACCACGGCGGGGATGCCGCAGCCTGAGA
>OFGG01001735.1_pt1 | contig 13330 bp, 10 predicted proteins | sample 1521701 | NCBI WGS metagenome assembly OFGG01 (sample SAMEA3504081, study PRJEB24116) | mouse gut metagenome | biome: mouse gut; feature: mouse-associated habitat; material: faeces | place: Denmark | collected 2011
TCCGGCAGGGGCGTTTTTTACTGCCGGGTATTCATGAAAAACAAACCATGAATATTTCGGGGAGGGGACTGCTTTTCCGCCCCGCCATACAGCCACGCAAGCAGGCTTCCCGCGCCAGTACTTTCCCTTCCTGAAAGCCGGAGAATTCATCCTTCCCCCGCAGCACAAAAAAGGGCGCACACCTTGCTGCAAGGCCGGGTTTTAATATATCACCTTATACGGGTTAATTTCCGCATGGAGGTTTTGAAGGCCTTCAATGAACCGCAGCCTTTGCGGCCAGCCATGTCCAAGGCAAAGAGGGGCATTTCATGCGGCCAGGGGAATACTGTTTCCTCACACCTTCCTCCCCAGAGGAGCGCGGCCCGCTTTCCTGCGGACCGCGCCGGTGGAAAAACCGGAAAAAGGCTTTAAAACAGGGATGCTGCTTCAAGATTCCCGAAAATGGTGCACACCGGAGGAGGAATATACCATTCCGGATGCCGTATCCGGGAAGTGCACCACATCAGGCGTCAGGCGAGTGCCCACATCCAGATAGACCAGCTTCTCCGTAGCGGATCCGTTGCGGATAACATGCGCTCCCTCCGGGCTGGCAGGGAATGCAATCGCATCCCCCTCTTTTAAATTCTTTTCACCCTCAGGCGTACGCACAACGGCATGGCCCCTGATGATGTAAAATACCTCTTCATTCACTTCATGATAATGGTAGCCATAGGCGTACCGCCCCGGCTCCACTTCCACGAAACTGGCCGCACATTTTCCGGCATCCGCTTCCCGGATGACGGGCTTTACCGCAAAGGAATTACCCTCCCGGCTGATAACCTGAGGCTCCGTCTCCCTGTAATTGGCAATGATGATCTTGTTCATGGCATTATCTGTTCATGCTTGCCGTAACGGCAGGCACTTATTAAAATAGGCGGCAACATTCTTTTTGTAAAGTAGGCAGAAAATAGTACCCTGGATTCCTGAAAGAAACTATTGCTTAAAATAAATGACTTACTATAATTCATCATGCCCTGTTGAAACTACTCTCCAACTGATTTCCTCCCGCTGGAAAGTGCTCATCCTCCGCGATCTGCTCGAAGGCACCCGGCGGTTTGGAGAACTCCGCAAATCCATTGGGCCTGTGACGCAGAAAGTTCTGACTGCGAACCTGCGTTCTATGGAAAAGGACGGCCTGCTTACGCGAAAGGTGTATGCGGAAGTACCTCCGCGCGTGGAATATACTCTTACGGAACTGGGGCGCAGTCTGCGCCCCGTCCTGGCCTCCATGGCGGAATGGGGATCGAAATACCAAAGAGAAAACCGCTGATCCTCCCCCCTTTCCGGAGCTTAACCGAACCTCCGGAAAGACATGGAAATACAGCAGTTTCCCTTTTTCCCGCAAGAAAGGTCAGCGGGAAATTTCCGTCGTTTTACGGATAATTTCGCGGGCTTTCCGCACGTCTTCCTCATGGGAATCCCCGCGGCTTTTTTCCACGGTAAAGAGCTTGGAAAGCTCTTCATCCATGCGGGCTACGGCAGCTTTCGCCTTAGGATTTTTTGCGGCGCGGGCGCGCAGGATATTGACCTTTTCAAATTCCTCCAGTCCGTCCCGGAGTTTTTCAAACCGCAGGGAACTGAGATTGCCGGGATAAACAAGGTAGCAGTCTCCCGCGGGCCAGTTCCCGAAATCGGTCTTTTCAAACGGATTACGGTTCCAAGAATTATAAGCCCATCTCAAAAAGCCGTCCAAATGATTGGCGGCGGCAAAGAGGGGAAGCCATTCCGCCTCCGCCAGCGGGGAAATAGTGAAGGTGTTGGGCTTTTTGGGATGGACACAGACATAGAACGTCGTCTTTTTTCCCTCCTTTTTACGCTGCGCCAGCAGATCGCCCGTGACCGTGCCTGCATGGTCAATTACAGGAGAGACGTCATAAACGTCCCGGGTCATGGCCGTAGGCCGATTGACGGCGGAAACGATTTTGAATTCCGGGGCATACTTGTCCAGCACATTCTTGGCCGCCCTGACCATAGCGTCCGGCCGTTCATCCAGCCCGATGCAGGTTTTGCCCAGCCAGCCCTTGCTCTTGACGTGCTTGCGAAAATCCGTCAGGAAAGGCCCCCAGATAGCTTCATAGGAGGGATCGTTCGGCTTAAGATCCAGAAATTTGTACTTTCCGGTCGCCTCATCCAGATAACGGATTTTCATGTTCCAGGGAATCATGGTATAGCAGGATATCTGCCCCTTGACGCCCACCTCGTTCATCATGAAGGAAACCCACTTGTCAAAATTGGCGTAATTCCAGCGCATGGTTCCGTTTTTGCCCTTGACCCATTCAATCATGGGCGGGAACCAGTCATAAGTCTGGGCATTCCAGGCTTCATCAATCAGGGAGCATGTAATGGCCTTTTGCCCGGCATCCGCCAGCCTTTTCATCACCGGCTTCATCAGTGCGAAATGCTCCGGAGACCACGGTTCCACATCATGCCAGCGGGCCACGGCCTGCGGATGCTGCCACAAGTCCAGATGAGCTTGCCAATGCGCGGGAGCAGGGAGGGATTCCGGCGCCACCTCCAGAATTACCGGCACACTGACGGGAGAGCCGCTTTCTGCGGAAACTACCACTTTTCCTTTGTACACGCCGGGTTTGGCAGACGGGGGGATATTGACCTCCACCCATACCGGACGCACGCCTCCGGCTTGCAAATCGCAGCTGTTTTCGCTGCCGATGATATCTGAAATCAGCCTGTTGCCCCCCCTGGTGTAGCGTATCATGGCAGTCCGGACAGGGATAATCTGTCCGGCAGCGTTTTTTACCCCGGCGCAGGAGGCCGATAACTGGGGCTGCGCCTGGGAAGACCAGACGGCAATCTGCCCGCCGGCGCGTTCGCCTCTCCAGCCGGACAGACGCACGGCATCCTGAAGCATTTCCTGCCCGGGAGCGCCATTGTAAGGAATACGGTCATAATCCTTCACCGCTGCAGCCTGCAGGCTCAGGGCGGCATCGGGTCCGTACCCTTTGATTTCCACCAGATGCCCCCCCTTCTCATTGCTGGCGCTATTGCCCAAAAAAGTGATTTTAACGTAACGGACCGTCTGCGGATTGAATTTGAAGGGAACTCCTTCCGGAGTGGCGGCAATGCTGTTGGAAGACTGATCCACCAACATTTTCCAGTTCTTTCCGTCTTCGGAACCTTCTATTTTATATTTGTAAATGCGTCCTCCTTCCCAATAGGGCCATACATGCAGGGAGGAAAGCGTCCGGGGCTTTCCCATATCTATTTGGAGCCAGACGGGAATGCCCTCGCAACCCCAGTATTTGCCGGCGTTATTCGTCTGCCCGTCCACGGCCAGTTCCGGACGGTCACTGCCGTAATGACCGGAAGCGGTTACTTTGGCTCCGGCAAATAAATTACCTGCATCACCCGGAGTTCCTGCGGAAACAAGGGCGGGTTCATACAGGGGATGCCTCTCCAGGGACTGGGCTTGGACAAAAGACGTTAAGGCAATAGCGGAACACAGAGGAAAAAAAAGACAGCGCATACGCATATTACGCACCGGAATTTCATTTTCTCTCAAAAGAAAAGCTGTTTCCGCTATTCCGCCAAAGGACGCACGGGTATTCCTCTGGAAGCAAAGTAAGCCTTGGCTTCCGGCACCGTGTATTCCCCAAAATGGAAAATGGAAGCCGCCAGCACGGCATCCGCCTTCCCTTCCACCAGCACGTCCACCATGTGATCCAAATTACCCGCACCCCCGCTGGCGATTACCGGAATGCGCACCGCACTGCTTACGGCGCGGGTCAATTCAATATCATAACCCGTTTTGGCTCCGTCCGCATCCATGCTGGTCAACAAGATTTCCCCGGCTCCGCGGCGTTCCGCCTCCACAGCCCATTCCACGGCATCCAGCCCGGTATCCGCACGGCCGCCGTTTTTATAAATATTCCAGCCCCGTTCCCCGGGCCGTCTTCTGGCGTCGATTGCCACCACCACGCACTGACTGCCAAATTTGTCCGCCGCGTCCGATATCAGCCGGGGATTCATAATGGCGGCGGAATTGACAGATATTTTGTCCGCCCCTTCCCTCAGAATATCCCGGAAATCATCCACCGTGCGGATGCCTCCCCCCACCGTGAAAGGGACAAACAACTTCCCCGCCACCTGTCTGACCCATTCCAGCTGTGTGGAACGGCTGTCCGAAGATGCCGTGATGTCCAGAAAAACCACTTCGTCGGCCCCGGCCCGGTCATAAGCTGCCGCCACGTCCGCCGGATCCCCGGCGTCCCGCAGGTTTACGAAATTGACACCCTTAACCACCCTTCCGTCCTTAATATCCAGACAGGGAATCACTCTCTTTGTGTGCATCTTACCCTCCAGACCGGCCTTGCGGCCGGCATTTCACTTTCTGCCATTCATTTTTTGTTTTGAGTGGAAATGGAAACGAAATTCCGCAATATCCGCAGGCCTGACTCAGAACTTTTCTCCGGATGAAACTGACATGCAAACAGATTCTCTTTCTCCACGGAAGCATGGATTGTGACACCGTACTGAGTCGTTGCCGTCACGATACTTTCATCTGCGGCCTGCAGATAATAAGAATGTACAAAATAGACATAACTGCCCTGGGGAATGCCTGCAAACAGCCGTCCCTCTCCCGGAAATGCCAGGTCATTCCAGCCGATATGCGGCACCTTGAGCCCATTCCCGGAGGGAATCCGCAAAATCTTTCCCTCCAGTATGCCAAGCCCCTCCACACCCGGGCTTTCCTCACTGCTCTCAAACAAAAGCTGCAGGCCCAGGCAGATACCCAGCAGGGGAATTTTTTCTGCCGCGCATTTTCTGATCACTTCCACAAGCCCGTAGGAGTGCAGCTTTTCCATGGCATCCCCGAAAGAGCCCACGCCGGGCAGTATCACCCCACGGGCTCCCAGAATCTTCTCCGGATCCCTTGTGACAACCGCCTCCTGCCCTAAATAAAGCAGGGCTTTTTCCACACTTTTGATATTTCCAGCATCATAATCAATAATTGCGATCATAGCCATCCCGTCTTAGTTCCGAAGCCGCCTTTCGTCTATTCTTCTCCTGCGGCCGAACCGTTATCCACAAAATTTTCGGAGTCAAGTTCCGTCTCTTCCGGCAGCTCATCCGGCTGTCCTTCCTGCCCGCTGTCCTGGTTCTCCTCCTCGGCCGGAAGCGAATCCTCTGCCGGCTCCGTTCCCTGGAGTTTTCCCTCCGCCAGGGCCGTTACGATACGCGTGTATGAAATATTGCTCTTCAGGTTGCCGATTTCCCGTGCCCGTTCCTCCGTAACCCCGAATTTCTCATTCATGGCGCCCACCAGGATGGCGTATACCGCCTCAATATCCTCCGTGGCGTCGCACAGCACCGCTCTTTCATACAGCGTGGGATAGTCATGTACTGTCTGGATCAGGCTGTCCAGTATCCTAACCGGATCCCCTTCCTTTTCCAGCAGGATATATTCCTGATGCCACATTCTCATGTAAAGAATGCACTCGGATTTGAGGTACATCCGCTCCTCTTCCTCCGTCCGTTCCCTGCCGTACAGATTTGCATAACAGACCTGGTAATCACCGTTTTCAAAGGCCTCCTGTGCCGTCTGTTTCACAGTATAATCCGCAGATAATTGCGAGAAAATAAACACCACAGCGCCGAAGGATATTCCCAGAAGCAGAACCGGCAGCATCTTCTTGAATGTAAGCTTTTTCCCGGGGACATAGGGCTCCTCCTCCCGCGGTTTTTTCTCTTTCTTTGGCTTGGGCGGTTTCGGCGCCTTGGGTTTCTCTTTCTTCTTCTCCTTCTTCTTGGCAGCCTTTTTGCTTTTCTTCTTTTTTACTTTCTCTGCCTGTTCCTTATCCAGCTCCTTGATAATATCCTGATTTTCTTCCGAGATGGGCACATCCTCGTTTTCCGGCTCCTCTTCCATCAGGAATTCCACAAACTTTGAAATCAGTCCCTTTTTCTTTCCGTTTTCTTCCCTGGGAGCCTGGGTAATGTCGGGAATAAAGTCATCCACCTCATCCAGGTCAAGGGCGATAATGCCGGAATCCTCCTGGGATGCGCCCGGCTCCTCGTCATAGGGAACTTCCTGGCTGACATCATATCCTCTCTGGGCCTCCATGGCAGCGGCCAGTTCCATCAGATCCACCGGCTCTGATTCCTCAGGCTCTTCTGCCCTTGCCGGTTCTGCGGCTCTTACAGGTTCCGCTGCCCTTGCAGGCGCCTGTTCCATCTGTCCTGCCCCGGAGACAATGCTGTCCAGCAGATCTTTGTCCAGAAGTACGTCATATTCCTGCGGCTGGCCGTCCTGTCCGCCGGACTCCTGCCTGCTTCCCTTTTTACGGCCGCGCTTTGCTTTCTTCTCCGCTTTTGCTGCCGCCCTGGCCGCTTTCTTCTCCGCCGCGGCCTGCGCTTTTTTCCGCTTCTTCTCCAAAGCTTTTTCTTTTCTGCTGTCTGCCGTGTTTCCTGCCACTTCCGTCTCCCCAGCCCTCTCTATATCCGCGAATAATCTGTCTGCCGGACCTTCTCCCTGCAAACCGGTATCCGGACCTGTTCCTTCTCCCGCAATCGCTTCCTTCCTGTCGGATTTTTTCAGCAAGTCCTGTATTTCCTCCAGGTCTCTTCCGCCTCCGGCCATGCCCAGGACATCCTCCTCGGACATTTCCCGCCCTGCTGCGGCCTCTGCTTTCTCCCCGCCCGCAGACAAGAACTCCTGGATCTTCTCCTCGGACATCCCGGCAATATCTTCCAGCCCGGGTGCCGGGCCATTCCCCTGTCTGACACTATCCTCTTCCCGCTGCGCGGACATTTCCTTCAGCAATGCATCCAGACTATCTTCCTGTGAAGGCATATTATCTCCTCCAATTTCCTATTCTCATGAACCCAGTATTATCTCTGATATCCCTATACAGTTTATCACAGCTGCTCCAGCCAATCAATTGCATTCTGGGCAATTCCACAGCCTTTTTCATCCAATTCTTTCGTCAATTGGTACAATTTTTCATTTATCCTGTAAAACCAGGCCTTCTGGTTAAAAAAAGCCACTTTCTCAAAGGGCCATCTGATCACGGTCGGAAAGCGCATCCCCACGCCAAGTTCCAGAATCACAATCCTCCGGTTCAAAGTTCCCTGCAGCCATTTCGTGTACTTTTTCCACTGTTCCAGATAACCCTTTTCATTATAATTTTCCGCATAAATATTGTTGAATATAAGTTTCCCGCCGCACTCCGGGCAGGTTCCCAGCTCCGGCCCGCTTCCGTCACAGTCCCCTGCGGACAGTTTCCGGAAAAAAGCCTCTGTCTTTTCCCTGTCCCCGGCCGTCACTTCCTCCGGCACATCCCCGCAGCCCTTCTCACACTGTTTCCGCAGCACGGACCCGCAGGGCATCACCACCCGCTCTTCCCTGAAAATACTCCTGCTGCAGGAAACCGACACCGCATACCAGTTCTTTCCCTCCAGAAGGGAAAAAAGCCTGTTCACGGCCTCTGCGGTTCTGCCATCCCCCGACTGTTCCCCAAAGTATTCATTCCACCCGGGAATCAGCCAGTGGAGTCCCCTCTCTTCCAGGATTTTTCGTCCTTTTATATATCCTGGTTCCCGGGAAAGGCTCCTGCTAATGTCAAAATCCTCCCCCAGCCCTGCCAGAACCATCTGGGACTGTTCTATTTTTTCCAGAATCTCCTGTCTGTTCATTTCCCCTGTTCCACCCGTCTTTACTTCCCGGCACATTCTTTTATGTAAATATGTCAGGATCGAAAGATGCTTTCCGCACCGTTCGGATTCCCTTGTGACAACGGAATTTTCCATAAGGTAAAAAGCTGGGGGTATCCCAGCTTTTTAAGACCATTAAATATTCAAATGCCTCTCTTCAACAAGCTGATCTATTATTTTTACCAGATTCCCGATCTCGGGTTTGGATAACTGCGCATCTGCCCCCAGTGATTCCCCTTTTCTCCGCATTTCCTCATTCACAAGGGAAGAGAACAGAACCACGGGAATATGTGCAGTTGCCTCATCTGTCTTGACCAGTTTGGTCAGTCTGTGTCCGTCCATCTCGGGCATCTCTATATCGGAAATGATCACACGCACTTTGTCATGCAATGTCCCATGTGACTTGCAGTAGCTGATAATATCATAGGCCTGCCTGCCGTTTTCCGTATGTGTCAGGTTCTCGTATCCCGCCCTCTTCAGGCAGTCCACAATCAGCTTATTCAGCAGGGGAGAATCCTCGGCAATGAGAATTGGCACCTGGCTCCTGTCCCTCTCTCCCAGCTCATTGATGTCTGACATCTTCAGTCCCGTCTCCGGATTAATGTCGGTGACAATCTTCTCAAAGTCCAGAATGATGATCAGTTTGTCGTCTTTCTTGACGATACCGATGGCAACGCCTTCCTCTGCGGCAGAAATTGTAACTTCCGGTTTAATGATTTCGCTCCAGGATACCGTATGAATACCCAGCACATTGTCCACATGGAACGCAATATCCAGTTTGTTGAAATTTGTGATAATGAACAATCCCTTAGATTCCGACTGTCCCCGTCCGAGACAGTTTTTCAGGTCAATCGCCGTAATCATCACGTCACGGGGCATGAACACTCCCTCAATACTCGGGTGTGAATTTGGAACAGGGGTAACCGGCACATACTTTGTGATCTCCCTGATCTTCGCCACATTGATGCCATAATAATTGTCACCCACCTGAAACTCCAGAATCATCAATTCATTTGTTCCGTTTTCCAGCAATATTTTACTATCCATCTTTAACCATATCCTTTCCTGCCCGGAGCTTTTCCCAAGTAGGAATCGTTCCCCGCTATTTTATATGATAGACGAAGTCACCGCCTTACCTGCCTATTTTATCATATCCGGCCGGAAAAGAAAACCATAATCTTGAAACTTGTCAAAATAATTTAGGGCTCCCGGCAACGGTTCAGTTCAGTGTTCCCGGAACCGTTGCGCCCCCACGTTCAGATATTCTCATTCTGGATTGTCTCAATAATATTCCTCTTTTTTATTTTACTCATGGAATAGTGCATAATCACATACAGCAGAAGCACTACTGCCAAAATTGACATGAGAATCCCCAGCCAGGGGAAAATAAATTCTGTTACAATCCCCCTTTCAAATGCCCTGTTGAAGCAGAAGGAAAGCAAAATGCCCAGCGGAATCCCGATTATAAGGGCTTTTCCCCCGTAAAACATTCCCTCCAGCCAGATCATGCGCCGGAATTCCCTCTTTGTCATTCCCACCGACTGCAGCATGGCAAACTCCGGCGCCCGAAGTTCCATGTTCGTGGTTATGGTATTGAAAATATTGGTTATGCCGATAAGCGCCACCACCGTGATAAAGCCGTACAGGAAAATGGCAATCAGCAGCCGCATACTCTGGTCTGCCCTGCGCTGTTCTTCATAATTTGTCACTGTAAAATGCTGCAGACCGATGTCATACCGGATGATTTGTTCTATCTCATACGCATCCTCGCATTTCACGCAGACTTCAATATTGTCGTACCGCTTCAGCTGCGGATGGGCATCCATCCACTGGTCACTGACCACCAGAACAATTCTGTTGGTGCTGCCGTTATTATAATACATAGGCCCTTCTTTCCTTTGGGCCAGCACCTCTATCTCCACATCTTCCGCGTCACCCGTTCCACGGAGCACGTCCCCCTTTTGAAATTCGGCTATCGTTCCGTCACCCACATACCTTTTTCCGTCCTCGTCGTAGGAATCCCATTCATACTCTGCCAGGACAATTGCCTTATCCCTGGCCTCCTCCACAGACACCCCGGATTTCTCGCAGAACCGGACATAGCCTTCCTCTCCCAGGGAGCATACCCTGATTTCATCCACCACCCCGAAAGTGCGGATGTAGTCCTCCGTATAGTCAATCTCATCCGTTTCTACCTTCATGGACGCCTGTCGGACCACCTCTGCCTCCTGCACGCCATCCAGTCCTGCGATCCTCAGGGCTTCCTGGTAGAAATCCCATTGATAGATGCTGGCCCGGAGCTGATAAGCCATATTTTCATAATACATGTCGGCGCCGTTATCCAGCAGCTGCACAAAGGTGGACATGCCGATAAAAACTGCCACGCTGATCACAATGGATACCACCGTGGTGCGGTATTTGACCCTTGCCCTTCTTAAGTTTTTATATGCGATCCTGCCGCCGATTCCAAACATTTTTTCCACAAAACCCGGACAGCGCAGTTCCTTCCTGCCGATTTTCACGGTATCATTGGACCGTATGGCATTGATGGGGGAAATTTTCGCCGCCCGTCTGGCCGACCGGGATGCCGACAGAAAAATTGTCACCACGGACAGCAGGGCCGCCAGCAGAACCGCGGACCAGGAAATCCCGAACACCAGGGCAACCCCCATGGCCCGCTCCATCAGGATACTTGTCAGGCTTACCAGAATCGCAGTGGCGGCAATTCCGGAACATATTCCCAGGGGAATTCCCACCAGTCCCAGAAAGGAGGCCTCATAATAGACCATTTTCCGCTGCTGCTTTCCCGTGGTTCCCACGGAAGAAAGTCTGCCGTACAGTTTCATTTTCTCCGTCAGGGATATGGTAAAACTATTGTGAATGCAGAACACGCTCGTAACAATAATAATCGTAATTGCCACTGCGGACATACTGTACATCATATTCATGATACCGGACGAAAAGATCAGAAGTTCCCATTTCAGCAGCCAGTAATTCTCCGTCACACGGAAAGCCACTCTCTGCACCTGTGCGATTTCCTTCTCCGTGCAATTCATATAAGTGTCCGTGTAATACTTGCTGTACAGATTCTCCGATATTCCCAGAATGCCCGCATTCACCTGCTCTGCCTGTTTCAGACCTTTTTTGGTGTAAGAGGCATACACATCCAGCTTTTTTGCCTTCTCCGGTTCTTCCAGTCTGGTAAACACGGAATATCCCGGTGCGATCCTGGGCTCCACCACCTGATTGGGACGTTCCGCAATTCCCACCACGGTATAGGTTCTCTCCTTCCTGTTTTCCAGAACCTCTTCCCCGGGCAGATACGGGGTCTCCTGGGTCAGTTCAAACCCTTCTGACTGTCTGTCTCCCACGGAAAGCGTCAGCCTGTCCCCCACTTTCCAGTCCACTAAGGCATTGCTGCGGATATGCCTGGAGATCAGAAGCTCCGTGTCGTCTTGGGGCATACGCCCCTCCGTAAGCTGCAGGGACATGGCTTCCCGGGCATTTTCGTCCATTGCGGAAATATACACATACGGTTTGTCCTTATTCCTGCTTCCCTCCAGCATGGCATATCCGATACAATCCGTCAGTCCGTATTTTTCTACATATTGATTATTTTCAAACAGTCTCAGATACTGCGGGTCCACCCCCGTAAACTGATAATGGAAATCCCCGCTGTGTTTTTTTTCATAGGCCACCATGCTGGCCCGGAAACTGACTACCACGCAGGCCACTGCAGTGATCAGGGCAGTGGCCAGAATAATTCCCACAATGGTCACCACCGTGCGTTTGGGATTCTCCTTCAGGGAGCGATAACAGCATTTTTTCAGCACATTCATTCTTCCATTCCCCTCCCTCCGTCAAATACAAATCCATCCTCTATACGCAGGATCCTGTCCGCCTGCCTGGCAAGTTCCAGGTTGTGGGTGATCATAATCACCGTCTGCTTATACCTTCTGTTTGAAACTTTTAACAGCTCCATGATCTCATTGCCGGCCCGGGTGTCCAGATTTCCGGTAGGCTCGTCTGCCAGCAGAATCGCCGGTCTCGTGATCAGCGCCCTGCCGATGGCCACCCTCTGCTGCTGTCCCCCGGACAGCTCATTGGGCAGATGCCCCAGTCTCTTTCGCAGCCCCAGGACCCCGGCCAGATCCTGCACCAGCTGGGGATCCGGTTTTACGCCGTCCAGCTCGCAGGGAAGGGTCAGATTTTCCTCCACGTTGAGCACCGGTATCAGATTATAAAACTGATAGATCAGGCCCACTTGCCGCCTCCGGAAAATGGCCAGCCTGTCGTCATTCATTTTGTAGATGTCGTTTCCCTCTATCAGCACCCTGCCGGATGTAGGTCTGTCCACGCCTCCCAGCATATGCATCAAGGTAGACTTTCCGCTGCCGGAACTCCCCACAATGGCCACAAATTCCCCCTGCTCCACCGACAGGTTCACGTCATTCACCGCAATGATCTCGTTATTTCCCTTCCCATACCGCTTTAACAAATGTTCCGTCCTTAAAATTTCCATAAGACTCCTCTCCGCCTCTGTTTCTTTTTGTTACAGTATAAAAAAGGAAAATGACATTTTCGTGACATTTTCCCTTTTTTTAAAATCTATTGTCTACTGTTTCAAAAAGCGTATCCGAAATACCGTACCTCCCCCCGGCCGGGAGTCCAGGGATATGGTGCCCGACTGCTTCTCCACGATCTCCCTGGCAAGTGCCAGACCGATTCCCACACTGTCCTCCCTGGCAAGGGAGCCTTTGTAAAACCGCCGGAACAAGTTTTCCTGCTCTTCCCGGGTTATGCCGCCTCCCTGGTCCCTGACCGCGATCTGTGTATATACCTCGTTTTCCTCCCCTGATATTTCCACGGTTCCCCCTGCAGGACTGTGTTCCACGGCATTTTTTACGATATTCATCAGACCTTCCACAGTCCATTTTCTATCTGCGTATATTTCCGCGTCTGCCGGAATATTCACACGGAAACACACCTGGCGCCATTCTGCCGCCATTTCCAGCCGCGTCAGTACTTCCTGTACCATTTCATTCACACCCGTCCTTGCGCGTTCCAGTTCCACCACTCCCGCATCCAGTCTGGACAATTTCAGCATTGTTCCAATCAGCCAGGACATCCCAGTCACCTGGCATGTGAGTTCCGACAGAAAATGCCCTCTTGTAGCCTTGTCCATATCCGGATTTTCGGACAGATTATCCAGAAGGACCGTTATGGAAGTCAGGGGCGTCTTTAATTGATGGGAAATATTTGTGACCGAATCTGCCAGCGCCTGTCTGCGCTCCACAGCCTGGTCCGCCTTTTCTTTCAGAAAAACCGTCAGCTTATATATTTCATTCCGCAGGCCGCTGAGCTCATCATCCCCGTTATCTTCCATATCCAGCCTATATCTGTCGCGGTTTATTTCCTGCATATAATCTGTCAGCCCGCGGATTTTAATCTGGCGCCTTTTCAGATAGAAAAATACCGTAACAGCAAATAGTATAAAAAAAGAGACTGTAAATATATTGGAAAAAACCCCCAGGAACCAAAGCTGTTTTTCCTGCACCGCAAAAGAACTGCTGCCGTAGGACTCAAAGATACCGTATCCCGCCAGTACCTGCCTGCCAAG
>OFGG01001737.1_pt1 | contig 13318 bp, 14 predicted proteins | sample 1521701 | NCBI WGS metagenome assembly OFGG01 (sample SAMEA3504081, study PRJEB24116) | mouse gut metagenome | biome: mouse gut; feature: mouse-associated habitat; material: faeces | place: Denmark | collected 2011
GAACCAGCAGGATTGTCCATGCCCCGCTATTGATATAATCCCTCGCCGGAAGGAAATCAATATAGATTTCCTGATACATGTTGTAGGGGCTTGGTTCCCCATAGTATACCAAAAGCTCTGTTTCCCCAAGGACAAAACGCTGGGGGCCCTGGATTTGGCGCAAAGGCCCTACCCGGGCACCGGAAGGATGGATGAGCACAACATCATACTGGTCCACATAAGATTTCCAAAGCTGGAGGTTAATGGATGTTTCATATTCCCCTACCCCCAATTCAATTTCCTGGGGCTCCCCCTGCCGCAAAATGCCGGAAGTATGGCCCCGGGCTGCCCCTTCATTTCCAGTGCCAATGGAAATGCTGGTTTTCCAGTAATTGGAAATGTCGTTGATATAGCTTTCCAACAACGCGGTTCCGCTGTGGGAACCATAAGTATTCCCAAAGCTGATATTGACTGCCATGGGCATCTGGTATTCCAGGGCTTTTCTTACCACATAGTCCAAGCCCCGCATAAGCTGGGTAGTCCTTGGGAACCCACCTGGTTCCTGTGTCCCAAGCTTTACCACCAGAAGGGAGCTTTCATATGCTACACCCCGGTTTACCCCGCCGGAAGCCCTGCCGTTTCCTGCCGCAATCCCCGCCACATGGGTGCCATGGCCGGAAGTGTCCCGGCTTGGGACAATGCCAAACCGCTCCTGCTCATTCGGGGCGTCCAGCGCCTGGTTGATTTCCTCCGCAGTAAATTCCCTGTCCAGGGTTTCATCATACAAGGCCAGAATTCTGGTGCTCCCATCCTCATTGCGGAAATCTGGATGGCTGTAATCAATGCCGGAATCTAAAACAGCCACAATTACGCCTTTCCCCGTCAGTTGGTAGCGTGCCCCCTGCAAAGGGGTAATGCAGGACGACTGTTTCCCTTCCTGCACGGCAAAGTACAGCCGCTTGGGCTTTTCCACATACTCTACCTCTGGTGCGGAAGCCACCTGTTCCATGGCATTTTCCGGCACATACAAAATAGCATATTCATTCATCAGCTCCACGACTTGTATCTCAGGGTTTTCTGCGGACAGGCGCATGATGTCCCCGGAATATTTTACAATCAGCTCCCATCTTTTTTCCTCTGGCTCAAAGCCTACCCCAAGCTGCAGGGATTTCTCCCGCTCCCGCCCGGTAGCATCCAGGGCAAGGTTCAATAAATTTTCAAATTTTTCGCTGTTAGCCGCCATATTTTTCCTGTCTTTTTGCTTTTTATTACTATATTACTCTGGCAACAAAATATTGTAACAAATGATGCTACCCCAGCGCATCCCTATTTTTTCTTATAGGAAAAATACCTTCATGCTTTAGCGCGGCAAGGTTTTTCCTATGAGAGAAAAAGAAACGGTGCAACCTTTTTCAAATTGCACCGTCCCTTACACAGAAAATACTTCTTTATAAATTTTCCCTAAATACGCTTTCCTTATTAGGGCAGCAGCCCTTTCCGCGGATGCTTTTTACGGTCCTCCTCCAAGCTTTTCTTGCGCCCCTGCATAATCTGTATCCGTTCAAGGACGGTAGTCTTAGCATTCTTCAGCTTAAGGCCAGACTGCTTTTCGAGGAACATCCCGAACCTGCCGTCGTAATTCAGCACATCCCCTTTCCCAACCATATGGAGTTCCCCGCCTTTCATGCAGATGTACCAGAATTTTTCATCTTGGTACAAAGCGCGGATATCCTGATAGGACAGGCGGAGGGATTCCTTATCTGCCTGGTTTTCCATATGGAAACCGCTGTTCCCAAAATGGTAAAGGATGTCGTTCTGCCGTTTATAATTCTCATCTTCCCGCTTTAAATAGCTGGCGGTAAAGAAATCCCCGGCAATTGCCTTGAGGAGAATCAGGGCGGCCACCGTCATACACAGGATATGGAAGTTTTTTTGGGGGACGAGCAGCATAAGGGCAAGGACGCACATAGCAATCAGGACGGATTGCAATTTTTTTGTGGGGGTATTTACATTGTTTTGGAACTTCACGTACTGCTTTATCATCTCATCGGTGTGCTTTGTCTTTGCCTCATATACTGCTTCCATCTCCCAAAATCTCCTATATGCTTTATTCCGCAAAAAATATCCTTTGGTTTTTTCCCTTACGGTACTTCCTGCTTTTTATTTTGCCTGACAGTATTCCTTGATTCCTTTAAAAATCAATTTGCCTACCACGGAACCGCCGTCCAAAATGCCAATGCTGCGTTCTGCGGAATAGGCTGCGCGGCCATGCACGGCACGCATCTGCTTGGTAGCTTCTGAGCCTTCCTCGGCTGCCTTTGCTGCTTCCTCCACTGCTTTTGCCGGGTCAGCGCTGTTGTCAACCAAAGCTTTTGCCCCCGGATATAAGGAGTCTACGATAGTTTTCTCCCCTACCTTGGATTCTGCTTTTGCCATAATGTTTTCCACCCCTGCAAGGACTGCTTTTGCAGCCTCCTCAAAGGTAGCTTCTTCCTTGCCCTTCAATGCTTTTGCCATGCCGGTAAAGCCAAAGGCTGTAATGGTGCCAAGGGAAGAAGGCGCGCTTGCGTTAAATGTCTTTCCGCATGCCATGATAAGCTTGCCTAAATCCGGCTCCTCTGCTGTTTCCAGGAATTTTACCACTGCTTTGTAGCCGTCGTCCATGGAAATCCCTAAATCGCCGTCGCCGTTTACCTGGTCCAATTCCACTAAGTAATCTTTATTTTCACTGATTTCAGCGCTGATCGCTGAAATAATCCCTTTCACTGATGCTCTGTCCATGCTCCTGCCTCCATGCTGCTAAACTGACTATAGTATGTTACATCCCTATCTTATTTCCCCTATGCCAACATTATTTATTTGCATTGGTATAGAAGGGGGACTCTGCAGGCGCCTGGAGCAGTTCTTTCAGCTGTGCGTCCAGCTTGAAAATTGTCACGGACAGGCCTGCCATTTCCATGGAAGTTGCATACTCGCCGATATGGGGCATTACAACGCTTACGCCCATGCCGGAAAGTATCTGGTGCACTTTGCGGTATACGATAAGCTGCTCCTCCATTGGAGTCCCGCCAAGGCCGTTTACCATAACGGACACTTCGTCCCCATCTGCAAGGGGCATGTCCTTTACAATAGTGCTCACAAGGGTTTCTGCGATTTCATCCGCAGTCATCATTTTCTTTACTTCAATCCCTGCTTCGCCATGGATGCCCATGCCCACTTCGATTTCATCCTCTGCAATAGTAAAGGTAGGCTTGCCAACCTTCGGCACAATGCATGGGGAAAGGGCTACGCCCATGGTGCGGATGTTTTCCAGCGCTTTTTCTGCAACGGCTGCAACTTCTTCCAGGCTCATCATCTTGTCTGCTGCTGCGCCTGCAACCTTAAATGCATATACCATGCCTGCAACGCCCCGGCGTTTGTCTGCATTTTCTTTGGGGGAGCTTGCTACGTCGTCCCGTACCAGCACATGCTTTGTTTCAATATCGTCAAATTCCACTTCGTCGCATGCCATCTGGAAGTTGAATTTATCCCCGTTGTAATTGCCATACAGGCAAAGCACGCCGGCGCCCCTGTCACATGCCCGTATCATGTCAGCCATTTTTTCAGAAGCTGGCGAAGCAAATACTTCCCCTACTGCACAGCCATCCAGAAGGCCTTTTCCTACATAGCCTAAAAATACGGGGAGGTGGCCGCTGCCGCCTGCCGTTACAATCCCGACTTTCTTATCCGGGGTAGGGTAATTGGACAACAGTACCCGGAAATCATCGTTCAGAAGCTTTACTTTATCTCCGTAGGCACAGATAATCCCTTCCATGGTGTCCTGCACAAAGGTATCTGCGCTGTTAATTATTTTTTTCATGAAAATCTTCCATTCCTTTCTTTTTTAATACGAACCTGTATGTATCGGCGCTGCCCTCAGCTTTCTTTTACGCCCCATGCCTCCCGCAGGAGTTCCGGGTAATTTTCCAGATGGGCGTAGTCGTTAAACCGCTCCACCGTGAAAAACCCTTTCTTATGGTCATAACCTAATTCGGTAATGCTCCCATTCTCAAAGGTAACGCCAAACAGTTTCCATTTTGCCACGTCAAGGCCTAAAATCCGGCACAGGACGGCGCGTATCCAAACCCCATGGGTGGCTACTGCCACGCAGTCCAGGCCGCTTGCCACTACTTTTTCCAGGGCTTTCATCCCGCGCTCTGCCACCTCCCCGGGGGATTCCCCGCCGGGATATTTCAGGTCTTTTACCATGGCGTCCTGCTCTTTCTGGAACTCGGCATACACCACTGGGATTTGGTCCGGCATCATGCCCTCCATCTCACCGAAATACAGTTCCCGGAATTCCGGGATGACCTCATGCTCCACATTCCAATGCTTGTTGGCCGTTTCTGCGGTCTGGCGGGCGCGTACCATGTCACTGGAATATACCTTCTGTATGCCCCAGTTTTTCATCCTGCGCCCTGCCAAGTCTGCCTGCAGAAACCCTTCCTCTGACAGGTCCACATCCACGTTGCACCGTTTATCGCATTGCCTTCCATGCCGGATTAAATATATTTTCACAGCCTGCTCTCCTTAGTTTTTAAACTTAATCTGTGACGGGTACTCCCATTTCTGGAGTTCTTCCTGTGCAAATGCAGGCGGCTCCTGGCAGTTGTTTGCTGTCAGCGCATGGTGGTAAAGCTCTGCAAGCTCCTCTATGTAAGCAGCCTTTAAAAATGCTTCATAGATGTCACGGTTATCCAGTGCAACCGCGCCATGCTTCTCTAACAGGAAGCAGTCTGCTTCCTTGCAGCTTTCAATTACGCTGTCTGCCAAATCTGTGGTGCCCGGGCGGCCATAGGGCGCAACTGGAACCCTGCCTTTGGTAAGCCCAAGGTTTGCAACTTCATATACAATAGCTGGGATAGGCTTGTTCAAAAGGGCAAATGTGGTTGCATAAGCAGAGTGTGTGTGTGCAATTGCCGTTGCCTCTGGTCTCTGGCGGTAAATCATCAGGTGCATCAACGATTCGCTGGTGGGCTTTAAGCCGGACAGGTTCTCAACTACAGTTGCATCCAGATCCATCACAATCATGTCCCTTGGGGTTAAAAGTTCCCGGTCAACGCTGGTGGGCGTAATTACCACATAGCCGCTTTCTAAGTCCCTTGCGCTGAAATTCCCGGATTTGTGCTTGCAAAGCCCGTCTTTCTGTGCCCGTTTTGCAATCTGGCAAACGTCTTTTTTCAATGTTTCTAACATAATCTTACCTCCTATAATAATCCCAGAATATCTTCTGGTTTTTTTGCATTTTTTATCTTCCTGAGTTTCTTATCATCTTCCAGTATCAGAATCAGCTCATTCAGCGCCGTTAAGTGCCTTTCATAATCCGGGGTTGCCAGCACGATAATTACCTTTGCTTCCAGGTAATCAAACACCGGGATAATTTCCGGCAGGACCATAATGGAAATGCCTACGTCATTTACCCCGTCGCTGATGCCTGCATGGGCAACCACTACGCCGTCCGCAATCACAAGGTACGGCCTGTTTTTGATGATATTGTCTATCACGGCCTTCACATACCTGATCTGGATGCTGTGGTCGTAAAGGAGGGGCACAGCCGCAAATTCCACTGCCTCCTGCCACTCTAACGGCTCCTTCATCACGCGGATATGCTTGCCTTTTAAGATATCCTTCAGATGCAGCTTTCCTTGTTCCATATTCCGGGCCTGTTGGCTGGAAAGGTGCACAGCCCCGTCCATAAACCCACTGGCCATCTTAATTACCTCGTCGCGGCCTGAGTCCGCAACATTCCCGTCCTGAAAATCCTTAAGGACCTTCTCCCGCAGGTTCTTCCTCTGCTTTTCATCCATCAGCGGGTCAATGACATACAGCTTCTGCCCTGTAGGCAGCGCAATGGTAGAAAATACCATATCATAAGGTTCGCCATAGCCTGTAAACTGCCCTGCAGACATACATTTCACAAACCGGATGCCCGGGAACAGCTCTTTCAGCAGCGACAGCAGCACCCGGGACACGGTAATGCCGTTTTGGCATACCACAATAGCCCTTGGCCGCAAATCTTCCACCGACATCCCTTCCTTCATGGTAAAAGAAACGATAATCAGCGTAATATATACCAATTCCTTTTCCGGAATTTTATTCCCCGCCAATGCCTCTAAGGGGCCGGCGGACTTCCGCACCAGCTCATGGAAGCTCTGGTATGCTGGAAGCACATATTTTGTAATATCCAGACCAATATGAAAATCGTAGCGGATACGGTAAAGCGCCGGCCCGCAGTGATGGACGAGGAGGTTTTCCAGTTCATCCTTCTCATTGATGGTGATGCCTGTAAACTTTTCATAGTTCTCAATGGTTTCCCTGACTGCCCGCCGCAGCCGGAATTCATTTACCGCATCACGCACCCATCTGGCAGATTCCAGCTTCGTGCCCTGGATATATGCAGTCAGGTACATGACTTCATCGTCACTGGCAATCTTCCTGCTTTCTGTCAATCCCTTTACCACGTTATACTCCCATGTTTCACCCACAAGGTGCAGATCCTCGGGGACTTCGTCCAGCGTAAGCCCTTCTTCAATCCTGCGGAACAGGATTGCGAAAAGATAGCTGTTTGCTTCCAGCATCTCCCCTACGAAACGGATCCCAAGGGCTTCCTGCACATTCGTCAGAAGCGCCCGCATTTCTGCAAGCTCCGCTTTCCCAAGGCCACAGATTTCCGCCACAATTGGCGCATGCTTGTACTGTATGATGATGTTACCAAGGGTTGTAATCAGAAGCTGCCTTTTGGCGTATTCCGAACCGCTTAAGGTATAGCCGTTCTGCCGCCCATAGGAAAGCCCAAGCTGGTTCTGCGGCAGCGCGTTATCCAATTTTTTCAAGTCAGCAAGCACTGTATTCTTGCTGACTTTCAACTCTGAAATAAAATGCTGAAGCGACAATTCCTCCTTGCTGGTTAAAAGCATAAGGTGGAGAATGTCGATTCGCTCCTCTTTCGAGAAGCAAATCTCCTGATTCTCCCGTTCCAGTTCTGCCAGATCTACTTCATTAACCACCTCTTGGGGAACATTGATTTTTCCATTGGAAGCCCGGGTAATCTCTGCATATCCGCAGCTCTCTAGGTACTCGTTGATTTTCCCAATCCCATAGCTTAGCTGTTTCCTTGTCAGATGGAATTTGCTTTCCAGCTCTTTACCGGTGATATTATCGCTATTTTCTACTATTTCTTTTAATATTAAAAAATACCGTTTTCCAATTTTCATATTATATTCAATGACATGCAATTAAAATTATTCTTAGTTTCCAGAAGCCATGTCTGCTTTCTTTTCTTTGATAAGGCTCCTTGAATAGAACACAAAACAAACAAACCAAACTGCGAAGATTACAATTGGGATGAAATTCCCATCCACAATCTGGGCGATATGCGCCAGAGCATATGTAATAATCGGGCCGTCAATACTGGAGTTAGAAATCATCTGCCCGGATTCCAACGCAACTGCCCCTGTGGTATTGGCAAGTTCCGTCACAAACGGCGCAAATGCGGTACCTACCCACAGGAATACCGGTGCAAAAATAGTACACTGGATAATCATGCGGATAATGTTGCCCTTGCATACAAAGTATGCCGGCACTGCAATGGCAATATTGATAATCCCTGCAAATGGAAGGATTTCATTCCCTGGCAGGAAGAAGGACATAACCAAAGTTACCGGAATTGTCCAGATTACTGCCAGCCAGATTTCATTGGAACCGCCTAAGAACGGCCAGTCTAACCCAACAAACAGCTCGCGGTCGTTGAACTTTGCCTGCATAAACTCAGAAACTGCATTGGAGATTGGCTCCAAAGCCTGCATGAAATACTTGGAAATAACCGGGAACAAAGTCAAAGCTGTGGAGCACTGGATCCCAAGGGTAAGGATGCCTGCCACGTCATACCTTGCAATAATCCCGAAAATCACGCCAAGGATAAAACCAAGGATATGGTTCTCTGCAAAAATACCAACTTTTTCTTTTAAATCGTCTGCGTCAAAAGATTTGTTCAAAGCCGGGATTTTCCGGAGCACGCAGTCAATGGGGTACATCGGGGCTGCCAGAAACGCCATCTTGTGGGTACATGTAACGCCCGGGATTCCGGACAGCTTCTCAATACGGTGCTGATGGAAGTCAGCGTTTTTCAATTCAAGGACAATCTGCACTGCTGCAATGATAAATGCGATTACTACGCTCTTTGTGATGTAGTAAGCGCCTACAGCCGTAAAGATCTTGCCCCAAACATTCCATAAGTCTGCATTAAATGTATCTGTCTGCTTGATAATCAGCATAACGATATTGATGCCGATCACCAATGGGAACATTAAGAACGCCCATGGCCAGGACCATGAAATCGTGGACATTGTCGTCCAGCCGCCGTCCGTAATCGGAAGGCTGATACCTGTGGATTTTGCCATTGCTTCAGCAGCCGGGGTAATGGCGCCTGTCATGTAGCTGATAAGCATTGACATGCCAGAGAATGCCACACCAAGGGTAATGCCTGCTGAAATTGCGTCCTTTACTTTCATTTTAACGATCAGGCCTGCGATAATTATGATAATTGGCACAAATACCGCCGCGCCCAAGCCAAGTAAAAAGTTTACAACATTCTGTAATATCTGCATTTGCTCCTCCTTCACCTTTCTTCTGTTCTACTATGATAGCTGCAATGCCTGCCCTGGAAAGGCTGCCTATGGCATACGGTCCCGCTCCCTAACAGCTTCCTGTTCCGTGGCAACACATGCCACATGGCCGCCAAAAGGCAGGTATGTGACTAGGTACTGCGCTTTCCTTATACTGGTTTGTAATCTTCGATTGCCTTCACCAGCTTGTCAAATTCCTTATCTTTCCCTACGCCTGTTAAGAAAGCCAGCCCATTGATAACTGGAATTGGGTATTCTTTCGAATTCTTCACGATGGAAATATAAGCTGCGCTCCCGTCAATATAGCGGTCAACTTCACGCAGGTTAATTACTTGTACCTCTGCATCTACTTTCTTGTCTTTCAGCATCCTCGCTACCTTGCTTGCTACTGTCTGTGATGTTGCTACCCCGCTCCCACATGCTACGATAACTCTTGTTGCCATAATTCTTCTCCTCCTTATTTTTCTTTGTTTTAAAATCCTCCCAATCCTGCGCTGCCTTACGGCCTTCGCACACCCCAGAATATCCAGGCTCTGTTTTTGGGAAGCTTCTGTTCCCTTTAGGAATCCATCCCCGGCATATTACATACCAGCCCATAATATTCATCTGCCGTCTTTGCCGCAATCAGCTTATCCATCAGTTCTGGGCTCTGGAAATTATCCACCAGTGTCTGGAGCAGTTCAATGTGCTCGTCAGATTTCATGAATCCTAGGACAAAAATGAACCGGACCTTATGTACCTCGTCATTGTTTGCCATCTCACACCAGTCAACAGGTTCTTTTAATCTTACTGGTGCGATAAATGGGTTGATGATATGCTGTGCATCGGCATGGGGGATTGCCACCGGGTAAGGCTCTACCGGCAGCGCTGTCGGGTAATTCGCTTCAGCGCTTCTTTATAGGTTTCCCTGACATAGCCAAGCTGATGCAGCTCATCAGCCATTTTGTCAAAAAATTCTTCCTGGTCCTTCACTTCAAAATCCAGATGGACCAATTCTCTTGCAATCATGTCCTTCTTCATAACCGCCCTCCTTTCGTTTCATTTTGGTATTGCATTGTCCTGTCACTAAAAATTGTACTATTATATTGCCTGATTTCCAAGTTTTATTGGGCACAATTCCCCATTTTGCTGGATGCGCAAAATTGTACCTTTACAGATTTTCCTTATATTTACAGTTGTCTTAGCGCATTTTTGTGCATGTTTTCCTCTTTATGGAATTGGGTAATTTTACATGGTTTTCCTGCACTTCCATTTTCACCTATTTTCATTTATAATAAGTGGTTAGTGCAAAATAACAGAAGGAGGGGCATTATGATACGGTATATTGCAAGCGACCTTGATGGGACGCTGCTGGCTGACGGCGCACAGAGCATTGCGCCAGAGATCTTTGATTTGATTTTGAAACTGAGGGAACAGGGCATCCGGTTTATTGCTGCAAGCGGAAGGCAGTACCACAGCATCCGCCGCCTGTTCGGGCCTGTAAAAGACATGATTTCTTATATAACGGAAAATGGTTCCCTCTGCATCCATGAGGGGGAGGTAGTTTCCCGGGGCCTGATTGGGCGGGAGCTTGGCCTTGAAATCATTGGCGCCGGGAGGGAATATGGGGACTGCCATACGCTGCTTTCCTGCGAATCCCGCCACTATACAGATTCCAGAAACAATGCATTCGTCCACCACATGCGCGATGTGCTCCACAATGACATTGCTGTAGTAGACGACCTATGCCAGGTTGAGGAGCCTTTCTTAAAGCTGGCAATCTGTGATTTCCAGGGCACACAGAAGCTGGACCCATTTTTAAAGGAACGGTTTTCTGACAGAATCCGCGTGGTGACAGCCGGGAAGGAATGGGTGGATTTCCTTGCGCCGGATGCCGATAAGGGAAAGGCACTTGGCATGCTCCTTGCACGCCTTGGGATTCCGGCAAAAGAAGGGATTGCGTTTGGGGATCAGTACAATGACATTGAAATGCTGCGGTTTGCAGGGATAGGGTATGCCATGAAAACGGCTGCGCCGGGAGTGGCGGACTATGCGGACCGGGTAACGGAGTCTGTGGCAAACGTGCTGAGGGAAATTGTGGAAACAGGGGGAACCTTGAAAGCTGTATGATTTCCTAATTCAAAATGCCAGAAGCCGGCTAGAGCGTGTCTGAAAATTGTAGGAATGAATTTTCAAACACGCTCTAAGGCAGAGGTTTCTGCTTTTACAGGCTTTTGGCATCATTATTATGCAGTTTTATTATAGATTAGTGTTTTTAACACTCTAACCATTATAGTAATTATTACTCTGGCGGTTAACTCGTAAATTCCTGCTCCAATTCAGCTACTTGTTCCATAGTAAGGCCAGAATACAGCGCAATCTCTTTTAGGGATAATTTATTTGCTTCTATCATCCTCAGTGCAGATTGTTTTTTCTCCTGTTCTATCCCTTGTTCTATTCCCTGCTCTACACCCTGCTCATATTTTTCCTGATAATGCATCTGCAACGTCATATAATCCAACCTCCACTTCTCATTCTTTCTGACAGACTGTACCGCCTTATCCAACTCCCTGGTAAAGTCATCACCCGGCTCTTTGCCGTCGATAAAATCAAGCAGTTTTTTCATTTCCTGGGTAACATCATCCATTGTGCCCTTGGTATTTAGAATAATCTTCGTTGTATCATCTCCAAGCCCTAACTCTAAATTTTGGATGCAGCGGTTTTCAAAGGTATAGATGTGCCTCCCCTCGCCAAACAAATCAAAGGTACAGACAAAAATAATAAAACTGCGTTTCAAATCTTTGTAATTGTGCCCTTTTTCCAAAATATTCAAATCTATCATGCCCTGATAGTATCTTGTTCGCTTGGGAATGTTTCTATTCCCCGTGGTCTGCATTTCAATATTGTACACAGTCCCTTTGCCATCCTCCACATAAATATCCAGACGCACACTTTTTGCATCTGCGGAAATATCTATTGTCTCCTGCGATTTCGGATATTCAATGCGTGATATTTTTATGCCAAGCACCAGTTCCAAAAAGGGCTTGCAGAACTTCGGGTTCCTCATGATAATGCTAAACATGAAATCATCCTTTATTTGCAGTTTCTCAAAATTTTTCTCCATTCTGTTTCCGCCTTTCTTTGGTTTGATTATAACATATCCGCGCCGCCGGATAAAGGGCTGTTTTGTATTTGACAGATTTATGCAGCCGCAGCCGGGAGCGGGGCGCATAGCGCCCCCTGCTTCCATGCCGCGACAAACGCCTCGACTTCCGGCGTCATGCCGCAGTTTCCGATGCCCCGCACCTGCACGACTTCCTGCCCGCGCACTTCGATTGTGTAAAACGGTTTGCATTCATCGGCGCATCTCCGCAGGAATAATATGATGCATTCCTCCTCGGCTACGCGTTCCACATAACTGCCCACGCAGTGGTGCAGCGCATTTCCCTCGGCAACAATATCATCAGGTGTATCAGGATACACAATCTTCAAACCGTCTTTCTCAAAGTCCAGCCGCCCGGAAAGCTGTAGGTATACGGCAGCAAAATCACGTTTGGTCAGTGTGTCTATCTTCTGTCCGTAGCGGCGGGCTGTCTTATCGTATGACTTCTGCAGGTCTTTCGGGTACAGGACAAAGCTGTTTTTCATGTCGTAGCCCATCCTGCGGCACATATCCAGGTAACCCCTGTATTCCATCACCAAATCCTGTATCTCTGTTGGAAGCTACGCTCCCCCTGCGCTGGCTCTGCCAGCTACCCCTTTGTGGGCTTGCCACCCGAAAATCTTTCAGAAAGCCTATTCCATTTAGCAAGTCAAAGCTGTATAATAGAGCCAGTGACAAATCGAAATTTAGCGGAGGTAAGACTTTTGAATATTAGTAGCTATAAGAAATACATTTCAGAAGAAATGATGATGGGACCAAATAGTGTCAGGATTTTAGATGAATTACTTGACAAATATCCCTTGCAGCTGGCCGATGATGATTTGATTCTTGATTTGGGATGCGGAACAGGATTAACAAGTTTTGTAATTGCGAAAGAAACAAGAGCGAAGGTTTATGCAAACGACTTATGGGTTAGTGCAGAAGAGAATGGGAAGCGATTTACTCAATGGGGAGTTGGTGAACAGATAGAGCCAATTTGCGAAGATGCGAACAACCTTCATTTTGAAGAAAAGCAGTTTAATGCGCTGGTTAGTATTGATTCTTATCATTATTTTGCAGGTCACAAGGGATTTTTTCAAGAGAAAATTTTGCCGTTTATGAAAGACGGCGGGGTAGTTTTAATTGGTATTCCTGGTTTGAAAGATGAATACACAAACCGTGCAAAAGAGCTCCTTTTTGATTGGCTTGGTGATGATGCCTATATGTTTAAAAGTCCAACACACTGGAAAGAACTTGTTGGTAGCCACGACAGAATTAAAACGGTAATAACATGGGAAATGGATTGCTTTGAAAAAGCATGGAGTGAGTGGCTTGCAACAAATAATCAGTTTGCTTATGGTGACAGACAGCACTTTGAAACAATCATTAGGCCATATACTTGTTTTGTAGGCATCTATATAAAGCTGAAATAGGCGCTAATATAAATTCCAGTTTATCTACTAACTGTCCTAACTTTCCTTTATTTTCAAGGCTTTGCGGTATGCCTAACCTTAAAATATGTATCCTTTTCCCTTGTTTTTGCCCTTATCAGCAA
>OFGG01001739.1_pt1 | contig 13307 bp, 16 predicted proteins | sample 1521701 | NCBI WGS metagenome assembly OFGG01 (sample SAMEA3504081, study PRJEB24116) | mouse gut metagenome | biome: mouse gut; feature: mouse-associated habitat; material: faeces | place: Denmark | collected 2011
AAAGGCGGCTTCTTCTCCGCGCTCGATGGCGGTGTATTGGTTGAACGGGCCGGTTGTGTAGGCAGTTGTTTCTTGCATACTCAACCTGTGTCAATTACCGAGATAGTTGTATGTAAAACTCTAATCGGGCGTGGCGACATAATAGCCGATTCCCGTCAGCAGATTACAGTATATTTCGTATATATACACTTTGTAATAAAGATAAAAATCCGATAAGAGACACCCGGCAAGTGTAGCTTACCGGGTGCCCAAGAGAATCTCTATTTAGTTATGTTATTCATTAAGATGAAAAATTATTATCCTATGTATTTTCTTCACTGTGCATTTAGCTCTAACTAATATCATTAATTTTCAAAAAATAATGCCAATTGAAAAATATTAAATATAAATTTAAAGAGACTTCCTTTTTTGCAAACAATGAACACCTATGAATTTTAAAATTTTATTCAGCATACATCCATATTTATATTCATAATATTTTTCTCCATATCTAGATATTGGATAGATAATACGATCAAAAAAGTTAACATGAAATTCCATAGATATATTCACATTAAATTTTTCCAAAACAAAATTAATTTCATCAATATTTTTCTCTGTTACAATAATATCAATATCTTCGTTTTCAAGTGAAAAAAGAATGTGTTGATTACTATCAATATCTAGACTATCCTCCTCCCACCACTCAACAATATAATTTATTTTTTCATTTTTAATTTTATTAATTAGATTTTTGTCCATTTCATTTACATATTTTATTAATTATCCATTCTCCTGTTTCCGATCCTGCTACTGCACCAAGGAACGCTCCTATAGCTACTGTAACAGCATTAAATCCATATGAACCTAAAACCGCCCCCGAAGCTGCCCCTCCTAAAATACCCCCACCAAAGCGGCCACCAGACTGCAAAATCGCTCTTTCCCTTTGATCGATAGGAGTATTCCATATTGTATATATTTCTATGCCAGCAGAAAACAGAATTATCCCTCGTCCTCCATGTTTCATAATTTTTCCAGCAACAGTAACTTTCGGATTAGTTTTTGATGGATTCGACTTTTTGTCAACAAATCCATTTGATTTCCTTTGATTTAAAATTAATTCTGTAATAGCTTTACCTAAAATAGTTTGTTTCTTTCTAAATTCAAGTTTAATTGAATCTCGAACCTTACTTGCTTCTTCTCTTGAAAAACCACTCAATTCTAATTTCTGTACTATTTTATCATAATCCACTCTTAATGCGCCAGTCCTTTCAACCTCAACTGCAACAACAAAAACAAGAGGATTACTTTTTTCAATTATATTCTCTACTTTTATACTAACATTTCCTTTAATTGGAAAGCCAACATTATTCTTTCCATTATTAGAAGGGGAATAATTAGGATTTGATTTATAAGATACGTTAAAAGGAGAAGATCCATATGTCCCATTAATAATACCCCCCATTCCTCCATCTATTAAACCTACTAAATCAATATTGATGATACCATTATTATTTACGAACGCGAACAAATTCCAGCCGCCTTCTTCCTCGATGGGATCGCGGCTGATCCACCTGCCGTCAAGCGGATTGAGATGCCGGTAGTTGTAGTAGACCAGCCCAAGTTCGTCGTCCATGTATTCGCTCGAGAAGCGGAATTTGTTCTCTTCCGCCATGTTGCCTTCCGACGTAATCAGACCTCCGTACGGCCGGTATTCATACAGGGCGCGGCGTCCGCGCGCTTCCCCGAAGAGGGAGGTGACGTTTTTCATCGCGTCGTGCATGCAGTAGAGATGCTCTTTCTCCTGCGTCCCGTTCGCTTCCCAGCGCGTCATGGACAGGACGCGCGTGGCCTCAGGTTCCGAGGGGTCCCAGATGTAACTGCGCACAACTACCGGCGTTTCCCCGGTCAAGTCGCACTCCGCCACCTGCAGGTAGTTTCAGTAGAATTATAGACAACGTCCATCATTTCTTCTAAAAGGAGAGTTGCCGAGCATATCCCGTATTTTCTTCCCGTAGCTGAATCGGTTGAGATGCCTTTTTATAAGAATTTTTTTGATCATTTCACAATAGGGAGCCTCTTCTTCTTGCATGTTCATATAAAACCATAAAAAATCCCACCCGTTTTTATCATCCGGGAAATATTCTATATAATTTTCCGCTACCAAGTCAAAAATATCCACCCTGCTTAAAATAGCCTCCCCGTATGTATTATTCTGAAGCAGAGATAAAATATCTTTATCTTTACTCGATAAGCGGATATATGGAATAATAACTCTATTTAAATAACTATCGTCATCCTGATGTACCATGGACAACATTTCCTGATACCGTCCGCTGCGGACCTGCTTGAATTCTTTCTTCAACATTTTCTCCCAATTCGCAGAATGAATGATATAACTCGCCAATTGCTGCTTCTGTTGCTGCGATAAGTTCATTATTTTTTCCTCTGCCTGAATATATACCGAAGCCTTAGGAAGCTTTTCCATATCGTAAACAGGTACTGGCTTCGGAGGCTGCGCCACCGTAGTCATCCCCTGACGACAGGATGGAAACAATACAGCCGGAAACAAGAAAAAGTATAATATTTTACTAAAAACCATATTCTTTATATCTGGAAACATGGACATCCAGTTCCTGCTTGAGCATTTCAATATTGCTGCTACTTCGTCAAGGATTTTCTCAAAACTATTAGCAGATTCATAGCATTTTTACAATGGTCAATATCTTTGACAGGAAACATAATTTTATAAAAATCAACAAAAAAATCACTATCAAAACAAAGTAATTATCATTTCTGTAAAAAAAGCTCCTTCCGATAAACAGAAAGAGCTTTTATAAAATTAAACAGTTTTCATGTATTAATTATATAAAATCAAAAATATTAAGTTTTATTTAATTTGCTCCATATCCTGTTTATACCACAAGCTGTCTTGCCATTCACAAATTAGTTTCCACAGTTTTTTTCTATCTGCATAGGAAAAATCAGTATCATAATCATAAAGAATTATTACGGTCAGGGTACATTCTTTTCCACAGTATGTAGCATAGATATGATGATCGGGAAACTAATCAGCAAGTGTTTGATTAAATTTAGATAATTCCTGAATCTTTACATTTCCTATTATTAAAGGAGGATCATAGCTAAAGACATATGTATTGCCGATCTCTCCCAGAGAGTAGATTTCTTATAATATTTATCAAAAAACAGAAAAGAAGCAAATACTGAAACAACAACAATAATACAGTATATAATATATTTTTTCATCATGTCATTTTAATAAAATCGATAATTATTAAAAAACAAAACTTCTGCTCTTCTGAGATTAGTCTCAATTATGATAATATCATAAAAATTCAAATTGTCATTCTAAATTTTTATAAGACATTTCACTTTTAGAGTACCCTGAAATAGCTGCTTTCCTCCGCTGCATAAGATCTCTATCTCTTTTTGGCATCAGGACAGCTTTCAGTGTTTCGCATCATCTTCTGATGATTAAAAATAGTTTTCAAAATTAGACAAAATCATCATATAATTTCTTTATTTTCTATTAATCTGATACTGGGAAATTTTTCCAATACAAGGTCAACAAGTTGGATAACACAAGATTCTACTGATGGAGAGTAGCGTAACAAAAATACATATGAATCTTGATAGGGATAATAAGAAGTTCCCCATATTAAATTAACAATTACCAATTCAGCTATACATATGTCATTCTTATAAAACGGATGAACACAGTTGTGTTCCAGAGGAATGGATTCCGATGTCATAGCCATCTCCCATGATTCATAGTCAAATGAGGAATCTGCCAGTTCACAGAAATACGAAGGAAGCTCTCTAAATGCACGACTTTCTTCCGGATATTTTGCCAGACTAAAAGCTCCTTGCACAAAATCGATACTGCGTGAATTTTCAATATGATTAAGTTCATAAGCTTTCATATCGCAAAGCTTTCCGCTGGAACAAAAACTTGGTGTGACAATAAATCCTCCTTCAAGAGGATAAAGACCACCTGTCCCTTCCCAATAAATAGGAATATTTTGATAAGAGGAATTATGTAGATAATTCTGAATGCGAATTCCATTTCTATCAGCCTGCTGACTTGTATAAAAACGAATTTCCTCTATCTCTTTTTTCCCTTTTTTCTTTGAGAAAAAGTGAATTACCGCCCCATTATTCATGAAATAAAGGGTATCCATACTGGACTGAAAACCAATATATAAATGAGAATAGTGCTCATACGAAGGAACGCAGTTATTATCTTCACAGAAAAAACCACGCCATAAAAAAGAAATCCATTTTTTACCACATTTATTCCATTTCTGCGAATTCCACTTGTTTGGATATTCACGGGCATTCGGTGGCAACTCCGGAATATATGAACATATTGAATTGGACAGCATATAATGCAAACCATTTTTGCATTCAAAAAAAATATACTTTGCTTCACTATTAATATCAAAATAGTACTTATTTATTTTTCGATTCATTTTTATAAAATTTTACAAATAAATATAACTAATATACCACTACAAATAATAAAAACTAATTTTTTGCACATACAACTTCATACTCTTCTTTTTCTAATTCTGTGAATATCCAATCATATACACGTTCTGCAATTGACGTACCAAACCACCAACCAGTGACATCTCCTATTAACGCACCTATCCTTGCGCCAACTACAGATCCAGGAGCAGCACCAACACCAGCACTATCAATTGCACCACTTGTCATAGCTCCAACTCAGGTGCCGTCTTTGCGGATGGCCAGCGGGCGTGTAGCCTCAGGCTGCGTCGGGTCCCAGAACAGGAACCATCGGAAGACTCCGCTGACGGCATCTATGGCGGCTATTTGCAGGTAGCCACGGTACATGTAGCGCAGGTAGCTGCTCACCGTCCCGTTGACGCTCACTTTGCGGGTGTGCCGCCTGCCCATGTAGTCGTAGGTGCATTCCACCACCGGTTTTGGCGCTTTCATTGACGAAGCGCACCGGACGGTTTTCCGCGTTGTAGGCGACTTGCCAGATGCCGGTGGATGTCCTGATCAATGTCTGATTGCCGTCCGCGTCGTAAACCGGTTCAAAGACGCTTTCTTCTCCGCGCTCGATGGCGGTGTATTGGTTGAGCGGGCCGGTTGTGTAGGCGGTCGCTTCTAGCATCCTCAACCTGTGTCAATTGACTGAGATGGTTGTATGTAAAGCTCTGACAGGCGTGGCGTCAGAATAGCCGATTCCCACAGCAACCCACGGACTTGTTTTTATAAAAATCTCTCCTGCCATTAAAACAGGAGAGATTTAAATATAATTATGTCAATTTTTATTAAAAATTGATATAAATTTATAAATGCATAAAAATGTTATTAAAAAAATAATTGTCCCATAAAAAATAAAACTATCATACATAAGGATACTATAGGATATCTCTCCATCAATAATTATTTCTGGATAAAAATTGTTCATAATTATCCTCATTATATGAACAGGAACACAAGCCTCCATGACATCTGCTCCTATAATTTTACATGCTAATGTAAAAATAAGAAATGTTATTATACTACAAAAAATAATACAAAAAACAATTCTTTTTCTATTCTTTTTTAACTTCCAAAATTCCATAATATATATATTCTGTTCCATCTGCTCCTTTTACTGTTCTAGATTCAGTTTCAAGGATAAATTCACGCGCTTTTTCAAATACTTCTTTATCTAAAAAAGTAATACACCTCAAAGATCTTGTTCCATAATGCATTCGAAAAGAAGACCTAAAAACTCCATTAATTTCTTTTTGATCGTCTAATGCATCATCTATTGCAATGAAAGCGAGCCATTGAGTCTTATCATTATCATTCCATAATTTGTAGGTCCAATCTTCAATTTGGCTCCGAATTCCTCCAGATTGTCTTTTTATCACATAGTATTTCCCTGGTGGTATAGGACCGTTATCTTTATTTCCAACATTGTCCGGATTATTTTTCCCATCACCATTTCCAGAAAAAACTCTACTCGTCGTCAAACGAAGTATATTACCATCTTTATCTACCTTCCTTATTAATATTGTGTGTAATTTTATACTATATTCTATTGTACATATCAACCCTAAAATATCGGATTGATTAAAAATTTTATTTCCTACAAACGCGAACAAATTCCAGCCGCCTTCTTCCTCGATGGGATCGCGGCTGATCCACCTGCCGTCAAGCGGATTGAGATGCCGGTAGTTGTAGTAGACCAGCCCAAGTTCGTCGTCCATGTATTCGCTCGAGAAGCGGAATTTGTTCTCTTCCGCCATGTTGCCTTCCGACGTAATCAGACCTCCGTACGGCCGGTATTCATACAGGGCGCGGCGTCCGCGCGCTTCCCCGAAGAGGGAGGTGACGTTTTTCATCGCGTCGTGCATGCAGTAGAGATGCTCTTTCTCCTGCGTCCCGTTCGCTTCCCAGCGCGTCATGGACAGGACGCGCGTGGCCTCAGGTTCCGAGGGGTCCCAGATGTAACTGCGCACAACTACCGGCGTTTCCCCGGTCAAGTCGCACTCCGCCACCTGCAGGTAGTCACGGTAGAGGTAGCGCGCGTGGAAGTTCGCTGTCTCTCCGGACATCACTTACTAGTCAATCAATTTTTTTAATCTCTGATTGTTATAATACGCAAAAATTAGTTAGTGATAATTGAAATTTCTTCAAGAATTACCGGATATGATATAACTATGAAATTGATAGAAAGAATAAGAGCTAAAATATTCATCAAAATTTTATGTCTCTTTAATATAAGTGAAATACTCATAAAAAAACATAAAATGTTTAAAATTACCGATAAGATCAGTATCATTCGTGCTATCCAATCATACCATAAACTTGAATCTAAAGATATAGACAACAACAACGCGAAAATTATAAATATTATAATCAGAAGATACCCTGATATTGTTAAAATTAATGGCTTCATTTTTATATTTTTAATTAGACTATCATATTTTAATATTCATAATATCAACAAACAACCATTATCCATGATAAAAATCTTATCACTTGCATGATCTAATGATACTTCCTGTTTTAGATATTAGTATTATTACTTGTTGTTTGTTTCCTAAATACTACCTTGATTGTAAATACAGTCAAGTTATAAAGGTTATAATAGTATTTGAGACCTATATAGTTAAAATCATTTACCATATTTTCTTTCTAATAAATAGAAAGAGTGAAAGTAATTGCAAATTACTTTCACTCTTAGTATTCAGACTATCTAAATTCTATGCACTGATTTTAAAAACTCATATATTCAACTAACAAAAAATTCTTGCAGAGCCGCTACTGTATATCTTTTCGATTGACTATCGGGGGGCGTTCTTTAGGAACAAAATTTTTATAGTATGAAAAAATTAATTTATTGAAAGGAGTAGATAAATACTGACCTCCAGAATCTATCTTTAATCCATTTTTCTTTTTAGATAACATGATATAATGATAAAAACCCAATAATACTTTTTTTCTATATATATATATCTCTTTAGCTAAATATTTAGAAACTCCCTGAGTTTCCGTTTTTCCAAGATACGAAAAACCTTCCCGGGCAAGCTGTTCATGATGATGTTCTAATGTATTTCCTCGATAATTTTCTGGCAAAGAATAAAAATTATTTAACTTTCCGACAAGAAAAAAAATACCAAATATAATTATCACAAATGAAACAATTGGAAAAACTATGATCTTTATCGTTATAATCGCAGATTCCTTATCTATATTTTTCTCTTTTATTTTTATTATTCTTTTCATTGCATTATAACAGAATTTTTTGAAATTAAATCTGAAAATTTAAAAAACTATTATTTAGAAACCATATAATCAGTTTTATCTTTGACGTCATATATAGCACTCCTAAAAATTTCCCCATACTCTCACAAATAGGGGGGGGGTATTTTTATCTTTTAGCAAAATTTCCTCATTACAGCCACAATTAATTATTACTGCATATTGCATAAAACTTCCTCGTTGAAAGATACCTTGTCGGATGTCTTCACTGGTAATAGAAATGTCAGTATGGGGACTCCATAAGTAGTAAATGCTTCACTTTCCGTCAAGCGGATTGAAATGTCGGTAGTTGTAGTAGACCAGTCCCAGTTCATCGTCTACGTTTTTGATCAAGAAGTGGAACCTGTTCTCTTCCTCTCTTTCGAGGTAGATCCAGAAGAAGGTTTTTCATGCCTTCTTCCGTGAGGGTGGAGAGGCGGGCCTTCCCCGTCATAGGACAGATGCGTCTGCTGGACGCGGCGGTCGTCTGCGCTTAATTTGGAACCCATCCGGACGGCTGAGTTCGTCATAACGCTCGAATAGACCTGCAGGCAATGCCGTTTGCCGTAAAGCGTTGGCTTTCCAATTCTCCGTAGGGATGTAGGCGAAGATTCCCGTTCCGGAGACATGAGTGATTTGTGTCAGATTTCCTAAAAATGGTTGCATACAAAGCACTGACCGGGCGTGGTGTCAGAGTATCTGATTCTCGTCAGTAAATTCCAGAGGATAGGACAGGATGAATGTTTGCTCGCGCTCATATGGCATACAATAGGAAGGAGTATTGTAAGGATTTTTTACTCTATAAAAAACATCCATTCATTGTCAAAATATTTTAATCATCCTTTTTACAATGATAATTCAAATTATTACTGAACATAGAAAAAATTAATTTATAGGTCCTTCTATATTTTTTAATTCCAATATATTTTCTTTGAAATCAAAATCAAATATTCCTTTAAATTCTAAATAAATAATATCAGATGGATCGGGAAATTCTTTAGAAGAACACTCTATCGAATAATCAGATACTAACTGTCCATTTCTCAACTTAGGCAATGTTCCATTTACAAAACGAATAGGATAATATTTCATGTTTCGACATTTATCCATGAACAATTCATAATTATTTTTTTCAGTTACAGGAATAAATTCCAATTGATTATTCTTTCTTGTAACAACAAAAACAATCGATTCTCTTTTAATAGAACATACTATAATAAATCTATTTTTGTATTCAATAATATATGGAGAATCTATATATTCTCCTGGAATATATTTTTCTAAACCATGAATTTTAACATAAAATTTTTTCCATATTGAACCACTAGATGATTTTTCCAATATTTGAACATCATCAACAATGGCACTATCATGATTTTTATTAGGTTCTACAACCGTTTTAAGATTATATTGACAATTTGACGTACTAAAAAATAACACTAAAGATACTATACATAATTTCATATGATTATTATATTCGTTGTGACAATTTTCCCTCCATTATATTGCATCCCAATGTAATCTGGCATCCAAACACAAATAGGCCTGCAATTATTTAATTGCAGGCCTATTTAAATTTATTAAATCATATTAGCAAAAAAACTGCGTATCAATATATTTATTTTTCAAATAAATCCTGTTTAAATGTACCAATTAAAAACGCTGTTTTCTTTAGACGGTCATATTTATACAACATGTAATCCTTACCTCCTTCTTCATCATTACTTAGATGAATTACATATAAATTTAATTTTTCATCTAATATGAATAATCTTTTTCCAAATTCACCATCTCCGTTTATGAATAGATATGATATTTTTTCTTCCTGATCTACCCAAAATTTACCTTGCTCAATCCTTTTTTGAAATGATTCTCTATTTTCTTCATAGAAAAGATTTGGCGGTAATTCCATAATCTCCTTCAATATCAATGTTTTATCTTTGATATTAGAATTAGATATAGAAGCAGCAGATATAATAAAAATTAACAAAAATTTCATGTTATTGATTATTTATTCTCCCTTTTTCCGCATTCTTCATCTATCTTAAACGCATTAGGTGTAACAGAAACGGTACTTGGATTCAGAGGAGGCAATTTACTAACTTTGGTTCATATCTTGATATTAGGTCTCTTGCTGTAAGCATTGCTACAGCAACTTTATTCGGCATTGTCGAGACTTCCTGATATCGATAGAAGTTTTCACTAGTTTCTGGCTACCGTCGTCATACATTTTTCGCGTTCCAACCTCATGGCCCCATGGCAAGTCCATCAGATCTGAATCATCCCCGTGGCCGTGCAAGCTCCAGGACTATCGCCGTGACGCTTGAACATAAGAAGTCGTTCTTTTGGACTCTTCCCGTATTTTCAGCATACTCCGTTCATTCCGCCGAAGTCAAGCCGCGTTCGTCAACGATGACCGCTTTTGTTTCCAGAACTCCGGAGAGTTCGGACAAGAGCTGCTTCCGTACGGAGACAAGCGGCTGTCCCCTCTAGCATTGTAGAGCAGTAAATTGGAACGAAGACAGGTACTAAAATAAATATCTAAAAAGACACGACTATTTTCTGTATTAGAGTTTGATTAATTATTTTTCACGAAAACGTGAAATAACAAGAAAGTCTCCGTGTAAAGTTCTTACAACATTAGCACGAAAAATATAGTTATTTTTTCTCCAATCGCTAAAAAAAGCATACTGAGCTTGCGATATTTTCATTTTTATCTTATGCATTGTAGATTCAATATATTTTATTTCATCTTCCAGAGGAAATCTCGCTTTCATTTCTACCGGCATCTTGACTGAAACAGGAGAATATAAAGTCCAAGAATAATGTTCGTAACTTATATCTCTCATCTTTCCTCCTCCATCGCTTGCATAAAGAACTATACTACTGGACGGCAAATCAATTCCAAGATGTTCATTTAATTTACAGATATCCCATGATTCTTGTTCAGAACTGCACCCTGTTATTAAAAAAATATAAAAAGCAAAAAAAGTTCTATATAATATTTTCACGGAATTATTTACTTTAGTCTTATTCCGTTGATCTTCCCGATTTTTTATCGGAGCAATTTACTGAATATCAATAGTTAAAATAATAGCAAATGTTCCTTCCGGCTTATGCCGGAAGGAACATGGTATAAATAACAAAAATATTAATGAGGAACAGGATAGGGTACTTTTACTTCATAATAATTAACAAGTTTCCCTTCTTCATTAAAGTTAAATTCAAGAAATTTTAACCATTCGTCACCAGGATACTCCGGATCGCTCTTGTCACAACGATAACCCAACCTATCTATGACGGGAGGATTATTTCTTCCTACTATCCCAACTCCTAAAATATCTATTACTTCTTGTTGAGTTGTTGTCCCAATAACAAAAGACTTGGCTATTGTTTTCTTTTCTTTCCAGGAATATTTTTTAAGAGGATATTTTTTACATAACTCTTCCGGTGGGCATCTATACAAACCATTCCTGTTTGTTTTAACGGAATGATTATTTAAATCGGATTGATACAAATCAACATCTTCCGAGCAGGAGCAAAGCAATGCGCTGCATAGAAAAACAACATTTTTTGATATCATCATATTTTACGGAATTATTTACTCTAATCTTGTTTCATTGATCTTCCCTCATCGGAGCAATCTGAAATATAACTGCGCACAAAAGCCAGTATTTCCTTAATTAAGTCGTACTTCGCTATCTGCAAACATCCTTAATAGAAAAAAAATCACGCTATTTAAATAGTCCTTTCAATCCTTTATACATCAAGAAAAAAAACGTGTGAATAAAAAGCGGAACGCATCCATAATCCAATAATAAGGGAATAGATTCGTATTCTTCCATATCTATTCCAGGAAGATTCATAGCTAAAACGATTGCTCCTCCGCCCAATAGGGGAATGCAAGATGAATTCTTGGATTTTATTACACAGCTAAAAAATATTATCCAATTATACAAGATAACAACACTTCCAAAAATAACTAATAACCAGAACAAAATTATATTAATTATCATTTTTATCTTTTTTCAACTGATATTTATATTTTTTACTTGTCGGCAATGATCAATTTTATTATTCTACAGCACCTTTTTCTTTCCATGTAATCGGCAGAATTTTCAGAAAACAAATAGTGAAATCAAAAATCAATGCTTAACAGAGGACCAAATAAAACACTTCCTAAAATTGCCAAAGCAATTAATACCGCCATGGCAGCACGAATATAATATTTTGTTTTCTAATATCGTATTGTATTGTTGAGATAATCATCCACATCGGACATACAAAAAAGAGAAATATGAACAATGCTGCAAGCAAAACTCTAACGATATCTTCCCAAGGTTCTCTAGGATAATGATTAGGAAGCATCCACATCAGACACTCATAGTCACTGCTCCTATTATCCAATAATAGAATGGGAGCCAAGATCCTGTTTTTTTATTCATAATTATTTCTATTTAATATATTAAAATCGTTGAAATGATTTTTTACTTTTACAAGTTTGCCACACCAGTTAATCGAATAATAAATTCTTTAATAAAAATTCAAAATAATTATTTAATTTTTATAAAACCCCGATCTCTTATCCAATTTTCCAGTTTTTCACTACTCATCCAATATCTTTCTTCAACTATTTTTCTGTATTTCTCAGAATTAGATGCCTCCAGTTGCATATAAATATCTTTCCCTCTCTTGAACAAACGTCCTCCATACCATATGGAGATTTTTCCATCTCTTTTTTTAACAAAAACCAAATCTTGTGGTATAAAGGAATATATCAAACTTGTCTTTGCACAAACATATATTCCTTCATACCCGCTATTCGGATACATGGTTACTTCATAATATCTCATTTCGTCATCATTGTTGCCATTCAATGTCTTAAATACACACCAGCCGGCATATATAACATTGATGGCGTAAATAACTGCAAATGCCACAATGATAATACAAAACCATTTTTTTATTTTTTTAATCATTTTAAATAAGGGAAAAATGCATTTACACCACCTTGATATACGGTTACTTTACATTTTGTATTATTTTCCAGACGTTGCTTTAAAAAAGGATATTCTCCAAGATGACAACTTCTCAATTCTAGTTCGCATGATGAACAAAATTTAATATTTTTAAACATATCTGATATTTCAGTAAATTTATCACCCTCAGATAAATAAGTATCTCCCCACTGAGCGCTAACTCCAGATAAATATTTATTTGGAGTTCCATGCATGATAACCGTTAATTTCTTAAAGCATTGGCAAGAACTACATTTCGAATTCGGATCAAAATCGGACGGCGTTTTAGTAATTTCACCAGCTAATGATATATTAATCAACCAATCCCATATACCCACATCCTGACATATGGCAGAATAAGTAATGGATATGGAGGATGGATTGTATACTGGAGAGTTGTAAGTACTAGGAGGATTCATCATGCCCGGAGTAAATGGGTTATAATTCTCCCCTTTCTTATCATTAAAAACTATACCATTATTCTTAACAAACGCGAACAAATTCCAGCCGCCTTCTTCC
>OFGG01001740.1_pt1 | contig 13305 bp, 12 predicted proteins | sample 1521701 | NCBI WGS metagenome assembly OFGG01 (sample SAMEA3504081, study PRJEB24116) | mouse gut metagenome | biome: mouse gut; feature: mouse-associated habitat; material: faeces | place: Denmark | collected 2011
CGCCAATCTTATCATTAGAACATTCTGAAACCGCTTTTCTGATTTCCGTAGGCATCAAATATCTGTCATCATACACTGCTTTGCCTACATGGTCAGTTGCTTTCTCCAAAAATCTAATAATATCACGCGCCTGTAGCTGACCATTAAAATCTGATAGTGCCGCCAAAATCCATCTTGAAGAATTTGCTTCATTAGATGTTGGCTTTCCTAGTTTAACTCCCCATAATCGATTAAGCGTCTCTTCAATTATTTCTCCCGGAGCAGTTTCAATTGGTATATTTCCACGATAAAAATCCGGTACCGCTCGACTCGTCAACCAAGCTGCCAGTCTTAATGCCTCAGTATTAGACCATTGCAATTCAACGGCACGGTATAAAGAATAAAATTGTTCATAATTAATTGTCAATGCATCCCGCGCCATATCTTTTCTCATAAAAATCATAAGCCCCACATTGTGATAAGCTATTTTCACTTCGTCAACTAAATCTCTACATAATGCTCTAATTGCATTTTTTTCGTTTTCTGACGATATTGTATGCTCAAAAATCTCCTCCAGTCCATCTAACAAAAATACAATCTTTATGTGCTTATACTGCATTTCTTTCTCAAGTTCCGCCAATGACTGATATGTTTTATCAAATGCATTTAAAATAACTTTTTTCCATATTTCTTTCCATTCTAAAATATCATGATCCCTTCTTACATGCGTTAACAGCATATCTTTACTATCTACATATACTGAATTACTAATTTCCCCTTTCATTACACATTTATTGTAATTAGCTATGGCGTTTTTAATTACCTCGGGAAATCCTCCCGCATTTCCCGAAGCCAAAAGAGGAACCACCAGTATACATTTATCGTTACTCAGACCTGTCGATACTGGTTCATTTTTGCCCATACGTTCAACAAACATTTCCCAATATTGATCTCTTAATATTTCTCTATATAAAAATGTTTTACCAGATCCCTTCGCGCCCATGATTACCGTATTGGGAATATTATTTTTAAATTTTCTAATTAAATTCTGAATTGACTCTGTCATTAATACTTCAAATGTTCCATTCCCTTCTGCTGTAATTTGGTTTGCCGCAAACTCGTGAATTCTATTTATCACTTTGTTTCTTGATACCTTTAAATTATCACTCTTTGTCTCTTGAGAAATCATATAACTATTTTTAACTATTTCACAAATATTTTTGTAAAAATCTCTACCGCTTAAATTTGCCATTATTCTAGGCAATGTTTCTAAGTGTACAAGCTCACTGGCAAATGGAAGCTCCGTCACTATATTATCCGTTATTGAATCATCGCTTTCAGCCACATTTGGATGATAGACAGCAACTAATTCGCTAATGATTTCGTCTGTATTCATTCCATTTTGCACCATAGTCAATAAAACTTCAGGTATTTTGGAATTCTCATTCAATGGCAGACCTTTATTCAACTGTTGTAAAAGTATTTCTGTTCCTTTAACAGACTGATAAGATGTTGATGACACAATATATTTTTTTACTCTTGGATCAAAAAGTATCGGCGCAGAAAACTCGCTTAGTCCCGCCCTCAAGTCAATCAACACCAACCCTGCATTTATTTTTTTTCCTAATTTTGATAAAACTTCCGCTAAAATATATTTTTTATTATAACTAATGGCAAGACTTTCAGGGCTTGCATACATATCAAGTAACTGTTCCACATATCTATACGTTGGTAAGACAATATGCTCTGCCCTTCCTCTTTCTGTTTCTATTTTAAAAGTTGATTCCGATACTTTGTCTGCAATCAATTCAATAATCTCATCCGTATTATCCTTTTCCTGCGTAACTTCCAAAAGATCCAAAAAGCTAAACGCTGTTTCCTCATGCTTCATAGTAAGCCACGTTATTCCCGGTGCCTCAATATCAGCATCAATAACAAGAAGTTTTCGAGAATTCTCTATCTTGTTTAGCTCAGACCATGCTTTAATAAAAGCCAATAAAGATAATGTACGTCCTACCCCTCCCTTGTACGAATGAAAAGCAAGGACGGGAACTCCCGGCAATTCCTTTTCTATCAGTTCATTAAAATACGCTGTCTTCTGGTACAAAACATTCCTAAAAAGCGGTGTGGTTACACTATCATTCTCCTCATTTTGATCTATTTCAAAAGACACATCTAAATATTCATCCGATAAATCCAACAATATCTTCTCGTCATCATACTTTTCTCCAAAAATATCCCTTAATATTTTTTTGGCAGATGTCTCTGCCTGTCCTTCTTTTAAATGAATAATTACTTCATCGGTATATATTTCAGTATCGGAAATCACTCTCTTCCACTTAGTCTTCTTTAACAACAACTCTCTTTCTATGTCTTTCCATGTATATAACATCATTGTCTTCTCATCCCTTCTTTAATCCAGCAAGCAATATCATTTAATAAGTCCTCTACCTTTTCTTCCTTGTCAAATTGATTTACCAGTGTTTTAATACAGTATCGGTAAAACTGATGATAACTTTCTACATGTACAATATCTCTATGTACAGTTTCCAATCGTGGAAATTTAAAATTTCCCTGCTGTCCTAATTCTTTTAATATTTTCTCCAAATTATGGGATTTCAAAATTTTTATCTTATTATCATCAGTGCCTTCCAAAATTTTTTGAGGATTTTCCTCGTTCCATTTATCTAATAGTTTATATTTCAAACCGCATTCCACACTATAAACCAATAGTAATCTTCTACTGTTTATATCTGCATTTTCACTTTTGAGTCGTTTATATGACTGGTAATGCTTTTCGTACCCTCTTCTATAATCTCTTTTATCTGCAATCAGCATTTCCTATATACCTTTCATTTGTCATCTGTTTCAAACAATTATATCTTCTCTCACAAAATACGTCAACAAAGAGACTATATGCCTTGTCTAAATAATGTTAATATCATTTCTGCTTTCTATTTTTTACTTTACAATACACCACCGCCGTCAGCGTACTCACAAACGTGGCCACGATCGCTGGGGCGATAATCCCGGCCGGATTCACACTGCCATACTGGCTTCTGTACGCAATCATATTGACCGGTATCAACTGCAAAGAAGAAATATTCAAAATCAAAAACGTGCACATCTCATTGCTGGCAACCCTACCGCTCTTTCCATTTGCCGCCACAGGCAGCTCAACGGCGCTCTTACCTGCCTTGTTCCCCTTTTTCTTTCCATCCGGAAAAATGCCTTCCCCTGCCGGAGCATACCCCGGCGTTCCCCTCTCCTCCTCCAGCTTCGCCAGTTCCTCCATTGCCTTAAGTCCTGCCGGCGTACAGGCCCATCCCAATCCCAAAATATTTGCAATAATATTTGTGGAAATATAATCCCTTGCCTTATGCCCCTTAGGAATCCTTGGAAACATAAACGACACAAACGGCGACAGCGTATTGGTAAGCTTTAGCAAAAGCCCCGACTTTTCTGCCACTTCCATCAGCCCCACCCACAGTGCCATCACCCCTGCCATAGTAATACATAAGGAGACCGCTTCACCGGCACTGTCCAATGCCGCTTCCGTGACCTCCTTCATGCTTCCCGTTATTGCGCCAAATATGACGCCTAAAATAATCATTGCCGCCCAGATATAATTTAACAAAGCCTTACCTCTTCGCTTTTTTACACCATATGCGCTGTCCTCTCAAATTAGAAGAACTACTGCAAAAGCCCCTGATAGACCTCCCGCTTACTGATTCCTCTGTCCGATGCAACCTTCCTCATGGCTTCCTTTCTCTCCACACCCTGCTCTTCATAAACCTGCATATGCTCTTCCAAAGTCAGCTTTTCCCACTCCCCCTGCTTTTCCTTAGCCAGCTCTCTGCGGCTGATTCCTTCAAGGACAAGAACATACTCCCCCTTAGGCTCATTTTCTTTATAAAATTCAGCAGCTTTTTCCAAAGTAGTAGGAAAAACAGTTTCAAATTTTTTCGTCAATTCCCGGCAAAGGGTGACTCTCCTATCCCCAAGACATTCCAAAAGTTCACCAAGCGTCTTTTTTAAATGATGGGGCGCTTCATAAAGGATAATAGTCCGGGTTTCCCTTTTCAGTTCTTCCAATATTGATTTTCGTTCCTTCTTATCTGCCGGTAAAAAGCCTTCAAAGCAGAATCTTCTTGCAGGCAGCCCGGAAAGTGTAAGTGCCGTGATACAGGCGCAGCATCCCGGAAGGGATGTTATCGGAATCCCTGCTTCCAGGCATTTGGCCACCAGCACTTCCCCTGGGTCGGAGATTGCCGGTGTTCCCGCATCCGTTATGAGGGCTATATTTTTTCCCTGATGAAGCCATCCAATTATTTGATCGGCCTTTTCCACTTTATTATACTCATGATAGCTTGTCATGGGCGTTCTGATGTCAAAATAATTTAACAGCTTAATACTGTTCCTGGTATCCTCTGCCGCAATCATGTCCGCTTCCTTCAGCGTATCAACAACCCTGGGCGTCATATCCTTTAAATTTCCAATCGGCGTTGCGCATAAAAACAATGTTCCTGTCATACGTATTTTCCCTCTGCACTTATTCTTCTTTTAAAAGCCCATCCTCGGTATAACGGTTTGATGCATTCCATAAAATCCATTCTTCATATCCCGCATCATACACTCCCTGAATCTGGTTCCTGATCTCATCTGCCCCATAAGAGATATGTCCTTTTACCCAAGTAGCCGTGAAATCCTGCAGCCATGGCCGCACCTGTACCCTGATCCCTTCTTCCGGCTGCAGCCCGGCAATTTCTTCCATAGAATATTCTTCCGTGCAATACCCCTCCATGTCATTCCCTGATACTGTGTTTTCTGCCAGATTGTTTCCTGATACCGTATTCGGTAAAATTCCTGCCAGTACCTTCCTGGAAGACTGCATTGCCGTAAGTACCAGGCGATAAGGCTCCGCATCCGGTACCGGAATATTATAATTATATGGACCATAGTGGGAGGGATAGATCATAGGGCTGATATAATCCAGATACCTGGACAGCTCCCTGTAATCCTGCCCCACGATCCTCTGATCTTCTTTGCTATCAATCACCACTCCATAGACATCAACGGAAATAGCTCCTCCCGCTTCGTGAATCTGTTCCGCCGCATACCGGACAAATTCCGTAATGATCTTCCTTCGGTCCGTTTCTTCCCACTCCGAGCCAAAATCCGCATTTTCCATACCCTTATCAGTGGAAAACCTGACATAGTCAAACTGAATCTCGTCAAATCCAACTGCCAAAGCCTCATTAGAAATCTCCATCAGATAATCCCACACCTCATGCTGGTACGGATTCAACCAGGCAAGCCCGGACTTATCGGTAAATAGGCTTCCATCCTTATTATGGACGCACCATTCCGGCTTTACGCCGGCTAAATAAGGATCCTTAAAAGCAACAATCCTTGCAATCAGGTAAATATTTTTTTCTTTGCATTTTTCCACCAGGGCATCCATATCCCGTATGTATCTTTTGGCAGCCCCCAACTCCTTTACCAGCGGCGTTTCCATTTCGTAAGTGACTCTGCCTTCATCATTTTTAATATCAATGACCATAGCATTTAACTCCGTCCTGTCAACCAGCTCTATCAGGTTTTCCACATTGTCAGTTCCTGCCATGGCGCCTGTAACGAATATTCCCTTTACCTTTGGACGTTTTGGAGCAAATGATTCTTCCTCCTTATTTTCCTGCGGTATCTTCTCCACTTTTACCGAATTAATCCCCTCTGTCTTCCGGTCAGGTTTCTGTTCTTCATCCTCTGCCTGTTCCCCGTTCCCCTGTACAATTTCTACATCTTGCGAAACAACCGTTTCCACATTTACAGTCGCTGCCTTCTGCCCGCATGCTGCGATAAAAAAAGAACAAAATAGGAACAAGACCAGCTTCTTTTTAAAAACCATAAGCATTCTCCACCAAAACTGCCAAGAGCTTTGTCAATATCCATAAATATCGTAAATTTCTTCTGTGTACATCCCCGGCTTTTGATACACGATCAACGGCTTCTCCACCGTTATCCGCGCCTTCCCACCCCGGTTTGCCTGTATCAACACCATATTAGGCTCTTTATCCACAAAAGGATACACCATTTTCATACGCTTCGGCTCTAAATGATAGCTTCTCAGCAATACAAATATATCCACCAGCCTAAAAGGCCTGTGAACCATAAAAAAGTTCCCTCCCGGCCTTAAAAGCTTTGCTGCCTGGGAAATCACATCTTCTAAAGTGCATAACAGTTCATGCCTTGCAATCGCTTTAGGCGCTCCGGCATTTGTCAGTCCGTGATGCTCTGTCATGTAAGGCGGATTACATGTCACAACGTCAAAAGAAGCAGCGCCAAACAGACTGACTGCTTCTTTGATATCCCCTGTAATTATTTCTATTTTTTCTTCCAGATGGTTCAGCCGTACGCTTCTCCTTGCCATATCAGCACTGTCAGCCTGGATTTCCAGTCCGGTCAAATGCGCCGCATCCGTTTTTGCCTCCATCAAAATCGGGATAATCCCGGTTCCGGTTCCAAGGTCCAAAACCCGGTCGCCTTCTTTTGCAAAGGCAAACCCAGAAAGCAGCACTGCATCCATACCAAAGCAAAAGCGCCCCGGATCCTGGATGATCCTGTAATGATTTCTCTGTAAATCGTCGATTCGCTCATTTTCCTTCAGCGTAACCAATTACCCATCCTCCGGCCCAAAACCTAATTATCATCAAGTTTTGATCTTCTTTCTTCTTTTTCAAGCTTTTCCAGCTCTTTCAACTCTTCATTCTGCACATCAACCTTATTATGCTTATGCCTTCTTTTAAAGCGGAGCTGCTCTACCCGGTACTCATGAATCTCCTTTTCATCCCCAACTTCCACCACTACCTTAACAAGCTGCCTTAACACATTCACACTGTGCACTTCACCCTTTAGCCCGTCTTCTGTGGTCACGTGGTCACCTACATTGGGAAGCCTGCGGTTTAACTCCTCATAGGTCTCTTCCTCATGCTTTAGACAGCACATCAGCCTGCCACAAACACCTGAAATTTTTGTAGGGTTTAAAGATAAGTTCTGTTCTTTTGCCATTTTAATAGAAACAGGAACAAATTCTGACAAATGCCTATGACAGCACAGTTCCCTTCCGCAGATACCAATGCCCCCCAAAATTTTCGTCTCATCACGGACACCAATCTGCCGCAGTTCAATTCTTGTCTTAAACACAGCCGCCAAGTCTTTGACCAGCTCCCTGAAGTCGATGCGCCCGTCCGCTGTAAAATAAAATAACACTTTATTATTGTCAAACGTATATTCCGCATCTATCAATTTCATCTCAAGACCGTGCTTCTGGATCTTTTCCAGGCAGATCTTATAAGCTTCTTTTTCCTTTTTCTTATTTGCAGCCTCCTGCTCATCATCCCTCGAAGTTGCGATCCGCAGGACAGGCTTTAGAGGTTGTACCACCTTTTTATCTTCAACCTCCCTCGGATCCCCAACCACAGTACCGTATTCTATCCCTCTTGCCGTTTCTACGATCACATGGTCTCCCCGCTTAATATTCAGCTTCCCCGGATTAAAAAAATATATTTTTCCCGCTGTGCGGAAACGCACACCTATCACCATTGTCATAAATCTATTTACCTCACTTAATTTTCTTTGATAGTCAAAAGCAGCAATTCCATGGCCAGATCAAAATTTACATTTGCCACAAGGCGCTGCTTCGACTTTTCAAGTGCATCAATAATCTTTTCAATGCCCTCGTAAGTACTCCTGTCTGCCACCCTTCTAATATACTGTATTTCCTCTCTGAAAATCAAGTGATTTACATCATGGGTCGCTTTAAACAGCAGCACATCCCGATACCACACAGAAAGAATATCCAGATAATCATTTACATCAAATTTATATTCATTTATCTTCTTAATGGCAGAAACAATCTCATGCATCTCCATCTCATTAATGTATTTCAACAGCGTGACTGCTTCTTCCTTTACCTTATCAAACTCCTCGCTGCCTGCAAGCATCTTTGCTTTCCCCAGATTCCCCCTTGCAAAAGCAGTACATATATCTGCCTTGTAATCCGGTATCTGCATGGTCTCCATCAGAAACTTTTTCACCTGCGCATCCTTAGCAGGCTTCATATTAAGAACCACGCACCTGCTTAAGATGGTAGGAAGCAGGGAATCCACATTTGTTGTCAAGATCAAGATCACGGCATATTCCGGCGGTTCCTCTAAAGTTTTTAGAAGAGCGTTCTGGGCCTGGACCGTCATCTTTTCCCCTTCATTTAAAATGTAGATCTTTTTGGGGCTGCTATAAGGTTTAATGGTAATATCGTTGTTGATTTGTCTCCTGATATCATCCACACTGATGGTTCCCGGTTTTTCATGGCTAATAAAAATAATATCCGGCTGATTGGCGCTTAACGCCTGCCTGCAGGAATGGCACTCCTGGCAAGGCTCACCATCCTGCCTGTTTTCGCACTGCAATGCCATTGCAAAAACCTTGGCAATAAATTCCTTACCGGAGCTTCTCTCTCCATTGATGATATAGGCATGAGAAACTTGATTCAGCCTGACGGCATTCTGCAAATGTTCCTTTAATTGTTCCTGTCCCACAATATCAACAAATCTGCTCATATGATCCCCCATACCTTCCTGTATCCTGTCATCTGTGCCAGTCATTTATCTTACGTAAAAATATCCAGCAAAAGTCCTCTGATCTCCCCTATCTTAGATAAAATAGCCAAGTGGTCTTTCTCATCCTTCATAAGCTCCTTTGCCAGCTCATCCAGATTTTCATCCACAAGGCGTATGATTCCATAAACCCTGTGCCTTCCCTTCCGGTCAAGAAAATTTTCGCGACTGAAGGAATGAGAACGGTTAATGATCTCATTCATAAATTCTTTGATCAACCCGCGGTATCTTTTCATATCCCTGATATCCCGTTTTTTAGCAAGCTTATCCCCCTGTTCGCTAATCTGTTCCATTAGTGCGCCAAGCCTTGCCTGAAGTTCTTGCTCTTCAACGTGACTGACCAGCGTGAATTTGAAGGATCCATCTGTTTCACGCACCGGGGCCGCCGCCTCCGGCTGTGCCACAGGCATTGTTTGATTCACTTTAATATCCAAACAGGCCACCTCCCTTTTACAGGTTATTTTGAATGTATATTTTTATCTGTGCAATGCATTTCTCAAAATTATCGTTTAAAAATCTTCCTGTGATTCCTGCTGATTTTATTTTTTCCTCTGAAAAGTCCTTTGCATCAGCCAAATATCTCCTGCAAAGCTCCTCATAACGCGGATGCTCCTGTTTTCTTTCCCTGTTGAGGGCCCTTTGCAGCCTGACACCGTCATCCAATTCCAAAAGAACCGGTATCACTTTCTCTTTCCCGAAATACTGGACTGTTTTCACATAAGATTCCAGTGTTCCTATAATCAAGTAATTCTCATGGTCAAGGTTGATTTTTCCATCATCCACTGTAAAATAACGCCAAATGCCGTGATATGTATGGTAGGCACGAGCCTCAATAACGCTGCCCTTAGCTTCCAAATCCTCATATCCGGTATCATCCGTGAAATGATATTCTTTTCCATCTTCCTCCCCAAGCCGTATGGGCCTTGTGGTATAAGGTACTATCCTTCTTAGATTACCTTCTTTCCATGAAAGAAGACATCTGTAAACAGTATCCTTACCCGTAGAACTCTTCCCCATTAAGTATACCATTTTCCCCATGAAATTTAAACCTCAACAACCCGAAGCATATTAGTATTTCCCGCAACCCCAAGGGGAACCCCTGCCGTGAGAACAACGGTATCACCTTTTTTTATATAACCCGCCTTCTGTGCTGCGCAGACTGCAACTTCAAATAAATCATCCGCAGTACTTTCCCTTGCAATCCATATAGGCGTTACTCCCCATGAAAGAGCCAGCTGCCTGCAAACCCCCGGACTTACACTACAAGCAATGACCGGACAGCAAGGCTTATAGCGTGCGATCATACCTGCTGTAAACCCGGAAATTGTAACCGTTATGATAGCCGCTGCTTTTAAGTCGGCGGCGGTGGTACAAGTGGCATGGGAAATCGCTGTGGTCACATCAAAGTCAGTTATATTTTCTCTTTTTTTCATCCTTCCTTTATAATCAATATCCTTCTCCGTCCTTTCGGCAATCTTTGCCATGGTCCTGACGGCTTCCACCGGATATAAACCGGCTGCACTCTCTCCCGAAAGCATGATCGCCGTTGTTCCGTCATAAATCGCATTGGCGATATCTGTGGTTTCTGCCCTTGTGGGCCTTGGATTCTTGATCATGGACTCTAGCATTTGGGTTGCAGTAATGACATGCTTCCCCTGTGCCTCTGCCATTTTGATCATCTGCTTTTGTACTATTGGCACTTCTTCCATAGGAATTTCCACCCCCATATCTCCTCTCGCCACCATGATACCGTCAGCAACGGAAAGAATATCCTCAAGGTTGTGTATCCCCTGCATGTTTTCAATCTTTGCAATAATCTTCATATGACTGCCGCAGTCATCCAGAATTTTCCGGATTTCCAGCACATCTTCCTTGCACCTGACAAAAGAAGCAGCAAGAAAATCATATCCTATTTCGCATCCAAACATAATGTCACTTCTGTCTGCCTCACTGATATAAGGCATTGACAACACTGCTCCAGGCACATTAACACCCTTATGGTTTGAAATCGGGCCGCCATTTATCACTGTACATATTATATCGGTATCTTCAATCCCGTCCACAACCATTTCAATCAAACCATCATCTATTAAAATCGTTGTTCCCGCAGAAATGTCATTTTTCAGGTTCTTATAGGTAATTGCCACCCGCTCCTGATTCCCAAGGATATCTTCTGTTGTTAATATAAATTTTTGCCCGCTGACAAGCTCTGCCCGGCCCCCTTCTAAATCCTTTAAACGAATCTCCGGTCCTTTTGTGTCAAGCAATGTAGCGACATGGATTCCCAGTTCATTGCTGACCTTAATCACCCTGTCAAACATTTTTTTGTGCTTTTCATGCGTTTCATGGGAAAAGTTGAATCTTGCCACATTCATTCCCGCAAGTATCAGCTCCCGAAGCTTCTCCTCACTTTCACTGGCAGGTCCAATTGTACATATTATTTTTGTTTTACGCATACTAACCTAATCCTCCTTCTAGGTTATTTCTAAACGACCACTTTCACTTTCTTATCATTGACTCCTTGCACCGTATAGCCTTTTTTTTGATATTCTTTGATCATATCCACAAACTGTGCAGATATCACCTCACCAGGCACTAAAAGCGGAATCCCGGGTGGATATAGATTCACGAATTCCGCAGCAATCCTGCCTAATGCACAATCCAAGTCTTCTTCCTCATATGTTGTCAAAAAGCTATCCCATAGCTCCAGGCGTTTTTCCGGCACTTTTTTTGAATGAACAAGCAGAAATTTTTCAATTTCCAAACTGTAAAGTTCCTTGTCTATCTCACAAAGTGCCTTTGATAAACGTTTCAACCCTTCTTTTGTATCCATCATAGATAAGATTGCAAGCACATATGTGCCGGATGCCATCTCCATCTGCAAATGATATTTCCTTCTCAATACATCATACAGTTGCTGCCCTGTCATAGATGTTCCCTTTACAGAAATAACCAGTTTCCCTGGCTCTGTATCCGGACATATTCGGATATACTTACATCCTGCCACATGGCTGATCAACTCTTTTCTATAATCTAACAATAGCGAAAGCCTTTCTTTTCCTTCATCTTCCGCTATGCGTATCGCTTCATCTATCCCTGCCATAAGGGGATATGAGGGACTGCTGCTTTGATAGATACAAAGATAACTCCTCAACTTTTCGCTATCCACCAGCAGGCCATTTTTATGAATAAGCGCTGTTTGTGTAGGCGCTGCCAATGTTTTGTGCACACTGTGTATCACCAAATCGGCCCCCTGGCAGACAGCATTTTCCGGAAACAACGGATGTAACCCGAAATGTGCGCCATGTGCCTGATCTACTATAAGCGGTATCCCGTATTGATGAACCAGATCGCCAATTTCTCTTATATTAGAACATATTCCATCATACGTAGGAGAAGTAACCACCACACCGGCGACTTTTCTCATAGGATTTATCGCATCAAGTCTCTCTTTTATCTGCCTTGCAGTTATTTCCCCTGCTATGTCATATTTTTCACATATTTCAGGGTACACATAGGCAAGATCCATATGATTTAAAAAAGCCGCATGATATACGGCTTTATGGCAATTCCTTGCAATCAACAACGTATCCCCGCCACAAGCTACAGCTGAAACTGCACTCAAAATGCCTGATGTGCTTCCATTGATCAAATAATACGTTTCTTCAGAATGATAAAGTTGTGCAGCACGCTCCTGTGCATTCATAATTATGGATTCTGGACAATGAAGATTATCAAAACCATCAATCTCGGTAAGATCTATCTGATACAAACCGGATAAGCAGCCACTTTGCAGATTACGTTTATGCCCCGGCATATGAAAAGGATAAAAACCACTCTCACCATATTCTTTTAAATCATGATATAAACCCATATTTAATTACTTACCTTTATCCTTACCCTCCCGCTTCCTTTACGGAGCCGCAATGTTTCCAATAAAGAACAATACTTATCAGCAGTAGTCACAATCCATGCTTCTCTGCAACGGGGAGGTGAGACCGTAAGCGGCCACATGTGCTTTTTGATAATGTCCTTTTCCCTTGGCGTTAAATTATACTCCTTGCTGGCATTTTTAAGCGCAATACCCGGATGATAAAATCCATGTAAAAACTGATAGTCTTCTCTATCCTTATTATGCCAATCATACAAGAAATAGTCATGTAAAAGAGCACCTCTGATCAAATCACGTTCATTACATGGAATCCTTAAAAATTTACTGATCGCAATGCTTTTTCTTGCTACATCCATGCAATGACTGTGCACAGACATAGAACCATGCTGAATATAATTTCTGGTGTTTTTGAAATTATCAGACTTTAATATATCAGCAGCATATTCCTTATAAAGCTTAAACAATTCTTTTCTCTGCTCGTGACGTTTCCGCACTTTCTCTAATTTCTTTTTATGCTTTTCTTTCATAATGCATTCTCCCATTTATATACATTATGCCATACTGGCCAATATCTATTCTAGCCTCTATGCTAACGCCCATTGTACCATACATAACAGTTCAAGTCAAAAATACTATGTTTTCTTAATATTTATTCTTTTCGTGGTGGAATAATATATGACATGCAAAATAAAATAGATAGATTAAATGAGCCACCGGGGACTCGAACCCCGGACAACTTGATTAAAAGTCAAGTGCTCT